>Ga0073904_10002696_pt1 | contig 13400 bp, 11 predicted proteins | sample KloWWTrecipitate_FD_66668 | JGI IMG/M metagenome (GOLD analysis project Ga0073904, IMG submission 66668) | Active sludge microbial communities from Klosterneuburg, Austria, studying microevolution and ecology of nitrifiers - Klosterneuburg... | ecosystem: Engineered > WWTP > Aerobic digester >...
GTCAACGACTCGATGAATCGCCTCGCGAGCTCGACGCTGAACGGGGCGACGAATCTGTCGATCGGCTATGACGCCGCAGGCAATCTCACGAGCAAGAGCGACCTCGGCAGCTACGACTACGTGACGGCACAGCAGCGGCGATCTGGTCATGGACAGCGCTGCCACGGTGCTCGCGCGCGAGAGCTTCACGCCCTTTGGAGCACGGCGGGGCAGCAACTGGCAGAGCACCCCGACGAGCGGGGATTATTCGACCTTCCAGGGCACGACGCGGCGCGGGTTCACCGGGCACGAGATGCTCGACAGCGTGAGCCTCGTGCACATGAACGGGCGGGTCTACGACCCGTATGTGGGGCGCTTCCTCTCCCCCGATCCGATCCTGCAGACGCTCGGCTTCAGCGTGGTGTTCCGATTCGGCGGGGCGAAAGTTGGGTACGGCAGCAGCGCCCGGGGACCGCCCAGTTCAATCGGTGGTGTGCCGATTCTGTACCAGACGGCGGCGGACGCAGGCCTGCCGTGGCTGCCGAGTTGGGACACAGCAGCGAAGGTACTGCTGCCGGGGTATTTGTCATTCTCGGAGGCCCAACGGGCGTTCCGGGATCCTTATTGCGCATAGATTTGGCTGGCATGAGGCAGGCTGGCTACGAGATCCCGGGAATTACACCGGTTGGGCGAAGCTTCAACATGCCTGGCGGCGGCTTCGAGATGCAGTTCCCTTATCCAGTTCCGCCTCAACTTGTCTCGGTGATCCGGCCATGAATCTCGGTGAGTTCCGCGATCAAATGGAATCGTATCGGCGCTCTGTGGACGAGGCAGCGAGGTCCCTCAAGGACTCCTGCCTTGCGCTTGATCGATTGCATGCGTTGTATCGGAGCTTCGATGAGAAGGAGCGGGATCTGGCCAATCAAGTGCTCAGCGAATGCGTTGGTGTTGATCGACGACTTTAAGATCACAGAGGCAGTCGCAGCCCTTAGGTTGCTCGCGGGAAGGCTCGCTGCCAGTTCGGCTCCGGGCGCACCTTTTGAGCTTCAGAAGGTCGACCGTTTTGCCAGTGAACTTGGCGGCCAAGCGTACAGCGGGAGGGGCTGAAGAGAGTTGGGCATCCTGCGATGCAGGATGCCCGCGGGTTACTGTTCCTGGAGTGGAGCCGGTGACCGCGTTCTTGGTTGGCATGCGGCCTTAACCTGATGCGAGACGATGCGCGGCGGCGGGGAGCAACTGGCAGGGCAATGTCCCTTGCGGGAACGGGCAGCAAGGGGGTGCTGCGCATTATCATATATGATAAGATCCGCATGGTGTTCTGAATTCGGAGTCGCGACATGCGTCGGGCGAGCAAACCTGTACCCGGAAAGCCGGGCCTGGTTCTTGCGCGGGTGCTGAAGTCGGCCGCGCGCCTGCAGCAAAGCGTCCCCGACGCGGTTCTCGTCGGCGGCTCGGTCGCGGCCCTGTACGCCGCGCATAGGGATTCCGTCGACCACGATCACGTTCTGGACGACCTGGAGGAACGCTTCGATGTCGTGCTCGAGGCGATCGAATCGACCGAAGGCTGGGTGACGAACAGGATCGTGCCAGGAAAGCTCATTCTCGGCTCGCTCGGCAACATTGAGGCGGGCATTCGCCAGATGCGACGCAAGACGCCGCTGGAGACGACGCAATACGAGTTGCGGACCGGCGAACGCGTCGCCGTACCGACCTGGGACGAAACGCTGCGGATCAAGGCATATCTCATTGTCCGCCGCAACCAGACGCGCGATTTCCTGGACTTGGCGGCGCTGGCCGACAGGGGCGGAGTGAAAGAGGCCGCCGCGACGCTCGCCGGCATGGACCGCTACTACGCCGACCAGCATGAGAGCCCGGATGGCGTTGCGTCCCAGCTGGTGCGGCAACTCAGCGACCCGCGCCCGGCGGATTCACTGACAACGCGCGAGCTCGCCCGTTACAAGGGCCTGAAGGCGCGGTGGCATGAATGGCGCGCGACGGTCCGGATTTGCCAGCAGCTGGCGGACGGTATCGAGGCCGCGGGATGAGTCTCAAGTTTCGCAACCTGGATGTATCGCCCAAGGCGCCCGTTCGCGAATGGCCGACGGAGGCTGTCTTGACCGCCCTCGAGCGCGGCAGCCTGCGCGACTGGCGCCGGCTGATTCGTGTCATCGACGACGAACCTTGGGGAGAAGTGGCACGGAAGGTGGAGCAGGCGCTCGGGATTTCCCGTCCATACGGCGTTACCGGCCTCATGCAACGCGCCATCGATCGCGCGCGTGCACGCGCTGCAGCCGAAGAACGCCGTGAAGTAGCGCGCCTTGTCCGCCGGCATCTGCAGTGCTCCGGGCTCATACAGGCCGATTTCGCCGAGCGCATCGGCACCTCGGGAAGCCGATTGTCCACTTACCTCAGCGGGAAGGTGATTCCGTCGGCCGCGCTCCTGCTGCGCATGCAGCGCATCACCACGCGACGCTGACGCCCTTCGTCTTGAGATAGGGCTCGAGCCCTTCCTTGCCGAACTCGCGGCCCCAGCCCGACTGCTTGTTGCCGCCGAAAGGCATCGCGGGGTCGAGCGCGGCGTGCATGTTGACGCTCACCTGGCCCGCATCGATCCGTCGCACCATCTGCATCGCGAGCCCGATGTCGCGCGTCCAGACGCTGCCCGAGAGGCCGTAGATCGTGCTGTTCGCTTCGGCGGCGACGCGGTCGAGGTCTGCGTCGTCGAATGATTGCACGCAGAGCACGGGCCCGAAGATCTCGCTCTTCACCGGGGTCATGTCCGCGCGCATGCGTGCGAACACAGTAGGCTCGAAGAAGTAACCCGGACGTGCAGGCGCGTCGCCACCGCACACGAGTTCACCGCCTTCGCGCTTGCCGGCGTCGACGTAGCCGCGCACGCGCTCGCGCTGCCCGGCGGAAATGAGCGGGCCGAATTGCGAGGCCGGGTCGAGCCCGTGGCCGAGCTGCATCGTGCGGGCGATGCCGGCGACACCTTCGACGACCTGGTCGTGGATCTTCTCGTGCACATAGAGGCGCGTGCCCGCCATGCAGTTCTGGCCCTGCAGAAAAAAGCACGCGCGCGCCGCACCCGGGATGACCTGTTCGAGTACGGCGTCGGCAAAGACGATCACCGGTGATTTGCCGCCAAGTTCGAGCGATACCTTCTTGAGGTTGCCAACCGCGGCCTTGACGATCAGGCGCCCGACTTCGGTCGAGCCGGTGAAGGCGATCTTGTCGACACCCGGGTGCGCGGCGAGCGCGGCGCCCGCCGTTTCGCCGAAGCCGGTGACGACATTGACGACGCCCTCGGGTACGCCGGCCTCGGCGCACAGCTCCGCCATGCGCAGCGCCGTGAGCGGCGTGAGCTCGGCAGGCTTCAGCACGAGCGTGCAGCCCGCCGCGAGCGCGGGCGCGAGCTTGACCATCAGCATCGGCAGCGGCGCATTCCACGGCGTGATCGCGCCGACGACGCCAAGCGGCTCGCGCAGCGTGAAGGACAGCACTTCACCGGGGCGGCGGCCCTGCGGCGCGGCCGGAATGGTCGCGCCCTCGATCTTCGTGGGCCAGCCGGCGTAGTAGCGGAAAAAATCCGGCACGACGTGGCGCACGACATACTGCGCGACGGCGAGCGGCTGGCCGTTGTCGAGGATTTCGAGCTCGATCAGCTCCTGCGCATGCTGCTCAACGAGGTCTGCAATCTTCCACAACACTTTGCCGCGCTCGGCGGCCGTGAATTTCGCCCACGGACCCGTGAAGGCCGCGCGGGCGGCGGCCACCGCCGCGTCGATGTCGGCCGCCTCGCCCGCGGCGGCCGTCGCAATCTTCTGTCCGGTGCCCGGATCGAAGACGTCGAAGCGTTTGCCGGAGCGCGGTGCGACCCAGCGGCCGCCGATGAAGAGGCCATGCGCGCGCGCGAGGAAGGCCTGCGCAGCGGCTCCAGGAGACGGCAGTGGGGAACTCATGGGGGAGATGCTACAGCCCGCGCGCTCCCAAGGCTGCGGACAACGTGCGGCGGGCTGCGGGCGAGAGCATTGGCTAGCCGCGTGATGGACGGCCCGCGCACCGCGCGGGCTTCTGGCCCGGGGCCCGAAGCCCTAAGCTCGTACCTCCGCAGCTTCACACTTGATACGCATGACCCCATTCTGGCGCTCGCACGCATTGTGGCCGCTCGCGACGTACGTCGTGGCGATGGGGCTGCTCGCCGGAATGCACCTCGATCTCGCGATCGCGCAGCGCTGGTTCTACGACGCAGCGGCTGGCGGATGGCTGGGTCGCCACGCCTTCTGGGCCGAGGAGCTGCTGCACGACGGTGGCGGAGTGCTGGTGCGAGCCATCGGCCTCGCGGCGCTCGCTGCGTGGCTCGCGAGCTGGAAGGTCGCGCGCCTCGCGCCGTACCAGCGCGCGCTGCTCTATTTCGTGCTCGCCCTGGCGCTCACGAACGGGCTCACGGGCCTCTTGAAGCGGTTCACCAACATCGACTGCCCGTGGGATCTCGAGACGTTCGGGGGCCGCTTTCCTTACATCGGTCTCCTCGCCGATCGCCCCGATGCGCTGCGCCACGCGGCCTGCTTTCCCGGCGCGCACTCGGCCTCGGGCTTTGCGCTCGTCGCGCTCTATTTCATTCTGCGCGACGTCGACCGCGGCAAGGCCTGGATCGGGCTTGTCGTCGGTCTCGGGCTTGGCGCAGTGTTCGCCTTCGCACAGGAGGCGCGCGGCGCGCACTTCCTCTCGCACGACCTGACGAGCGCAGCCATCGCGTGGTGCGTGAGTCTGTCTCTTTACGCCCTCTTTCAGAGCCGCAGCACGACCTTGCCTGCGTTGCGGCCGGCGAGCTGGTATTCCACGGCGTCCGCCGCCGCTTCGAGCCCCACGAACGGTGTCGGATCGACGAGCGCGCGTAATTCGCCGCGATAGTAGAGGTCGAGGATGCGGCGCGCGGCGTCGTCGAAATACTGCGGAAACGCGGGATTCTGGAACGCACGGATCGAAGCCGACTTCCAGTAGAGCTTGTGGTAGGCGCGCGGATGCGACACGTCTTCCACCGGCTTGTCGAAGTCCGACGTATGCCCGCTGACGATCAGCCGCCCGTACATCGCGAGGTGATCGAGGAAGGCGTCGAAGATCGCGCCGCCCACCGAGTCATAGGCGATGTCGAGCCCGCGCGGGTACTCGCGCGCAAGTACTTCGCGCAGCGATTCCGTGCGGTAGTTCACCACCCGGTCGGCGCCAAGCTCGCGCAGCAGCGCCGCCTTGTGGTCGGTGCTGGTGAGCGCGACCACGTGGTTGCCGGCCCGCTTCGCGAGTTGCACGACGAAACTGCCGAGCCCACCCGCCGCAGCGGACACCGCCACCGTTTCGCCACTGTGCATGTCGGCGATGCGCTCGAGCGCCACCATCGCCGAGACGCCGGAGGCGATCAGCGCAAGGATCTCGGGCGATGCCTCGCGCACACGGATCACCTTCAGGGCATCCGCGACCTGATAGTCGCGATAGGCGCAGCCGAGTTTCACGCGCGCGACTGCGTCGCCCACGCGAATGCCGTCAACGCGCTCGCCAATGGCAACCACCTCGCCGATCGCCTCGACGCCCATGTCGTACGGCGGCACGACGTCGACATAGCGGACCGTGTTGCGGCAGAGGTTCTGGTCGAATATCCCGTTCACGCCGGCGTAGCGGTTGCGGATGACGATCTCGCCCGGCCCCGGATCCTGCCACGGTGTCGCGACGATCTGCGTCGCGCTGCGGACTTCGCCGGTCAGGCGGTGGATGACGATCCTGCGGTAAGGCTGCATCATGGGCGCGCGATCATAGTCGAAAGAGGTGCGCGGCATGGCGACTGTCCTCATCACCGGCGCGAACCGCGGGCTCGGCCTCGAGTTCACACGGCAGTATGCGGCGCTCGGATGGGAGGTGATCGCCTGCGCGCGGCACCCCGAAGCTGCCACCGCCCTTTCAGCGCTGGCGCGCGACAGCGCTGGCCGCGTGTTGGTGGAGCGCCTCGATGTCACCGATCACGCAGGCGTGGAGGCCGCCGCGCGCCGGCTCGAGGGGCGTGCGATCGATGTGCTGCTCAACAACGCCGGTACCATGGGTCGCGGCAGCGCCGCGCAAATCGGCTTTCCGTCGAACCGCTTTGGCGAAATCGACTACGCGGACTGGGACAGGATCTTCCGCATCAATGTCACCGGGCCGATGAAGGTGACCGAGGCGTTCGTCGGGCACGTCGCGCGCTCGACCGGCAGGAAGATCGTCGCAATTTCGAGTGATCTCGGATCGATGGCGAGCAATGCCTCGGGGAAGCTGTACGCCTATCGCGCCAGCAAGGCGGCGCTCAATTCATGCATGAAATCGCTCGCGATCGATCTCGGCCGCGACCGGGGTCTCGTCGTTGCGGTACTGCACCCCGGCTGGGTGCGCACCGACATGGGCACTCCACGCGCAAGCATTGACCCGCCCGAGAGCGTCGCGGGGCTGATCGAGGTCATCGACGGACTCGATGCCGGCAAGGCAGGTCGGTTCTGGCGCTACGACGGTGCCGAGGTGCCGTGGTGAGTCAGTGCTCGCCGCGCGCTGCAACGTGCACGCGCGCCAGCGCCGGCGGCGTTGGCACATAGCGGTGCTCGCGAAACATGTCGTAGGCCGTCTGGTAGTAGGCGACGGCAAGTGAGTCGAGCGCGGGGTCGGCGGGCGCGGGGCTGTACGAGTTCGTTGTCGCGTCGTAGCGCACGTTCTTAACCGACTTCTTGAGGCCGAGAATCGCGAGCTCACCGTCGCGATAGAGTGCAACGTCATGGTTATGGCTGAAGAACGCGACACGGTCTTTGGCCGCGGTGTGGCGCACGTCCTCGCCGAAGAAGGGTGCGCTGTAGGGCAGGCCGAGCAGGCCGAGCACGGTCGGCGCCACGTCGATCTGCGTCGTCAGCGTATCGACTCGGCCCGGTGCGAGGTGCTTCGGCGCGTAGAACAGCATCGGGATGCGGTAGGTCTTGAGCGGGATGTCTTCGCGGCCGTACACGCGCGCGCCGTGATCCGCAACGATCACGAACAGGGTGTCGTCGAACCAGCGGTGCTTCGCCGCCTCGCGTAGCAGGTACGCCTGCGCGTAGTCGGCGTAGCGCACCCCTGACTCGCGGCCGCCGCCCTCCGGTTTCACGCCGGGTACACCGGGCCTGAACGTGTAGGGCTTGTGGTTCGAGGTGTTCATGATGATCGCGAAGAAGGGTTTGCCGCTCGTCGACAGCGTGTCGAAGCGACGCATCGCGAGGTCATAGAGATCCTCGTCGGCGACACCCCAGATATTCTCGAAGCGCACCGGGCCGTCGATTGCGCGGCGGTCGGCGACTTCGAAGCCGTTGCCCGCGAAGAAGGCGTTCATGTCGTCGAACTGGCCGTAGCCGCCGTAGAAGAAGCTCGCGCTGTAGCCGAGGCCCCGCATCACGCTGCCCCAGTTCGCGATGCCCGCATTGCCGGGACGATGCAGGATCGAGGTCGTCGGGATCGGCGGGATTGAGGCAGTGATCGCCTCGAGGCCCCGCACGGTACGGGTGCCCGAGGCATACATGTTCGCGAACATCAGGCCCTGCTTCGAATAAGCGTCGAAGTAAGGCGTCCAGTCACGGTCGCCACCGTAAGCGCGGCTGAATTCCGCGCCGAATGATTCGCTCACCACGACGACCACATTCAGCCGTCCGACCCCGTCAGCCCGTACCGGGAAAGCGCGATCGAGGCCCGCATCCAGGAAGCGGCCGTCACCCTGCGCGAGCGCGGTGCGCAGCGTGCGCAGGTTGGCTTGCGGCGCACGCGTTGCATAGTACGCGTGGTAGTCGATCTCGCTGGTGCGCAGCGCATTGAAGAAGCTGCCCGCGCCGTTCGCCGCGATCTCATTCGTCACCCGGTTCGTCGAGAGCGCGAAACTGTCCTTGTCGATCAGCGCGATCGCGCTGCCGAGCAGCACCGCGTAGGCAGCGAATACGGCGGAGCGGGCCCTCAGTGTGGTGCTCGCCTGCGTGCCGGCGAGCAGCGGGCGGCGCAGTATGACAACCGTCACGATAGACAGCACTGCGACGATCGCCGCGACCGTGACAACCGGGTACGCGTTCCAGATGTCGCCGACCACTTCCGTCGGGTAAAGAAGATAATCGACCGACACCAGGTTGAAGCGCGCGTCGAATTCCTGGAAGAAGAAGTATTCGACCGCGGCGAGGAAGGTGAGACTGAAGAACGCGATCCCGCTTGCCGCGAGTATCGTGACGCGCATCGGGCTCGAACGGTAGACGCGGTCGGAGAGCAGCCAGGCGGCCAACGCGAACGGCGCGAACAGGTACAAGGCCTGCACGGCATCCGCGGCGACGCCCGTGATGAGCGTTCCGAAAAACCCCACGTCGGAGACCTCTGCGATGCGGCCGAACGACCACCAGAGCGCTGCGCGCAGCAGCAATCCGGCGACGAGATACCAGGCAAATAGCGTGAGGAGCGGTCGAAAGCGCGGCCAGCCGGTTCGCAGCATGATCAGAAACTCTTGTATGTCTTCAAAAGGAACTGCATTGACTTGACGGACGGGTCGCCGTCGAGCGGGAAAGCGAGGTCGACGTGCAGCACGTTGCCGAGTGCCGAGCGCGTGTTGCCGAACCGCAGTCCTATTCCGACATCGCGCAACGTGCCGAGTTCCGGCACGGCAAGTGCGCTTGCGCCCCAGGTGCGGCCGATGTCGGCGAACACCGCGGCGCCCACGCGCGCGAGTCGCAGGGGATACCAGTTGGTGAAGTAGCGGCCCTCGACGGTCAGCAGCGCGCGCGCCGTGCCTGTCTGGTAACGCAGTGGATAGCCGCGCAGCCCGGTATCGCCGCCGAGCATCAGCTCGTGGTCGAGGTCGAGTGCGCTGCCTTTGTCAGCCGCGAAGCCGACAAAGAGCACCGTTTTCCCGCTCGCCCGCCAGAAGTAGCGCGAGCTCACCGAAAGCAGCGAATCACGCAGGCTGCCACCTTCGAGCCGCGAACCCCAGCTCCCTGCGAGGAAGAGGCTCTGTTCGTGCACCAGCCGGTAACCCCGGCTCGCTCCGAGCGAGGCCACGAATGCATTGCGGTTCGCACCAAGCGCGGCCTGCGAGACGCCGAGCTCGGCCGAGAGTTGCGTGCCGAAGCGCAGGTCCTCCGTGCGACCGATCTGGTCGAGGTTGTGCGCGGTGACGTAGTCGTCCTGGAGCAGATCGAGGCGCATGTAGGGCAAGGCGAGGGTGCGATCGTCCGGCAGGGGGCCCACGAGGGCGGTGTCCGCAGGGGCGAATCGCGCGCGGTCGTAGCGAAACCCTGCGGTCCAGCGGCGCGTCCAGTCGCCGCGCAACCCCGATGACCAGCCGCGATGGATGTCGAAGGCCTGCCGGTCGGCGCGCCATGAATCCACGCGTGTGCCGAGCGCATAGCGATTCTCGACCTGCGAAAGGGACTCCGCCGACAGACCCGCGCTCCAGCGCGCATCGAGTTCATAGAAAGGGCGTTCGAGGCCGAGCGCCCAGCCGCTGCCGTCGTCGCTGTCGGTGAAGGAGGCAGTGCTCGTCCAGCGTGAGCCCCAGATGGCGGGGTCGTGCCACGAGAGGCCGATCGATGTACGGTCGACATCGTTGCTGTAGCCGGCGGTGAGCTGCTTGCCGCGGCCGAACAGGTTCAGCTCCTCGAGCTCGAGGCCGAGGGAATTGGTGCCTCCCGTGCGCGACAGCGACAGGCCGGGGTTGGTCGTCCAGACATCCTCGGAGCGCACGCGCACGTCGACCACACCGTCATGCCAGGCGACCGGCCGGATCACCGGCTCGCGCAGATAGCGCTGGCTGCGCAGTGCGCGCTCGGATTCATCGAGCACCCGCCGCGAGTAGGGGTCGCCGCTCGCGAACAGCAGCTGGGCGCGGATGGTCGACTCGCGCGTCGTGACGTGCAGGCGATTCACCGCACGATAGAGGACGGCATCCTCACGCGGGTCGCTCTCATCGAAGATGTCGTCGGTCTCGATCGTGATCCTGCCGATACGCGCGCCCGTGCGCTCGAGTTCGGCATCGGTCGGCACTGCATATGCCGGGTCGTGCGTGACCGTGGCGATATCCGCGAGGGCGATAGGGATGACGCCGGGTAGCAGGAGCAGCAGAAGGAGCGTGGGGCGGGAGGCGCGCATGCACCCGGTTCGACGGGTATGGGGTGCGAAATCAATCGCCGATTGATCTTCGACCCCCGGCCTGTCTAACCTCGTGCCGATGCGACAGGACGACCGCGCTCTCGTGGCGCGCCTGCTGACCGGCGACGAAAATGCGTTGCGAAGTTTCTTCGACGAGTATTTCGACCGCCTCTACCGCTTTGCGCTGTCGCGCACGACGGGGCGTGCCGATCTTGCGGAGGAGGCGGCCCAGCGAACGCTATGTCGTGCGGTGCGCGCGCTGTCGCAATATCGAGGCGAGGCGGCACTGTTCACCTGGCTCGCGCAGATCTGCCGCAACGAGCTTGCCGACCTGGGCGGGGCCGAGCGGCGGCGCGGCGAGCGCGAGGAGAGTTTCGACGCGAGCGAGCGGGCCCGTCGTCGCGCGGAGGCCGTGGCGGCCGACGAGCCGGCGCCCGAGGAGCGTGCGCACAGCCGTGATGCGGCGGCGGAGCTGCGGCGCATACTGGACGGGTTGCCGGGGCGTTACGGCGACATACTGGAATGGAAATACCTCGAGGACTGGAGCGTGCAGCGGATCGCGGAGGAGCTCGGCTCGACCCTGGAGGCGGCTCAATCGGCGCTGGCGCGCGCGCGCCTCGCCCTGCGCTCCGCGCTTGAGGCGCAGGGGTACAACTGGCATGAGTTCCTGCCGTGACTGACAAGAAGGACGAGTGGACCGGACTCGACGAGGCGCGTCTTGTGCGCCTCATGCGCACGGCGCAGCGCGGGTCGCCGGACCCGGCCGCGCGGGAACGGGCGTTCGAGGCTGTGCGTGCCGAGTGGCGGCAGGCACAGTCGCAGGTCGCAAGCCCGCGCCCCGCGAGGCGCGCGCTGTGGCTGGCCGCTGCATCCGTGGGGGTGATTGCGCTCGCAGGAGCGCTGTGGCTGCAGCCCTTCGCGCCGCAGATCGCGAGCCTCGACCGCGCGTACGGTAGCGTGACCACCGCGGGCGACCCGCTTGCTGTCGGCACCCGGCTTCGTCGCGGGGCGACGCTTGTGACCGCCGCTGATTCCGGGGCGCTGCTGCGCTACTCACCGGATCTCACGCTGCGCCTCGATGCCGGGACTCGCGTCACCCTCGCGGATGCGGACAGCCTGCGGCTCGAGGACGGTCGCGTGTATGTCGCGATCTCGCCGGGCGCGGCCGTCTCCTATGTCGTGCATACCGCGGCTGGTGATGTGCGTCACGTCGGTACGCGCTTCGTGGTCAGCACGCGGGGCATCGGGCTCGATGTCGCCGTGCGCGATGGGGCGGTGCAGGTTGAAGCAGGGTCGCGCGCGGAGCGCGCGGAAGCCGGCGAAGTGCTGCATATCGCCGCCGACGGCTCGGTCGTGCGCAGCGTGCTGGCGGACGATGCGCCGTGGGCGTGGGTCGGGAAACTGCCCGCGCCGATTGTGATCGAAGGCAAGCCGCTCGCCGCTTTCCTGCGCTGGTATGCGACCGAGACCGGTCGCCGCGTGACCTATGCCGATGAAAGCACGCGGGCGCGTGCGGCAGCGGCGATCCTGCACGGTTCGGTCGACGGGCTACCGCCGGCGCAGGCGCTCGCGATCGTCACCGCATCAGTCGATCTGGAGGCTGTTGTTCCGAAGGAAGGCCCGGTCCTGATCCGACCCACGCCTCACTGATAACATTGGTCAATGCGAATTCCTGCGCCGCGACTCGCGCGCGACACAGTCGGAAGTCTCCTGCTGCTCGTGGTCCTGGCGTTTGCGCACGCCGCCGAGGTCGGTGAGCCACTCGGCCGGGCGCTCGAGCAACTCGCGAAGTCCGGTCTCAACATCGTCTACAGCACAGCGCTCGTGACCGCCGACATGCGGGTGCTCGAGGCGCCGCAACCCGGCCCGCCGGTCGAAATCGCGCGCCGGATCCTGGCGCCGCACGGACTTGCGCTCGAACCAGTGCAGCCCGGCAGCTTTGTCGTCGTGCGCCGAAGCATCGACGGTGACGCCGCGATCGAACTGGTCGTCGAGCGCGCCGACGGTTCGCCGGCCGCGGGCACGCGCGTCACGCTGCAACCTGGTGGTCGCGTTGCCATCGCCGATGGGGCGGGCAGGGTGCGCTTCGATTCGCTGCCGGTGGGCGCTTTCGACGCTGAGGGGAGCGATACGACGGGTGCCGCGGCGCGCTTTCGCGGCATTCGCGTGCATCGCGGCGAGCGGTGGAGCGGCGTGCTGCGGCTCGCAGGCGCAGGCGAGCCGCTCACCGAAGTGAGTGTACTCGCGAGCCGTTATCGCTTCGACCAGCAGTCGCGGTTCGCACCCGTCGAATTCACGCGCGAGGACCTCTCCGCGCTACCCGGTCTCGACGAGGACGCGCTCAGGGTGACGCGTTTCCTGCCCGGCACCGCTACCAATGGGCTTTCCGCGCGCGCCCACGTGCGCGGCGGCCGGACGGACGAGCTGGGCGTGTACTTCGACGGCGTACCGCTCTTCGAGCCATTTCACTTCAAGGATTTTCAGGGCCTGCTCGGCATCCTCGATCCCGCGACGATCGGCAAGCTCGATTTCTGGAGCGGCGTGCATCCCGCGCGCTTCGGTGGGCGCCTCTCGGGCGTGCTCGACATCACGCCGCGCACCTGGACCGGCGCCGATCATCATGAGATCGGCATGAGCCTCCTTTACGCGCACGCGCTGTCGCAGGGCAGGCTCGAATCGCATCCGTTTGAATGGCTCGTTGCGGCCCGCAAGAGCACGATCGGGGAAATCATGGAGCTCGCCGAAGAGCGCTCGGGCCGGCCTGCCTTTCTCGATTTCCTCTCGCGTCTTGCGTGGCGTTTCGATGACGGCAGCGATCTCGCTGCGGGCTGGCTGCTGCTGAATGACGAACTGACTGCGGACCTCTCGGACAGCACCGAACGGGCGCACGCACGCTACCGCGACGGTACGGGGTGGCTGCGCGGAACCTGGCGCATCGGGGAGGACGCGGCGCTGCGCGGCGTCTTCTCGCGCACGGAGCGGCACACGGTGCGCACCGGGACGCTCGCGCGGTCGGGTAGCGGCACGGGCCAGCTTCTGGATCGGCGCTTCATGGATGCGACGACCGCGCGGCTCGAATTCGGGGCAAGGCGTGGGCGTGCCACCTTCACGCTCGGCGCGGAGATGATGGACCACGATTCCTCTTATGAGTACCGCGCCGCAGCGATCTTCGACCCGCTGCTCGCCGCAGCGCTCGGCCGACCGGCCACGCTCACCCGTGACCTCGTCCTCGAGGCGGGCGGGCAGTCCTGGGGCGCGTACGC
>Ga0073904_10002697_pt1 | contig 13398 bp, 6 predicted proteins | sample KloWWTrecipitate_FD_66668 | JGI IMG/M metagenome (GOLD analysis project Ga0073904, IMG submission 66668) | Active sludge microbial communities from Klosterneuburg, Austria, studying microevolution and ecology of nitrifiers - Klosterneuburg... | ecosystem: Engineered > WWTP > Aerobic digester >...
GACGCGCGACAGCTTGCTGACCGTGCTGCGTCCGCCCAGAAAGGCGCTGAGGATGGCCCCGGCGCCGCTGAGGAGGGTGGCATTGCGGCGGGAGGCGACCTCCTCCTCCATCTTGTCTTCACGCGCCTGGGTGGCCTGGATGCTGTCCCTGAGGCGCGCCATGCGCTGCTCGATCCTGGTGCGCAGCGCCGCGGCCTCCGCGTCGGCCTCGGCGTCGGCGGCCTGCGTGCAGCGGGTGGCGAAATCCGCGCGGCTCTCGCCGGTTCGGCTGAACAGCTTAAGCTCCGGGCTCTTGAAGACCTCCAGGTCGCGCTGGCGCAGCAGATAGCCCTTGATGCGTGTCTCGGCGTCGCGGAAGAAGGCCTGGGTATCCAGCCGGGCCTGCGGCAGAAGGTAGATCGCGCCCGCCGGCGCCTCGGCGCCGAAGTCGCGCACGTCGTAATCCACCTGCACCGCGGCGGCCGCGTCCACCACCTCGCCCAGGGGGCTGAAGATGGCTTCCCATTCCTCGCGATGGTCGATGCCCGCCTTGGCATCATCGAAGCGCAGGAAGACGCGGGCCGCCAATGCCGCCTGCAGCCGCCGACCCTGAGTGGCGGCCCCCACCTGCGCCGCCCAGGGCGCGTCCGGGCGCAGGTAGCGGACGGGGATGCCGGCGGCCACCCGCGGCGCGACCGGACTCTCGTTCTCGGCCAGGGTCGGAGCGGCCGGCGGCGCCACCGACGCGGCGCCGGGCAGGCCGCTTTCGCCGCCGGCGGCATTGACGGCTGCCCCGGCGTCAGGCGTTTCCGGTTCGGCGGCCGGCTCGCCGGCGGCGCGCAGCGGATCGTGCTGGGTCAGCAGTTGCAGCTGGGTGCGGGTCAGCGGCCCTCGCAGGTAGCTGATGGCCCAACGGCTGCTGAAAAGACGCGGCGCACCGGCGCCGGCGGTCTGCAGGATGAACTGCCGCTTCGCCAGGCTGCCAATCTGGTCGTCGAGAGCGCTGAGGTCCGTGCCGCCGCTGGCCGTGCCCAGACCGTCGATCAGGCGGGCGCGGTCGCGTTCGGTCTGCAGGCGGCCGATGCACCAGGTGCCGGCGTTGGAGAGCGCCTTGTAGTCCAGGTCCACCGGATTCTGGGTGGCCAGCACCATGCCCACCCCAAAGGCGCGGGCCTGCTTGAGGATGGTGAGGATGGGCTTCTTGGCCGGGGGATTGGCCGAGGGCGGCGCGTAGCCGAAGACCTCGTCCATGTAGACCAGGGCCCGCAGGTCGCTGGTGCCGGACTGGCTGCGCATCCAGGTGACCAGCTTGCCGAGGATGAGGGTGACGGCGAACTGGCGCTCTTCCTCGGAGAGATGCGCCAGGTAGACGATGGCCGCGCCGGGCCGGCCGTCGGGGGCGCGCAGCATGGCCCCGATGTCCAGGGGCGCACCACTGATCCAGGCGTTGAAGGAGGGTGAGGCCACAAGACCGTTGAGGCGCATCGCCAGCTGCAGGCGGGCTCGCTCAGGAAAGAAGCTGTCCATCTCGAAGACGCCCAGCTTGCGGATGGGCGGCTGGTGGATCTGGCCGATCAGCGTGGGCAGATCGAGGTCCTGTCCGGCCGCCCAGGCCCGCTCGACCAGGTTGGACAGCAGGATATGCTCGCGGCTGGACAGGGGATCGGCCTCGATGCCGGCCAGGCCCAGGATGCTGGAAGCGAAGCCCTCGATCTCGTCGCGCATGATCTCCAGGTCCGCCCCGGTGGCGGGTGCCTTGAGCGAGCCCAGGATGTTGAGGGGCACGCCGGCGGTGGAGCCGGGGCTGTAGACGGTCCAGCGCACGCCATTCCGCAGCCGCTTCATCCGCTCCTGGTCGATGCCGTCGGCGAGAAGGCCTTGCTTCCAGGTGGCGGCGGCCTGGGCGGCGAAGTCAGCCACGGACAACCCGGCGCGCGCGGCGTCGCCCTCGTTGACCCAGGGCTGGAAGTCCGCGGCGGCCAGGCCGGGAAAGTTGAGGGCCAGGTTGGTCATGTCGCCCTTGGGGTCCAATATGAGCGTCGGCACCCCGGCCAGCAAGGCCTCCTCCAGCAGCACGGCGCCCAGGCCGGTCTTGCCGGAGCCGGTCATGCCGACGATGACGGCATGCGTGGTGAGGTCCCGGGCCTCCAGGGTCAAGGCGTCGGCGCTGGGTTTGCCACTGGCGGGATCGATCGGATGGCCCAGGTACAGCTGGCCGGGCTTGAGGTTCATGGGGCATTCCTCCTGGAGCGGCGCCGCGGTCGCCGCGACGGGTGGGGACCGCGAGGAGGGCATTATAGCCGCCCGGTCATTGGACGCCCGCCGAGGTTCTGGCTATCCTCTGCGCCGCAATCCCCTGAACCCGCCACCCGACCATCCCCAAATCCCCTGATCTGCGCGAGGTAGACCCATGAGCGTTCCCACCGATCTGAAGTACACTGCCGAGCACGAATGGGTGCGCATCGCCGACGGCCGCGCCGTGGTGGGCATCACCGAATACGCCCAGGCCCAGTTGGGCGACGTGGTCTACGTGGAGCTGCCCAAGGTGGGCGACACCCTGCGCGCCGGCAAGGCCTTCGGGGTGGTCGAGAGCGTCAAGGCGGTCTCCGATCTCTACAGCCCCTTGACGGCCAAGGTGGCGGCGACCAACCAGGCGCTCATCGATGTCCCGGAGACGGTCAACGGCGACCCCTACGGCGAGGGCTGGATGGTAGCCCTGGACCTGGATGGCGCCGAAGGCCTGGACGCCCTGCTGGACGCGGCGGCCTACGAGGGGCTGATCGGGGGCTGATCGGCGCCGCCCCTGGCCGCGATCCGAGCTCGCCGGTCCAGCGTCGCCGCCCTGCGTCCGGCGCTGGCCAAACCGACCTTCCTGCGGTATAAACCACCCGCGCCGCACGCCGGCTTGGCGGGCGCCCCGCTTCGCCTGATCGACGAGACCGCGCATGCCCACCGCCCCCGCCTCGACCCCCGATACCCAAGCCCTGGAGGCCATGCGCCGGCAGCTGGCCGCTTGGAGCATCCGCATGTGCGCCCGCGCCGGCAGCGGCCATCCGTCCACCTGCCTGTCGGCCTCGCACCTGCTGACCGGCCTCTTCTTCGGCGGCTTCCTCAACTACGATGTCGCCCGGCCTCATTGGCCCGACCGAGACCGTTTCGTCCTGTCCAAGGGGCACGGCGCGCCCATCCTCTACGCGGCCCTGGCCGAGCTGGGCGCCTTCCCCACCGCCGACCTCATGACCTTGCGTGAGCTGGGCAGCCCGCTGGAGGGCCATCCCAACGCCCGACGACTGCCCTGGGTGGAGGCTTCCACCGGCTCCCTGGGCCAGGGCCTGTCCATAGGGCTGGGGATGGCATTGGCCGCGCGCCTGCAGGGCCGCGACTTCCGCAGCTGGGTGCTGATGGGCGACGGCGAACTGGACGAGGGCCAGGTCTGGGAGGCGGCGATGGCCGCCGCCAAGTACCGCACGGCCAACCTGACCGCCATCGTCGACCGCAACGGCTACCAGCAGACCGGCCCGGGCGACCAGGTGTTGCCGCTGGAGCCCTTGGCCGACAAGTGGGCCGCCTGCGGATGGGCCGTGTTGACCATCGACGGGCATGACTGGCCCGCGGTGCTGGAAGCGCTGACCCAAGCCCGGTCCGCCGGCCGCGATCGGCCCCTGGCCATCATCGCCCGGACCGTCAAAGGCTTCGGCGTTCAGCGCATCGTCGACGATCCGGGTAACAAGTTCCATGGGGTGCCGCTGCTGGGCGACGCCGCCGAGGCAGCCGTGCGGGAGGTACTGCAGGGATGAAGATCGGCAGCAGCATCGGACTTCCCCTGGGCGAGCCCACCCGCAATGCCTTCGGCGAGGCCTTGGCCGATCTGGGCGCCACCGAGCCGCGCCTGGTGGTGGTGGATGGCGACGTCGGCAACTCCACCCGTACCGAGGTCTTCGGGGAGCGATTCCCCGAGCGCTTCTTCAACGTCGGCATCGCTGAGAGCAACATGGTGGGTGTGGCGGCGGGCCTGGCAGCCAGCGGCCACATCGCCGTCACCGCCAGCTTCGCCGCCTTCCTGACCTGCAACGCCTATGACCAGATCCGCATGGCCGTGGGCTTCCCGCATACCAACGTCAAGCTGGTGGGCAGCCATTGCGGTATCTCCATCGGCGAGGACGGCCCCAGCCAGATGGGCATCGAGGACCTGGCCCTCATGACGTCGGTGCCGGGCATGACCGTGCTCTGTCCCGCCGACGGCGCTAGCGCCCGCGTCCTCACCCGCCTGATGGTGGAGCGCGAGGGTCCGGTGTACATGCGCACGGGCCGCCCCCAGGCGCCGGTCGTCTATGCGGCGGCGCCTGAACTGGCCATCGGCCGCGCCGAGCGTCGGCGCGAAGGCGGCGACGTCACCCTCATCGCCTGCGGCCTCATGGTGGCCGCGGCCCTGGAGGCGGCGGCCATGCTGGCGGCCGAAGGCATCGAGGCCCGCGTCCTGGACATGCACACCATCAAGCCCTTGGACGTCGCGGCCATCGTGGCCGCCGCCCGTGAGACCCGCGGCATCGTCACCGCCGAGGAGCATCTGCTGGACGGCGGCCTGGGCTCCGCGGTGGCCCGGGTGGTCGCCCGCGAGGCGCCTTGCCGCATGGGCTTCGTCGGTCTCGACAACACCTTCGCCATGAGCGGCAAGCCCGACGACCTCATGGATCACTTCGGACTCAACGCCGCGGGGATCGCCGCCGAAGCGCGGCGGGTGCTGGGAGCGTAGGCGTCGAACCCCGCCATAACAGTCGCGTCCGGCGCCTCGTTCTCCCCACACGAGAGGTTCGCGGATTCACGCACTGCCCTGACCTGCCCCGTCAAGACCGCAGCGCCTCCTGTCTTCAACCGTACTGGTCGTATTTCCAGGGAGAAGCTAAGGAGTGTGGGCGATGGTGGACAGTTCGCAGGGGTCGCGGCTTGAACGTGGCCAGGTAGGCGGGCGCGCGCCGAAGTTGGGTCGAGCGCTGTTGGCCGGGGCCTTGGCGCTCGGCTTCTGGGGCGGGTGGCTGAACGCGCATTCGGCCACGCTGCCGGTCGCGGCCGCGCAGGACGGCGTCGGAGCGCCAGAGCCGCAGGAGGCCGCCACGCCCAACTGCCCGGGCGGCGTCGTGGGTGGCTCGGTCGCGGACGGCGCCGCGCCGCAGGCGCCCTGCACGGCGCTGAAGCTGCACGGCAACACCTACAAGGACATGAACCGCAACGGGCGTTACGACCCCAACACCGGCGGTGACAGCCGCTGGCCGGGGCTCACCGTGCGGCTCATCAATGCCGACACTTCCGCCGTGATGGGCCAGGCCGTGACCAACCAGGATGGCTACTTCGCCTTCCCCGGACTGCCCATCGGCCCGCGCTACGTGGTCCAGGTGCTGCCGCCGAACGACTGCGAGCCCACCACGCCCATCGGTCGGGAGTTCGAGTTGCGTGACTTCTCCACCTATTGGTGCTGCTCGGCGCGCGCCGACTTCGGCTTCTACCCCCGCGGCCCCATCCCCGGGCGGCCCGACGTGCCGCCGCCGCCCGGCGGCCCCGTTCCGCGCCCGCCCTGCTGCGAGGTGCCGTTGGGCCAGCAGACCCATCTGCCCATTCTCAGCTACGAGGCCAACGACAATGTCTGCTCCGCGATCATCGAGGTGCAGAACGTGGGCGCCTGGGATTCCAAGGCCCTCCTGGTCGTCTGGGCCGCGCCGGGCGCCTGCCCGCCGCAATGCGCGGGGCCGCTCAAGGTGGAATGCTCGGGGCTGCTGCGGCCCGGTTCGGCCTGGAACTTCCTCGGCGCCCAGTTGCCTGGGCGGGCCAAGAGCGGCATGGTCTTCAGCGCCCCGGCGATCAACAGCCCCGGCGGTGACGTGTTCGCCGATGTCCTCTGTGAGCATCTCTTCAGCCAGGTGGTGGGTGACTGCGACGAGTTCCGACGCTTCAAGAAGGCCTACAACGAGCATGGCGTCTGGCTGAGCCAGACCTACGCCTTCGACTTCGCCGCCTACCCCGGCGCGGCCCTGGCCGTGGAGGTGGTGCGCAAATGCCCCGGCGACGCCAACCCCATGGTCAATGCCACCGCCAGCTACGCCGGCATCGCCGACGAAATGCTGGGCATGTACGACCCGGTCTACGGCGGCTACAGCTACTTCGCCCCCTTGGTCTACGCCAACCATGGGTTGTCCAGCTGGTTGTACATCCAGAACGGCGGCATCGAATGCAGCTCGGTGGAGATCTGGTTCAGGGCCCAGGACGACTGCCTCCGGCCCAAGATCTGCGATGTGCTCAACCTGGCCCCCGGCGAGACCTTCCAGTTCGACGCCTCAACCTGCGTTGGGCCGGACTGGGTCGGCTCCGCCATGTTGCGCGGCTCTGAGCCCTTGAGCGTGGTGGTGGACCAGATCGGCCAGGACCTGCTCATGAGCTATGTGGGCACACCCGGCCAGCTGGGCTACACCATGGACGGCCCGGCGCTGTTCTCTGTCGGTGGCCAGGTGGCCTACGGGCCCATGGTCTTCTCCGAGCATCAGGGCTGGGACTCCCTGGTCCAGGTGCAGAACCTCTCCAACGTCACCGCCGCGCGGGTCAAGGTGTACTTCCTGGACCGCGGCGGGGACGTCATCACCACCTTGGTCGACTGGGTCTGCCCCGGCGGCAGCCAGGGCTTCTACCTGCCGCTGGTGGCCCAGCTGCCGGGCTCCTGGGTGGGCGCGGTGCGTGTGGAGAGCCAGGATTGGATAACGCCCGGCAGCCCCGGGGTGGCGGCGCCCAATGTGGCCGCGGTGGCGCAGCTGATCAAGTACGGCGACGTCCAGCGCAGCGCCGCTCTGGAGGCGGTGTCCTACGAACTGTTCCCGGAGCAGAAGGCCTATGACTGGCAGGTGGGCTCCGGCTGGGGTGGCCTCTATTCCGGCGTCGGCCGCATCGGCATCCCCAGCCTGATGAAGGACATCGGCGGCACCGGTCTGACCACCGAGATCTCCATCCAGAACGTCGTGGCCAAGCCCGGCTTCACGGACTTCGTCGTCTACCTGTACGATCAGAACGGCCTGGTGGACAGCTTCTGCGAGAAGCTGCACGCGCAGCAGGTAGAGTACTTCGACCTGGCGACCAGCGCCGCCTTCCTGCCACAGGGTTTCAAGGGTTCGGCGGTGGTCAGCGCGGTCTTCTGGGAGCACGATGTCTTCGACGGCGGCGGGCGCTTCGTCCGCAACCTCCTGGGCCTGGCGGCGGTCAAGATCGAGCGCTCCGACGGGTTGCGCGGCGCCGACGTGCCCGGCGACGAGAGCGCGGCCAATGGCGGCATCCCCATGATCGGCCCCTTCTTCTTCAGCGGACCCATGCCCAACTGCCCCGGCGTGCCGCGGCACATGCCCTGCTGCCAGCCCCGCGGCGGCGGCGCCCGCCCGCCGCAAGGGACGCCGGGGGGCAGCGGTCCTCCGCCTCCGCCCCCGGTGCCCTGATCGCGGCCGCTGTCCTGAACCGCGGCGCAGGCCGCGCGGGACGACCCGCGAACCCGGCCCGCTAGCACAACCCTGTGCGCACCGCCGCCTCCCCAGTCCAGCGTTCGCAGGACCGGTGAGGCGGCGGTGTCGGCGTTCGGCGGGCTGTATGCCACCGCTCGCTTCACCGCAACTTTACAGCCGCTGGCGCGTCTAACTACCGTATCGCATGTAGAATCAGCACCTTTGCACCTTCCGTTGCATTGGCAGTCGACCCTTGGAGAGGTAGCTTGGTGAAGAAGCAGCTCGCAGGCATCCAGACGGCCGCGCCCTTGTCCCAGAACCCCGCCGGTTGGATCGTGCGTGCCTTGCTGGCCGCCAGCGCCGTCGCCACCGTCGTGGGCCTCGCCGGGCCTTTTGCGCCCGCCACCGCTTCGACCAGCGCCGGCCCCCTGCCCAGCGAGGGGCGCTGGCTGACGGTGGCCAACGCCGACCGCATCAACCATGTGCAGCGGCAGGCAGACATCGTCTGGGCGGCGACGGAAAGCGGCGGCCTGGTGCGCTGGGATCTGGGCACGGGCCAGTTCCGACAGTTCCTGGCGCCACAGGACGGACTCTTCTCCAACGACATCTACGACCTGGATCTCGACGCTCAGGGCCGGCTCTGGCTGGCCACCGGCCATGGCCTCAGCCGTCTGGACACCGCCACGAACGCCATCGTCACCTATACCCCGGCCAATTCCGCGGGCATGTTGGCCGCGGTGGTGCGCGCGGTAGAGCCGCTGCCGGACGGGCGGGTCTGGGTGGGCTTCGGCCAGGAATGGGACAAGGACCTGGTCAACCCCAAGACGCGCGAGAAGGGCGCCTTCAAGGCCGGCGGCCTGGCGCGCTTCACGCCGCAGACGGGCGCCTGGACGGATGTCCAGCATGCGGTCTATGACGGTGAGAGAAGCGCCGGCAAGTTCAAGACCATCCCGTCGGAGAACGTCACCCAACTGGAGATGGCCTCCGACGGCCTGCTATGGGTGGGCACCCAGCCCTTCTGGGAATGGGACGCGGGCGCCTGCCAGGATTCGGATTGCATCGGGCCGGCGGGCTTTTGGAACGCCGCCGGCGGCGGCACGGCGGCTACCGACGGCAGCAAATGGATCAACTACCGGGCCTCCGACGGCGGACTCAACTGCTTCTCCAACAACATCTTTGGTCTGACGGCGGACAAGGACGGGCGGATGTGGGTGGCCACCAGCCATGGCGCCCTGGCCATGACCGCGGGAATGCGCAAGGTCAGCTGCAACAGCGGTCAGCCTTACTATCTGGAGGCGCCCAGCCTGCAGGGCTTCCGAGATGGCCTGCAGGGCAACAACATCTGGTCCGTCGCCGTCGATGGCGACGGCCGGGTGTGGATGGGCCACAGCGACGGCACCAAGTCGGGCAAGGGCATCGCCATCCTCGACCACAACAACAGCTTCGGCGACTCCTCGGCCCGCGAACAGGGCGCCGTATCGGACGATATCTGGGAGATCCTGGGCATCGACGGCGCGGCCGGAGACACCAAGGTGGTGGCCAGCGCCATGGATCTGAGCGGCAGCATCAAGGTCATCGGCACGCAGCTGCTGGGCGGCAAGGGCGGCGCCGGCCTGCGCGCCTACCATCCTGACGACAAGCGTTGGCAGCCACTGCGCACGGCCGACAAGGGCCTGCCCTCCAATCAGATCGCCGACATGGAGTACGACGAGGCCAAGGGCCAGCTATGGGTCAGTACTCGCAACGGCGTCAGCCGCAACGAAGGCGACGCCTGGGCCACCTGGCAGATGTTCGGGGCCGGCGACCATGTGGCCACGGTCACCATGGACACCGAAGCCCGCTACAAGCAGATCCAGGTCAACATCCCCGATCTGGCGGCCTTCAACAGCATCTTCCCCAGCCTGCCGGCGTACATCCGTTTCGAGAACGACGCCACGTTCTACCAGGTCACCTCCTACGTCGCCCTGCGTGCCGGCAAAGGTCCCTACATCAAGTTCTCGCCGGAGCTGGCCCAGAGGCAGCCGGTGGGAACGCGGGTCTTCACGGTCAATCGCGGCCCCGCCAGCGATGACGCCCGCGAGATCGAGGTGGACGGCGCGGGGCGGGCCTGGGTGGGGGGCGGCGAGACCATCTGGATGGGCAACGGCTGCCCGTCCAACCGGGTGTCCAAGGGACAGTGCTGGCTGGATGGCGGCGTGGGACGCTTCGATGGCAGCGCCTGGAAGGTCTTCGACATCTCCAACAGCACCTTTCCCGACAACGAGGTGACGCCGGTGGAGATCGACACCACAGGCCGCATCTGGATGGGGCATTCGGATGGCAAGTCGGCCGGCTACGGCATCAGCATCGTCGATCCGGCCGCGCAGGACAAGCTCACCCACATCGCCAGCGCGCCGTCGGGCCAGAAATGGGGCGGTGGCGGGGTGATCGACATCAGCCTGGACCCGCAGACCGGGGACATGTGGACGGCGCACCACGCCATCGTGGTCTGGTCGCAGAGCCTGGGCGGGCAGTGGAGCCGGTCGTTCTCGGGCGGCGGCATCTCCCGGTGGGCCAAGGCCACGGGTACCTGGTCTCACTTCTCGCGCAAGAACGGCGCCAAGTTCGAAGCCTACATCAACCCGGACAGCAACGTCCAAGACGGGGAGATGACCCGGATCCTGGTGGACCGCAAGCATGAGCGGGTCTGGGCCGGCGCCTGGACCAACAGCGCGGCCCAGTTCCATTGGATCGATGGCTACGGCCTGGGCGCCGCCCTCAGCTGGTGCCCGCTGGACAACTGCACCAACAGCGCCTGGCAGAGCAAGGTCTGGGCCGACGACGGCAAGGTGGCGGCCTTGGCCGTCGATGGACGCGACAACGTCTGGGTGGGCACGAACCGCAACGGCGCCGGCATCGTCCCGTCCATCGGCGGCGTCAAGATCTGGGACAGTGACGGTGACGCATGGTTCGAGTATTCGCCGCTCAACTCGCCCTTGCCCTCCAACCAGATCACGTCGATCACCACCAGCGGCAGCCGCGTCTGGATAGGCACGCTCTCGGACGGCATCGCGGTCTATGACTTCGCGCCGCCGGCCACCTCGACGCCCTTGCCCACGAGCCTGCCGACGGCCACGGAAACCGCTGAGCCCACCGACGGTCCCAGCCCGACGCCCACCGTCACGGAGACGCCGACCGCCACGGGGCCGACCCCCACGCAGCCGCTCCCGACCTTGACGCCTAGCGCCTCAGCGGTCGTCACCCAGCCGGCCACGGCCACCTTGGAGCCGACGCCCACGCAGCGTCCGGCCGCCGCCGCCTGCGGGCGTGGCCGCGCCGCGCCTTGCCGCCTCTACCTGCCGCGGCTCTATCACCAGCGGCGGCTCTGTCCCAACGGGGAGCGTACCTGCCCGGTCACGACCGCGGAACCGACGCTGGTGCTGTTCACGCCCACGGCCGCGGCGGCCACGATCACCCCGCCGCCCGCGCCCAGCAGCACGGCGACGGTACCGGTGGCCGGCACGGCCACCGCGACGTCCACGATGGTCGTGGATCCGACCGCGGAGAATCCGACTGCCACCTTGGCGCCGGGTGTCAGCCCGACGGTCGCGCCCCCCAGCGCTACCGCCACGGTCACGCCCAGCCGTACGGCTACCACCGCGCCGCCGACGGCCACCGGCGCGGTCGCGCCCTTGGGCAGCTGGCGGGTCTACGATCCGGGTGATGTGCGCCTGCCCAACGTCAGCTGGTACGCCATCGACGGCTCAGGCCCCAACGATGTGTGGATCGCCGGCGCGGGCGGCAACGTCCTGCATTGGGACGGCAAGGTGTGGGCCTCGGCCAATGTCGCGTCCACCAACACCTTGCGACGCATCCAGGTGCTGTCCACCACCAAGGCCTACATGTGCGGCGACGACGGCGGGGTCTACGAGATGCGGCTGCGTCGCTGGTCCAAGGCCAATACCGAGAGCTATCTGGATGATTGGACGGCGATCGGCGCCTTCGATGCTCCGGAGGCCCCGGTGGCCTGGGTGATGGGCGGCACCAACGGCAACCGCCTGCTGCTGCAGGACGGCGCCTGGTCGCCCAGTTCGCCGGGGGACCGGCGTACGGGCCATGTCTACAGCGACGTCGCGGTGCTGGGCAGCAGCCTGGCCTACGCCATCCTGGGCGGCAGCTCTGGCTCGCGCGTCTATGTCTGGAACGGCGAAGGCTGGTCGCCGGGCCCCTCCACGGGCCCGCTCTTCGACCTGGACATGCTCTCGACGGCGGAGGGGGCGGCGGTCGGCAAGGGGGGCTCAGCCTGGTGGCTCAGCGGCGGCACCTGGTCGGCGATGCCCAAGAAGCCGGCGACGAGCGGCGAAGACCTGAACGCGGTGGCCATGCTGAGCACCGAGCGCATCATGGCCGGCGGCGGGCGGGCGACGATGGTCCGTTGGAACGGCCAGGACTGGGCCAAGATGGACGTCGCCGGCACCCACAAGAGCCGCGCCATCCGCGGCATGTGGATCGCGCCGGACGGCCGTGATGGCTGGGGCATCGGCGATGACGGGCTGGTGCTGCGGTATTCCGTCGCCCCCTGAGGGCGACGATCGGCACGGATGGTCTGCCGTTCCCGAGCGGCACGGGAGGCTGCCTGTGCCCCCGCCGGTTCGGCGACCGGAAGTCAGTGGGACCCGGTCCGGCGACCCACTTGACCTGGTCCGCCGCAAACGGGACCCGGTCCGGCGACCGGTTTGACCCGGTCCGGCGGCTCGTTTGACCGGGTCCGGCATCGGGCGACCGTGACGGCCACGGCGGCCCCCCTCCCGACCTCCCCCCGCTGGGGGGAGGAGCAGGCGTCTCCTTCCTTTGGGAGGCGTTGGTCTGAAACCAGGGGTTACGCGACGGAGCGCATTCGACGGCGCTTGGAAGTGGGCCCAGTTCGATAGCAGACCTCTGCTGGCCCCAACCGTTTGACTTGGGGGCGCTGTCGATCATAATCGCCCGCTTTCAGCGCGACCGTGACTTCGGTTGCGCACCATGCGAGAGACTCTGGAGGAGACCCGTGACCGTTCGAGGCCGTAACCCGTTGCTCCTGCTCATCCTGGCCCTGCCCGTTGGGCTCTTCGGCTGCGCGCAGCCCGCCGAGCCCGAACCCACCGCGGCGGCCACCGAGGCGGCCGCTGTCGTGACCTTGCCCGAGCCGACCCTGGAGGTGGCCGCGGCGCACAGTGAAGTCCATTGGACCTATGAAGGCGCGGAGGGGCCTGGGCATTGGGCCGACCTGGCGGAAGGGAACGAGGCCTGCGGGTCCGGCAAGGCCCAGTCGCCGATCGATCTCGCGGGTTACGCCGGGGAGGACCTGGCCGACATCACGTTCAGCTACCTGCCGACCAAGACCAACGTCGTGAACAATGGCCACACCATCCAGTTTAACTACGACGAGGGCAACGTCATCGAGATCGATGGAACGACGTACAACCTGCTGCAGATGCATTTCCACGCGCCCAGCGAGCATAGCGTCGATGGAAAGCTGGCGGATGCCGAGATGCATCTGGTGCACAAGAGCGCCGACGGTGGGCTGGCCGTGGTCGGCGTGCTGATCAACAAAGGCGCCGAGAACGCTACCTTCAACGGCATCTGGAGTCACCTGCCGGCCGAGGTGGAGGAGGTCGGGACCGACGCGGGCATGGTGATGGCCGACGAACTGCTGCCTGCGGTGCGGACCACCTACCGCTACGACGGCTCGCTGACCACCCCGCCCTGCACCGAGGGCGTGAAGTGGAACGTGATGACCACACCCATCGAGATGTCGGAGGCGCAGCTCGCGGCCTTCTCCGAGATCGTCGATCCCAACAACCGTCCGGTTCAGCCGCTGGGCGATCGGGCGCTGGTGGAAGACACCACGCCTTGACGCGCAGGACTGCATCCGTACCGCATTGACCAAGGGCGGGCATCCGGCGCTTGTTGCCGGGTGCCCGCCGCTGAT
>Ga0073904_10002701_pt1 | contig 13379 bp, 9 predicted proteins | sample KloWWTrecipitate_FD_66668 | JGI IMG/M metagenome (GOLD analysis project Ga0073904, IMG submission 66668) | Active sludge microbial communities from Klosterneuburg, Austria, studying microevolution and ecology of nitrifiers - Klosterneuburg... | ecosystem: Engineered > WWTP > Aerobic digester >...
AGCATCACCTCAAGCGGATAGTGCAGCCGTTTGAGGACCTTGCGCAGGGTGCTGTTGATCAGACTTTGGCGGAAATCAAGCATGGCCCGGATTGTCGTTTATGCTTATCGCAACAGAACCTTCTGTTTTGCCACCGGCAATACGGCGCGTATCCGCAAGCTCAACTGCGGGCTGGTTGAAGTGGGCCGCGCGGCGGACTTCATCTTCATGGATCGCGCCCAGCACACGGCCGGCAAGACCCTGCTGCATAGTGTGCAGTTGGGCGACATCCCGGGTGTGGGCATGGTCATGATCGACGGTATGGTGGTCTGCGGCCGCAGCCGCAACACACCGCCGGCGACCGAGGTGCCGATGGTGCTGCCGGGGCAATGAAGCCGGCAGAACTCGTCCGGAATCAGCGATCCGCTGAGCGCCCCTGCAAGTGCGCCATCGATCCATATAACGCCAGCAGCTTGCCGTATTCCTGTGCGTCGTGAAAGTGGCAAGTCCCTTGGGTAAATTCCTTGGCAACCTCTACCGCGAAGCGCGCGGCGGATGCAATGTCCACCTCGTGGCTGGCACCCGTGCCGCAACCCGGCACCACACTCACGGCGGTGATGGCCACACCTACCACGGGTGCGCTCGTGGCGACCGAGGGCTGCAGGATGCTGTTGAGGTGGTGCAGTCCGTTACCGTAAGGCGTGATGTCCTGCGTGGTCACGGGGAAAGTGGCGGCCGGCAGGCCGGTCGTCATCTCTAGGATGCGCAACAAATCCTCCGAAACCCGCAGGATATACCCTTCCTTGACAGTGGGAGAGATCGCGATGCCCTTGTGGTTGATGACCCGGTTGCCCTTGGTGGTGTCGATGGACAACACGGCGTCCATCTCGGGCGTTATCTCCTGCGCGTTGAGAGTCTCCATGTCCATGGGCGAATCCATGAAGTCCACCGGCTGATGCGGCCGCGTCGGCGCATCGGGGCAGATGTGCGTCCCAAGAATCACGTCGCCTGGCAGCACATCGCCTTGCGCGTGCATATGGGCCAGTTGCAGCGCGGCGGCAAGCGCGGCGCTGGCGCCGTCGGCATCTGAAACCATGCCGATACGGCTTGGCCGTGCACCGACACCTCCCAGGCGTCCGACAACACCCAACGTGGGAGCCGTGCCCCCGGCTTGCTTGCCGCGGCTGCCTGGAATGACCACGCGCACGAACTCGGTCTTGCCTTTCGGGCCTGTGATCGGCGTCACGGTGACGGTAGCGTCGGTCAGGTAGGGCGCGAACAGCGCGGCGATGCGTTCGCCGCTTGCGCGCGGACTGTCGATCTGCTCGATGACGCGCAGGGTGTGGATGAGGCTGCTCATGAAAATGGACTCCTGGACTATGGGTTGGAAGAGGCTGGGATAATGCGGGCGTGGCGCGCGACCCGCGACGGCGCCACCTGGCTGTTCATCAACAAGGAATCGAATTGAGAGTTTTCATTGCCGGTTTCCAGCACGAGACCAATACCTTTGCCCCCAGCAAAGCCGACTGGCCGGCCTTCACCTCCGGCGCGGGCTGGCTGCCCTACATGCGCGGCCCCGTAGTGCTGGAGCGCTACCGTGGCAAGGGTGTCCCGATCAGCGGTTTCATCGCGCACGGCGAGGCACGCGGATGGGAACTTTTGCCTTCGGTCTGGGCCGGCGCCAACCCCAGCGCGCATGTGACGCGCGACGCCTTCGAGCGTATCTCGGACGAAATCATGCAGGACCTGGCCGCGCTGCTGGCAAGTCCGGCTGCGGTGGATGCGGTGTACCTCGACCTGCATGGCGCCGCCGTGGCTGAACACGTGGAAGACGCCGAGGGGGAGTTGCTGGCACGCGTGCGCGCAATCGTGGGTCCGGATCTGCCCATCGTGGGCAGTCTGGACCTGCACGCCAATGTGTCGGAGGCGATGCTTGCGCAGGCCGATGCGCTGGCGGCCTTTCGCACCTACCCGCATGTGGATGGCGCCGACACCGGCCGGCTGGCGGCGGTGCTGCTCGAACGCCGCCTGGCGCGCGGAACGCGCGAGCCCTTGCACGCGCGCCGGCTCGACTTCCTGCTGCCGCTCAATGCACAGTGCACGTTGATAGAGCCCGCACGCCGCATCTACGACGCGTTGCGCGCGCAGGACCGTGAACACGGCACCTTGTCGAGTTTCGCGATGGGATTCCCGGCTGCCGACGTGCCGATGTGCGGGCCCGTCATCTGGGGCTACGGTGATGCGGCGCACGCCGTGGTGGAGCGATTGCATGCGATGGCCGACCAGCCCCGTTCGCAATGGCGCCTGGAACTTCTGCCACCCGATGAAGCAGTGGCGCAGGCCATGCGCCTGGTTCGTGCGGGGGCGGCGGGCCCGGTTCTCATCGCCGACACCCAGGACAACCCGGGCGCGGGCGCCGACGGCAATACCACGGGGCTGCTGCATGCACTGCTGGCTTCGGAAGCAGGCGGTGTGTGGCCCGGGCAGGTTGCCTTCGGCCTGCTGGCCGATCCCGATGCCGCCACCGCCGCGCATGCGGCCGGAGTGGGCGCCACACTCTCCATCTCCCTCGGGCACAGCGTGCCGGACGGCATCGGTGGCTTCAGCGACCCGCCCGTGCAGGTGCAGGCCCGTGTCCACACGCTGAGCGACGGACGCGTGCTGCTGAAGGGGCCGATGGCGCTGGGTGGTGAAGTGCTGCTGGGTCCGTGTGCCTGCCTGGAGGTAGGTGGCGTACTGATTGGCGTGGCGAGCCAGAAGGTGCAGGTGCTGGACCTTGAGCTGTTGCGTTTCCTCGGCATCGAGCCCGAGCGCATGCGCATCATCGTGCTCAAGAGTTCGGTTCACTTCCGTGCCGACTTCGGCCCCATCGCGTCACATGTGCTGATAGGCAAGGCGCGCGGTCCGATGGCCGCCGACCCTGCCGACCTTCCGTGGAAGCGCCTGCCGTCCGGCCGCTCCGTACGACCTTGAATTGCTCGCACACCTGCACAACGCCAGTGACAGTGGAGAGCCGCTTTGTCCAAGGGCCGTAAAGCCGCGCTCCTCTGGCGCCGACATGACTCCCCCGGCTTGCATGCAGTGAAGCCGGACTGACGGGGGGCGTTCATGTCACTTCCGGCATGGCGCCGAGCAACTGCCGTGTGTAGTCATGCTGGGGCGCGTCAAAGATCTGGTCGCGCGTGCCCTGCTCCACGATCACGCCGTGGTGGATCAACGCTACGCGGTCGCACACGTAGCGGATGACGGCCAGGTCGTGGCTGATGAAGAGATAGGTCAGGCCCAGGCGCGACTGCAGGTCCTGCAGCAGGTTCAGTACCTGCGCCTGCACTGACACGTCAAGCGCCGAGGTAGGTTCGTCCAGCAGCAGCAATGCGGGATGCGTGGCCAGCGCGCGCGCGATGCCGATGCGCTGGCGCTGGCCGCCCGAGAACTCATGCGGGTAGCGGTAAAGATGCTGCGGACCCAGGCCAACTAGCGTTAGCAGCTCAGCCACGCGATCGGTGCGCTGGCGTGTATTCAGGCCCATCACCGACTTGTGGACCACCAGTGGCTCCGCCACGATATCGTGAATGGACATACGCGGGTTCAGCGAGGCCATCGGGTCCTGGAACACGATCTGGATGCGCGCGCGCAACTGGCGCAACGCGGCCGGACTCAGCTTGGCGAGGTCTTCGCCCTCGAACATGATACGCCCGCCGGTGGGCACGTCGAGCTGCAGGATACAGCGCGTGAGCGTGGTCTTGCCCGAGCCAGATTCGCCTACCAGACCGAAACTCTCGCCCTTGGCGACGTTCAGCGACACATCCTTGAGCGCCTGTACCGGAGCCCCGCGCGAGAAGCCACGCCGGCTGCCTGGAAATTCCTTGCTGACTTGTTCGAGTTCGAGCATGGGCGCGGCCTCAGACATGGGGATGGAAACAGGCCACATCGTGCCCGCAAGCGGGTGCCCCTGAGGCTTCCAGGCGTGGCGGCTTCGCATGGCACAAGGCGTCGGCCCGCGGGCAGCGCGCGGCGAAGCGGCAGCCCGCCGGCGCGTGGACCAGATTCGGGACGGCACCGGGTATACCTTGCAGGTCGCCGCGTTTCTTGTCGCGCGTGGGGATGGCCGCCAACAGGGCACGCGTGTAGGGGTGCGTGGGCGAGCGCAACACCTCACGCACCGGGCCGCGCTCGACGATGGTACCGGCATACATGACGGCCACGTGGGTGCAGCTCTGGGCCACCACACCCAGGTTGTGTGTGATCAGAAGCACGGCCATGCCGAACTCGCGCACCATGTCCTTGAGCAACTCCAGAATCTGGGCCTGTACCGACACATCAAGCGCGGTGGTGGGCTCGTCGGCCACCAGCAGGTCGGGCCGGCCGATCAGCGCCATCGCGATCAGCACGCGCTGGCGCATGCCGCCGGAGAACTGGTGCGGGTAGTCGTCCAGCCGCGCACGCGCATGGGGGATGCGCACCGTTTCCAGCATGCGGGCCGCCACCTCGCGTGCGGCGCGGCGTTGGTCCTTTCGGGAGGCGCCGGCCGGAAGGCCCAGAATCTCGGGACTGTGCCGGGCAGCGTTCAGCGCCACGTCGGTGAGCTGTTCGCCAATGCGGAAGACCGGATTCAGGTTGGTGGTCGGGTCCTGGAAGATCATGCCGATGCGGCGACCGCGCAGGCCGCGCATGGATTCCTCGTCGAGCTTCAGCACGTCACGGCCGTCGAACAGCACCTCGCCCTGGGCGTAGCGGCCGGGCGGACTGGCGACCAGGCGCGAGATTGACAGGCCAGTGAGCGACTTGCCGCAACCGGTCTCGCCCACCATGCCCCAGATCTCGCCGCGCTGCACGGCCAGATCGATTCCGGCGAGCACGTGCGCCTCTCCCTCGAAGCTGCGCATCCAGAGGTGCAGTTCGCGGATCTGCAGCAAGGGTGATGGGACTTCGGTCATGGTGCTGAAAACGCTTCGGGGAGCGTTCATCTTCGGGAACGGGGGTCGAAGACATCGCGCAGTCCATCGCCCAGCAGGTTGAATCCGAACACGGCGATGAAAATCGCCGCGCCCGGGCAGATCGCGGTCCACCACTGGTCGGGCATGTAACCGCGCGCTATCGACAGTTGCATGCCCCACTCCGGCGTGGGCGGCTTTACGCCTATGCCCACGAAGCCCAGCGAAGCCACGGTGAGAATCGCAAAACCCATGTCCAGCGACATCTTGATGATCACGGGGGTCATCACATTGGGCAGGATATGGCGAAACACGATGCGCCCCGGCCCGGCGCCGATAGCGCGCGCGGCGGTGACGAACATTTCCTGCTTGCGTGCGATCACCTCGCCGCGCACCAGGCGCGCATAACCCGGCCACCAAGAAAGCGCAATCGCTATCACCATGTTGACGATGCCCGCTCCCAGCGCGGCCGCCACAGCCATGGCGAGGATCAGGCCGGGAATGGTGATCTTGAGGTCGGCCAGGCGCATCAGCAGCTCGTCGGTCCAGCCGCCGGCATAACCCGCGACGGCGCCGAACACCGTGCCCACGGCCGCGCCCAGCAACACGACGGCGATACCCGCAAGTACCGACACGCGCGCACCGCCCATCACCAGGGACAACACGTCCTGACCCAGTTCATTTGTGCCGAACCAGTGCTTCCATGAAGGTGGCAGGAAACGCGCTGGTGTGTCCACTGCGCCCGCGATGTGTTCCGGGTAGGGTGCGATGGCTCCGCCAAACAGGGCCAGGAACAGCAGGAACACCACCAGCGCCAGACCGATGATCGACAGCCAGCTGGAGCGGAAACGGTACAAGGCGCGGCGCATGGCCTCGCTGCGCGCACTACGTGCGGGTGGCAGATCGCCACCGCCAACCGGAGCGGTGGTTGTGCTCATTCCAGCCTCACCCTGGGATTCACGACCCCGTACAACAGGTCGATCACCAGGTTGGCCGCCACGAACAGCACACCGATCACCAGCGTGACGCCAATAACGGCCATGAAGTCCTGGGTGATGACCGACTGCGTGGCGTACAAGCCCAGTCCGGGCCAGTCGAAGATGGTTTCCACGAGCACCGTTCCACCCAGCAGCCAGCCGAAATACAGCCCGGTGACCGTGAGGGTGGACGAGATCGCGTTGCGTGTCACGTACTTCAGCAGGATCAGGCGTTGCGGAAGCCCGAGCGCTCGCTCCGTCAGCACATAGTCCTGCTGCAACACCTCCAGCGTGGAGGCGCGCATCATGCGCAGCAGCGTGGCCAGCGGCGACAGGGACATGGCCAGCGCCGGCATGGCCAGATGCTGCAACGCGACCCAGAACGCGTGGCCATTCCCGGCCAGCAACGCATCGATTGTCAGAAAGCCGGTAATCAGCGTGGGCGGATCCTCGGTGATCGGGAAGCGCCCGCCTAGCGGCAGCCAGCCCAGCCACATCGCGAACAGCAGTTGCAGCACCAGCCCCAGGAAGAAGCGCGGCATCGAAATCGAGCCCAACGCCAGCACCCTTGTCAGGTAGTCGGGCCAGGCATTGACGCGTACAGCGGCCCACAGGCCGGCCGGGATGCCGATCAGGATGGCCAGCGCCATCGCGGCCAGCACCAGTTCCAGCGTGGCGGGCAGATATGCGATCAGGTCTTCACGCACCGGACGGTGCGTGAACAACGACACGCCGAAGTCGCCTTGCAGCAGCCCGGTGAGGTAGGTCCAGTACTGGGTCCAGAGCGGTTTGTCGAGTCCGAACTGGCGGCCGTATTCGGCAATCTCCGCCGGCGTGGCATTGGGCCCTGCGGCCAACGCCACGGGATCACCTGGCAACAGGCGCGCGATCGCGAACACAAGTGCCGTCAGACCCAGCAGCACGGGCAGGATCAGCAGCAATCGGATGGTGAGGAAACGCAGCATGGGCAACGCCCGCTCCGGCCGTGACAGCCGGGGATGGGCCTGGTTAAGGACATCAAATAGACAAGGTGTGGCACTCGATGGCGTTCGAGGCGACCGGGGTGAAGTAGTAACCCTTCACGTTGTCGCGCAGCGCGAGCTTGCGCCGCTCCAACACACCGAAGATGTCGGGCGCGTCGGCCACGATCTTTCGCTGCATCTCGCCGTAGATCGCGATGCGCTTCTTGACATCGGGTTCGCTGCGTCCGCGTTCGATCAACGCATTCACCTCCGGGTTGGCGTACACCGCGTTTTGCCAATTGCCGTTGCGCGACGAATGGTAGGCCGCAAAGGCGATGTTGTCCGGGTCGCCGTAATTGGCGGTCTGGTAGACCGGGAAGAAGTCGGGGAAGGTCTGGGCCGACGCGCAGGAGGCCACCATGTCGGGCCAGATCTGGGGTTTGATGTCCAACGTGATATTCAGTGCCTTCAGGCTGTCGAGCATGATCAGGGCGAAGCGGCGCTGCTGCTCCAGGCCCGAAACGTGCACCATCGTGAGCTTGATGCCGCCGTTGGGCGACTTGCTCTTGGCCAGGTGCTCCTTGGCCTTGGCCAGGTCGGTGCGGTAGACCTCCAGCTTCGGGTCATGCCCCATGATGCCGTCGGGCAGTGGGCCGGTCATGAGGTCGGCATAACCGGCGGCTTCGACCAAGGCCTTGTAGTTGGTGGCATAGGACACCGCGCGGCGGAGTTCCACGTCGGCCATCGGGCCATTCTTCGTATTCATCTTGATCGAGAAAGTGCGGTACTCGGGCTGGATCACGCGCACCACGTGCGGTTTGTTGCGCAGTGCATCCATGTCCTCGCTGGTCAGGTCGACCGCGAAGTGCGCGTCGCCGCGCTCGATCATCAGCCGCTGCGCCGACGTCTCGCGTGTGATGCGCCAGATCACGCCGGTGACGTTGCCCGCACCCACGTGCCAGTCGCCAGCGGGGCGCTCCAGTTCGTACAAGGCACCGGCCTGCGCGCGGCGCACCTTGAACGGGCCCGATCCGGCGATGGTGGTGCGCAGGTAGGTCTGGCCGTCGTCCGAACCGATGTTGGCCTGCACCTCGTCCTTGGATACGACCCAGATCCATGGCAGGACCTGCAACAACGCCGCGAAGGGCTTGATGAGTGTCATCTGCACCGTGCCCTTGTCGACCGCGCGCAGGCTGTCGGCGCCGATCACGCCCTGGATCATCCAGGCATTGCCCTTGTTCAGGCGCACGGCACGCTGGAAGGAATAGACCACGTCGTCGGCCGTGACCGGCTTGCCGCTGTGGAACTTGGCCGCCGGATTGAGCTTGAAGGTGTAGCTCTTGCCATCGGGCGTGCTGCTCCAGGATGTGGCAAGTGCCGGCACGGGCTTGGGTGGGTTGCCCTCGACCCGCACCAGTGAGTCGTAAACATTGCGCAGCAGCCAGCTGGCCGAGTAGCCGGTGGCGATGTGCGGGTCGAAGTTGGGTATGTCCTGGTTCGAGCCGATCACGAGAATCTTGCGACCGTCCTGTGCCAGTACCTGCAAGGGGAGCATGCTGCTGGCCAGGCCGGCGCCGGCGGCACCCAGTAGATGGCGACGTTGAAAACGCGGGGTATCAATGGAAAACATGAAAGGCTCCTTGGGTCGGGAAATGGTGGAAGGGATGGGCAGGTTGCAAGAGGATCGGCGGTTACGCCACGGCGGCGGGGAGCTTGTTTGCGGTTTGTGCAGGCTCGGCAATGCCATAGTCGCGCGCGGCGGCTGACTCGCTCACGAATCCCATGCGCACATCGCGTGCCAGGGCCTCCGGTTGGCGCTTGGCCGGATTGCCGTATCCGGCGCCACCGGCCAGCACGAGTTCCACGATCTGCTCGGGCCGCGTCAGTTCCACCAGCCGCCCGCCGCCGCATTCCTGCGCGGCGTGTGTAGTGTTGTCCAACACGCGTCCGGATGCAAGTCCTCCATGGCTGCCGCCGTGCAGGCCCGTCACCGGATGCGACACCCCTTCAGGGAAGACCGAGACCTGCATGACGATTCCGTCCGCATCGCGCTTGCGCAGTCGTACGAGCTGGCCGAGGCCGCCGCGCTGCTGGCCGGCGCCGCCCGAGTCGGTGACGTAGGTCTTCTCCAGCAGCAGCACTGGTGCGCGGCTTTCTATCATCTCGACCGAAGTGTTGGCGGCCGAGGTGGGATACAACAACGCTGAATGGCCGTCGGCGCGCAGGGAACCGCCCTGGCCGCCACCGCAGAACAACATGTCGGAGTAGTAATTGCCGTCCTTGTCCTGGCCGTAGATGTCTGCCGCCACCGGCAGCCCGGTGAAGGACTGCACCTGGTTTGGCGCGGCCTGGGACAGGGCCCGGAAAATGTTGGGCGCGATGTACCAGCCCGTGCGCACGCGTGCGTTCACCGAGGCCGGGTAGCTGCAGTTGAGGATCGAGCCTTCAGGTGCCTTCACCGTGAATGGGCGGTAACAGCCCGCGTTACCGCGCACCGTGGGTGTCAGCATGCACTTGAGCGGATAGGTGGCGTGCGCGGCCGTGTAGTTGAGCGTGCAGTTGATGCCGCCGCGTGCCAGCTGTGGCGGCGCGCCTTCGAAGTCCACTTCCACGGTGTCCCCGGCGATGCGCAGGCGCACCGGGTAGGTCATGGGCGTGCCGAGCGGGTTGTTGGTGATGGTGGAGGTGTAGTCGCCGTCGGGCAGCGCACGGATCGCCTCGCGCATGGCGCGTTCGGAAAGCCCTTGCACCACGTCGGCCAGCGCGCCCAGGTCTTCCATGCCGTAGTCCTGCATGAAGGACAACACGCGTCCGGCACCGATGGCGTTGGCCGTTACGAAGGATTGCAGGTCGCCCAGCACCTGGTCGCTGCTGCGCACGTTCTTGCCCAGCATGCGCATCAGCGTCTCGTTGGGCTTGCCGGCTTCGTACAGCTTCATGGGCGGAATCTGCACACCCTCGTCGTAGATCTCGCGCACCGAGAACACGTCCTTGGTGCCGCCGATGTCCGACACGTGGCCCACCGTGCCCAGCAACGCGACCAGCACGCCGTCCTTGAACACGGGTGTCACCACCGCGATGTCGAACAGGTGGCCCGCGCACAGCCAGGGGTCGTTGGTAATCAGCACATCGCCTTCGCGCAGCGTCTCGGCCGGGTAGGCCTTGAGCAGCGCCTTCACGGCCAGCGGCAGCGTGAGGTTGAACACCGGCATGGCGCGCGGCGAATGCGCCAGCGTCTCACCCTTGGCGTCCAGCAGTTCACAGGCAAAGTCTTGCGCCTCGGAAATCACCAGCGAATAGGCAGTGCGGCACACCGTGAGCCACATCTCGTCGACCACGTTGACCAGGCGGCTCCACATGATCTCAAGACCGATCGGGTCGCCCTGGATCAGGCGCACGGCCTGGGCGCGATCCATGCCGGCATGGATGCGCGTCTCGGCGGCCTGCGTGGCCGCCACGGTTATGCACAGGTTGAGGTTTTCGTCCACCCGTACCGCGTCTCCGGGCGCCACCACGGTGGTGGACTCGCGCTCCTCGATGATGGCCGGGCCGGAGAAGCTGTCGCCCGCACGCAGCGCGTAGCGGTCGTAGACCGGCGTCGCCACGCTGCCGTGCTCGAACCAGGCCGCCCGCTCGCCCTTGATCTTGCGGCTGTGGTCGGCGCCGCCAGTCGCGCCGTCCAGCACCAGCGTGGGCGTGCGGCCCGCGCAGCGCACGCGGAAGTTGACACCTTCGAAAGGCGCGCTCTCGGGACCGCGTGCGTACCGCGTCATGTAGGTGCGCGCGAAGGCGTCCCGGATGGCGGGCAGTGTGTTGTCGCCCAGCGGGCCGGCGGGAAGCTCCACCGCGATGCTATGCATCTGGCCCAGCATGCGCATGTCGGCATGGCGCTCGACCACGATGTCCGCGGCGGGCACCTTGGCGCCCAGAAGCTGCGCGCGGCAGTCGCGCTCCAGACCGTCCAGCACGGCATTCAGGCCCTCGGCGTCGAAGCCCGGCTTGAAGGCCACGCGAAGCGTGCGAACCGCCTCGAAGGACAGGGGCGCAGCCAGGAAGCCAAGCGCGGACGCGGCACCCGAGGCCGGTGGGATGATCACCTCGCGCACACCCATGGCGCGTGCCACGTCCACCGCGTGGGCCGGGCCGGCGCCGCCAAAACCCACCATCGCGTAGGAGCGCGGGTCCTTGCCTTTTTCCACCAGGTGCACGCGTGCGGCCCCGGCCATGGCCTCGACCACCACCTTATGGATGCCCCAGGCCGCTTCTTCCACGCCGAGCTTGAGCGGTTTGGCGACCGCATTGGCTATGGCGTCGCGCGCGGCCTGCATGTCCAGCGTCATGCGCCCGCCCAGGAAGAAGCCCGGGTCGTAGTAACCGAGCACCAGGTTGGCATCGGTCACGGTGGGTTGTGTTCCGCCCATGCCGTAACAGGCCGGGCCCGGGTCGGAACTGGCCGAGTGGGGTCCGACCTTGAGCAGGCCCACTTCGTCGATGCCGGCAATGGAACCGCCACCGGCGCCGATTTCTATCATCTCGATCACGGGTGATTTGATCGGCAGACCCGAGCCGCGCGTGAAACGGTGCACGCGCGCGGCCTCCATCCAGGGCGCGATCTCGGCGCGGCCATTCTCTATCATGCACGCCTTGGCCGTGGTGCCACCCATGTCGAAGGAAATCACGTCGGTTTTGCCGGCCAGCGCGCCGAACAGCGCCGTGGCCAGGCCGCCACCGGCCGGGCCGGATTCCAGCAGGCGGATCGGGAACTCGGCCGCCGCGGCCAGCGACACCAGGCCGCCGGCTGAATGCATCAGCCGCAGGTCGCCGCGAAAGCCCATCTCGGCCAGCGAGGTTTCGAGCTTTGCCAGGTAACGCGCCATCAGTGGCTGCACATAGGCGTTGGCGCAGGTAGTGACGCAACGCGCGTATTCACCCATCTCGGCCACCACGGCGCTGGAACAGGAAACCTGGAGCGTGGGATACAGCTTGCGCAGGATCGCTGCCGCCTCCTGCTCGTGGCGCGGATTGGCGTAAGCGTGCATGAAGCAGATCGCCACCGCCTCGCATCCGGCAGCCACCAAGTGGTGCGCGGCACGCTCAACCGCTGCACGGTCCAGAGGCGTCACGACCTGGCCGAGCGCATCCACACGCTCTGGCACTTCCATGCGCAGGTCGCGCGAGACCATGGGGTCGGGATAGGTGACGAACAGGTCGTAGATATCATAACGCTGCTCGGTGCCCATCTCCAGGATGTCGCGGAAGCCCTCGGTGGTGAGCAGGCCCAGCGGCGCGCCCTTGCGCTCGATGATGGCGTTGGTCACGAGCGTTGTGCCGTGGATGATCTCGTTGACCTCGGCCATGCTGACGCCACGCATCTCCAACAGTTCCTGCAAACCCAGCAGCGCAGCCTCGGAAGGATCGCGCGGCGTGGTCAGGCGCTTGTGCAACGTGACCTGGTGTTCGGCGCCATCGTAGAGGATGAAATCCGTGAAGGTGCCGCCGATGTCGAAACCGATGCGCCAACGCCTGGATGCTGCGTCGTTGGCCTGGGTATGCTGTGTGGAGAGTGTCATGGTGCGGGTACCGGTGGTGGGTAGGGGGATTGCAGTTGCTGCCGGGCCTGGCCCAGCAGCTCGATGGCGCGTGTGCGCTCGTGGGTAGTGACAACGGCGCTGGCAAAGGTGACACACAGTGCCAGGTGTTGCCCGCTGCGCGGATCGCGCGCAGCGATGGCCAGGGCGCCCACGCCGTTGCCGACCTCGTCGATCGATTCGGCATATCCGCGGGTGCGAATCTGCTTCAGGCGCTGCATCAGCTCATCCATGTTCTGCGGAGACATCGGCGAGGCGCGTGAAACCTTGTCGTGCAACAACTCGCGCACCCGGGTGTCGTCCATGTCGGCCAGCATTGCGCGACCGGTGGCGCAGGCGTCCACGTCCAGCGGTTTTCCTATTGGCACGCCGACCTGGATCGGGTTGCCTCCCACATGGTGGACCACGCCGACCATGCTGGTGCCCGAGCGGACGGATACAAAGCCGGTATGGCCGAGTTCGTCGCACAGCTTGCGCACCGTGGCGCTGGCCTTGGCGCTGAAGGACTCGCCCCCCGCATGCACGGCCGCAGCCAGTTCATACCAGAGCCCACCGGGCCCATACCCGCGCGCCCCATCGGCCTGGTCCAGGAAGCTGGCGTCGCGCATCGCGCGCAGCAGGCGCGACAGCGTGCTCTTGTGCACTCCCAGTTGCTCCGACACCTGGGTGACGGTCAGCGCATCCTCGCTGCGGGCAATGCAGCGCATGACTTCGGCGACTTGGGTAAGAGATGCCATGAGGTTGCGCGGGGCGTTTCGAGTATGGAGCGGCCGAAGGTTAGTTGCTAAAACTGCAACATGTGTTGTTGAAAATGCATTATTCCAGCTAGTTCGCAACTTGGCAAGAGCCGGTTCTGTTGCGGTAGTGGGTTCGGGACGAAAACAGCGGCTCGTTTGAACCGATGATCAAACAGCCAGACTGTAGAACTGCTGTGCCGCG
>Ga0073904_10002702_pt1 | contig 13377 bp, 10 predicted proteins | sample KloWWTrecipitate_FD_66668 | JGI IMG/M metagenome (GOLD analysis project Ga0073904, IMG submission 66668) | Active sludge microbial communities from Klosterneuburg, Austria, studying microevolution and ecology of nitrifiers - Klosterneuburg... | ecosystem: Engineered > WWTP > Aerobic digester >...
GCCGTCCCGGTCCTGCCACTCGGTGATGAGCGCGACCACCGGGTGCGGCGTGTCGGGATCGAACTCCGTGGAATTGGCGCCTTCGAGCCCGCAGAGGTCGCGCGCGGCCTCGATCACCGCGATCTGCATCCCCAGGCAGATGCCGAGGTAGGGCACCTTCTTCTCGCGCGCATGGCGCACCGCGGCGATCTTGCCCTCGATGCCGCGCTTGCCGAAGCCGCCGGGAACGAGGATCGCGTCCATGTTCTCCAGCGTCTGCGTGCCCTTCGCCTCGATCTGCTCGGAATCGACGTAGTGGATGCGAACGCGCGTGCGCGTGTGGATGCCCGCGTGGATGAGCGCCTCCGACAGGCTCTTGTAGGAGTCCTGCAGGTCCACGTACTTGCCGACCATGGCGATGTCGACCTCGTTGTCGGGATGCTCGAGGGCGTCCACGATCTTCTCCCACATGGTGAGGTCGGCCGGGTAGGCGGCGAGGTCGAGCTTCCTGCACACGATCTCGTCGAGACCCTGCTTGTGCAGCATGGTCGGGATCTTGTAGATGGAGCTCACGTCGTAGCAGGAGATCACCGAGCGCACGTCCACGTTGGTGAAGAGCGCGATCTTCCTCCTGTCCTCCTCGGGGATGGGCTGCTCGGAGCGGCACATCACGATGTCGGGCTGGATGCCGATGCCGCGCAGCTCCTTCACCGAGTGCTGGGTGGGCTTGGTCTTGATCTCGCCCACGCTCGCCAGATGCGGCACGAGGGTCAAGTGCATGTAGCAGGTGTTGGTGCGGCCCTCCTCGATGCCCATCTGCCGGATCGCCTCGAGGAAGGGCAGCGACTCGATGTCGCCCACCGTGCCGCCGATCTCGATGATGCCCACGTCCACGTCCTTGCAGGCGGCCTTCACGGAGGCCTTGATCTCGTCCGTGATGTGCGGGATCACCTGCACGGTGCCGCCGAGGTAGTCGCCGCGGCGCTCCTTGTTGATGACGCGCTCGTAGATCTGCCCGGTGGTGAAGTTGTTGAGCTTCCTCATCCGGGAGGAGACGAAGCGCTCGTAGTGGCCCAGGTCGAGATCGGTTTCCGCGCCGTCCTCGGTGACGAACACCTCACCGTGCTGGAACGGCGACATGGTGCCCGGATCCACGTTGATGTAGGGATCGAGCTTCACGAGGGTGACGCGGATCTTGCGCGACTCGAGGATCGCGGCGAGCGAGGCCGCCGCGATGCCCTTGCCGAGGGAGGAGACCACGCCGCCCGTTACGAAAACATACTTGGTCATGACGAATCCTCGGCGGGAAATTCTTATTTTACCGGGAAGTCCGCCGCGGCGGGAGCGAAGCTGCCCGGACGGGTGCCGCGCGCGCCGCCCTCAGGCCACGCTCGTGGCGGACGCCGACAGTTCCCCGATAGCCGGAACGCGCCCCTCGAACCAGATCGCGGCCGCGGCCTTGCCCATGGCGCAGCCGTCGTGGCCCACGCCGGGAATCGTGACGAGCTTCCAGCCGCAGGCCACGCCGAGCCGGGCCGACTCGCGCAGGGCCATGTCGAGGAAGAAGCGCGCCCGGGCGTATCGCGTCGGTCCCTGGGCCAGGGCCTCCGGGGCCTTGGGAAGATTCTCGTCCGCGGTGTCGATGTCCTGGTTCCCGGCGAGGATCGTCATCGGGTACGCGAGCCAGCGCTCGAGATCCGCGCGGCCGAGGCCCAGCCCGCCCAGTCCCTCGGGGAAGGCGCGATCGAGCGTGGGCAGCGTGTACCACCCCGGATTGGCGGGCGAGACCGCCTCGTAGGGCGAGTGGTCCTGGGTGGCCAGGAGGCGGTGGGCGAACTGCCCGCCGGCGGAGTGGCCGAAGAGGCGCACCTTCGGCCGGCGGGTCACGCCGCCGGCGCGCAGCGCGTCGACCACGCGGGGCAGGATCGCGTAGAGCCAGTCCTCGCGCGGGCGCACGGTGCCGTCCGGCGCGATCACGCTGCCGTTGTTGTAGTTCTCCGGCGTGGCGAACCCCTCGTTGCCGAACGTCGTCGCGACGACGAGCACGCGGTGCTTTTCCGCGGCCTCGATCCAGAAGTCGCGGTACTCGTCGCCATTGCGCTTGATGCCGTGCTGGACGAGCACCACGGGATCGTCGGGTCCGTGCGCGGCCGGGCGATAGGTGTGGACGACGAGCGGGCGATCCGGATGGCGCTCGTCGAGATAGTCGAGGGCATCGCGGCCGACGGCAGGGCGAAGGGTGGTCGTGGTCGTTGTCATGGCGGCTCAGGCAGTGGTGATCAGGTGGCAGGCGGCCTCGCGGCCGGGCGCGATCTCGCGAAGGACGGGCCGCTCCTCGCGGCAGCGCGCCAGCGCGTGGGGACATCGCGGATGGAAGGGGCAGCCCGGCGGCGGCGCAAGCGGCGAGGGCAACTCGCCCTTCACGGGCTCGAACACGCGCTTCCGGCCGTGGATGCGCGGGATCGCCTCGAGCAGCGCCCGGGAATACGGATGCGCGGGCGCCTCGAAGAGCGCGGCCACCGGGCCGGTCTCGACGAGGCGCCCGAGGTACATGATCGCCACGCGGTCGCAGATGAGGCGCACGAGCCCGAGGTTGTGGCTCACGAAGAGGTAGGTGAGCGCGTGGCGCTCGCGCAGGTCCATGAAGAGGTTCACGACCTGCGCCTGGATGGAGACGTCGAGCGCGGCGACCGGCTCGTCGCACACCAGCACGCGCGGCTTCACGGCGAGCGCCCGGGCGATGCCGATGCGGCTGCGCTGGCCGCCGGAGAACTGGTGCGGGAAGCGGTCGCGGTAGGCGCGGTCCAGGCCCACGTCGGCGAGTGCCCCGTCGATCGCGGCATCGAGTTCGCCGGGGGGCACCAGCTTGTGCACCGCGAGCGCCTCGCCCACGAGGCGGTGCACGCGCATGCGCGGGTCGAGCGAGGCGAAGGGGTCCTGGAAGATCATCTGCACGGCGAGGAGGTAGTCGAGCCGCTCGCGGCCGGCGAGCCCCGTCACCGGGCGTCCCTCGAAGAGCACCTCGCCCGCCGTGGGCGGATGGATGCCGGTCACGAGGCGCGCGAGCGTGGACTTGCCGCAGCCCGATTCGCCCACGAGCCCGAGCACCTCGCCCCGGAGCACGGCGAGATCCACGCCGTCGACCGCGCGCACCACCGGCGGCGGCTTGCCGCGCCCGGCCGTCGCGAGGATCCGCTCGGCAAGCGTCGGGCGCCGCGTGAAATGCTTGCGAACGCCGCGGACCTCGAGGACCGGCACGCTCATCGCGTCCCTCCGGGCGAAAGCGGATGGTGGCAGCGGAAGCGGCGGCGCCCCTCGACCGATTCCCGCGGATCGGCCGAGCGGCAGGTGGCGGAGGCGCGAGCGCACCGCGGCGCGAACGCGCAGCCCGCCGGCCGCAGGTCCAGGCGCGGGGCCATGCCGTCGATCTGCGCGAGGCGCGTGCCGCGCACGCCCACGTCGGGCACCGAGTCGAGCAGGCCGCGCGTGTACGGGTGGCGCGGGAAGTCGAGCACCTCGGCCACGCTGCCCGTCTCGACGATGCGCCCGGCGTACATCACCGCGACGCGGTCGGCAAGCTCGGCCACCACCGCGAGGTCGTGCGTGATCCAGATCACCGCCGCGCCCGTCTCGCGCGCGAGCTTCTGCATCTCGAAGAGGATCTGCCCCTGGATCGTCACGTCGAGCGCCGTGGTGGGCTCGTCGGCGATGATGAGGTCGGGCCTGTTGAGGAGCGCGGTCGCGATCGCCACGCGCTGGCGCATGCCGCCGGAGAATTCGTGCGGATACTGCGTGAGGCGCGTGGCGCCCGCGGAGATGCCCACGCGGGCGAGGGCCTCCGCCGCGAGCGCGAGGGCCGCGGCCGCATCCGTCCCGCCGTGCTCGAGCACGGCCTCGGCCATCTGCTCGCCGATGGTGAGCACCGGGTTCAGCGTCATCAGCGGGTCCTGGAAGATCATCGCGATCCGGTCGCCGCGCAGCTCGCGCAACCGCTCGGCGGAAGCCGCGCGCAGGTCCTCGCCCGCGAAGCGCACCTCGCCCGCGATCACTTCCCCCGGCGGATCGACGAGCCCGGTGATGGAAAATCCCGTCACCGTCTTGCCCGAGCCCGATTCCCCCACGAGCCCCAGCACCTCGCCGCGGTCGACCTCCAGGTCGACGCCGTCCACCGCCGCCCACGCGCCGTCGGCCAGGTGAAAGACCGTGCGCAGGCCGCGGACCTCGAGAAGCGGCGCGTTCAATGGCGGTGGGCGTCGAAGCTGCGGCGCAGCCGCTCGCCGACGACGTTGATGGACATGATGAGCGCGAGGAGCGCCAGCCCCGGGAAGAGCGAGATCCAGTACTCGCCCGAGAGCAGGAACTCGAAGCCGTTGGCGATGAGCAGGCCCAGCGAGGGCTCGGTCACCGGCACGCCCACGCCGAGAAACGACAGCGTGGCCTCGAGCGTGATGGCCCCCGCGATGCTGACGGTGGCCACGACCAGCACCGAGCCGATGCTGTTGGGCAGCAGGTGCGCCCGCATGATGTAGGCGGTGGGCAGGCCCTGGTTCACCGCCGCCTCGATGTATTCCTTGCGCCGCTCGACGAGCGCGGCCGCGCGCATGAGCCGCGCGTAATTGGCCCACTGCACCACCACGATCGCGAGGATCACCTTGTCCACCCCGCGCCCGATGGAGGCGAGCAGCACGAGCGCCACGAGGATCGACGGGAAGCCCAGGATGAAATCCACCACGCGCATGAGGATCGCGTCCACGCGCCCGCCGAACTGCGCCGCGGCGAGGCCCACGGTCACGCCCACGAACAGCGCGCCCGCGGTCGCCGAGAGCCCCACGAAGAGGCTCGTGCGCAACCCGTAGAGGATCGCGGAGAGCATGTCGCGGCCCTGCGCGTCGGTGCCCAGCCAGAAGGTGAAGCCCGCCATGCCCTTCCCGCCCGGCGCGAGCCGGTTGTCCATCACGTTGAGCGCGGTGAGGTCGTAGGGGTCCTGCGGCGCGATGAACGGGCCGACGAGGGCGACGGCGACGATCGCGGCCAGCACGACCAGCGCGCCGCGCACCGTCGGCCGGCGGCGCAGGCGGCGCAGCACGCGCCGGCGAAGCGGCGTGTCGTCCCCGGGCTGGACGGGCGCCGCGCTCAAGCCGTTTCTCCCACGAGGCGCACGCGCGGGTCGAGCGCGGCGTAGAGCAGGTCCACCAGCAGGTTCACGCTCACGAAGAGGAAGGTCGCCAGCATGATGTAGGCCACGACGATCGGCCGGTCGAGCTGGTAGATGCTGTCGATCAGGAGCTTGCCCATGCCGGGCCAGGCGAACACGGTTTCCGTGATCGTCGAGAAGGCGATGAGGCTGCCGAACTCGATGCCCACCACCGTCACCACCGGGATGAGGATGTTGCGCAGGATGTGCCGCCCCACGATGCGCCGCGGCCGCACGCCCTTGGCGCGCGCGTACTTCACGTAGTCCTGCGCCTTCGCCTCCGCCGTGCCCGCCGCGACCAGGCGCACCATGAGCGCCATGTTGGGGATGGCGAGGTTCAGCGCCGGCAGGATCAGGTGCCTCCACCCGTCGGGCGTGAGCAGGCTCGTCTTGAGGCCGAGGATCGACACCGTCTCGCCGCGCCCCGAGGCGGGCAGCCAGCCGAGCAGCACCGCGAAGAGGAGGATCAGCATCATCCCCTTCCAGAAATTGGGCAGCGAGTAGCCGAGCACCGTGCCGCCCATGATGAAGCGCGACAGGCGCGTCTCGGTGTCCAGGCCGGCGGCGAGGCCGAGCGGGATGCCGCCGGCGAGCGCGAGGCTCATCGCGAGCAGCACCAGCTCGAAGGTGGCGGGCAGGCGCGAGACGATCAGCTCGATGGCGGGCACGCCGTGCACGAAGGAGCGCCCCAGGTCGCCATGCAGCGCGTTCCAGACGAAGACGAGGTACTGGCGCCAGAGCGGCAGGTCGAGGCCCAGGCGGCGCACGAGTTCCACGCGCTCCAGCTCGCTCGCCTGCGGCGGGACGAGGAGCTCGATCGGGTCGCCGATGCCGTAGACCGCGAGGAAGACGACGATCGAGGCCGCCAGCAGGACGAAGAAGCTCTGGATCAGCCTCTGCAGCGCGTAGGTCGCCACGGGCGGCGGCGCCCGCCGCTATTTCTTCGCGGGCTTCGCGTTCATCGCGAACGTGTACTGGTCCGCTCGGCCCGCGTAGGCGATGTCCGCGCGGTGGGCCCAGAGGGAACTCTCGAAGTGCAGCGGAATGAAGGCGCCGACCTCGAGGAGCCGGGTGAGCGACTGGCGAAGCAGCTCCGCGCGCTTGTCGTCGTCCATGGTCACCAGCGCCTTGCCCACCAGCTCGTCGAGGGCCGGGTCGGCGAGGCCGCCGTAGTTCGAGGTGCCGCGCGTCTTCTTGTCGTCGAGCGAGGCGGCCCAGTAGCGCAGGAAGGAAGAGCCCTCCGCGGACCCCCAGCCGCCCATCGCGAAGCTGAATTCCTTCTTGGCGCGGCGCGGGAAGTAGATGGCGCGCGTCATCGCGTCGACCTTGGTGCGGATGCCGACCTGCGAGAGGTACCCCGCCACGGCCTGCGCGATCTGCCCGTCGTTGATGTAGCGGTCGTTGGTCGCCGAGAGCGTGAGGTCGAAGCCGCCCGCGTAGCCCGCCTCGGCCAGCAGCTTCTTCGCCGCGGCCGGGTCGAACTTGATGACCGGCGGGTTGGGCAGCGTGCCGTACATGCCCGTCGGCAGGAACTGGTAGGCGGGCAGCGCGCCGCCGTCCATGATGCGTTTCGCGATCGCGTCGCGGTCGATGGCCATCGACATGGCCTTCCGCACCCGCAGGTCCTGGAGCGGATTGCCGCCCTTGCCGTCGCTCGCGAGCGGGCTGGGGCTGCGGCCCACGTCGAGCTGGAAGAAGATGACGCGCGACGAGGGCGTGGCCACGTAGGCCAGGCGCTTGTCCTCGCGGATGCGCTGCAGGTCGCGCGCCGCGGGGTTCTCGATCAGGTCGTAGTCGCCCGCGATGAGCCCCGCCAGGCGCGGCCCGGCGTTGGTCACCGGCACCATCTTGACCGTCTCCCAGTGCGGCTTCTCGCCCCAGTAGCCGTCGTTGCGGACGAGCTCGATGGCCGAGCCGCGCACGTAGCTCCTGAGCTTGTAGGGCCCGGTGCCGATCGCCACCGCCCCTTCGTTGAACTGGCTCACGCTGGGCCAGGGGCCCGTCACGCCGCAGTTGGTGTCCATCGAGAATTCGATCTTGCCGTGCGCGGCGATCGAGGAGGTGAGCAGCGAGATCCCGGCCAGCAGGCGCGGCAGGAGCGGCTCGGGCTCGGCGGTCGTCACCACGAGCGTGAACGGATCCGGCGCCTCGACCGCCTTCATGTTGCGGATGAGGTCCTTGTTGCCGCCGGCGATGTTGGTCTCGTTCTTGGCCACGCGGCAGAAGGTGAAGATCGCGTCCTCGGCCGTGAAGGGCCTGCCGTTGGAGAACTTCACGCCCTTCCTCAGCGTGAAGGTCCACTTGTTGGCGCCGTCGTTCTTCCACGCGGTGGCGAGGCTCGGGACGAGGCGCTGGGCCTCGTCGGTGTCCACGAGGGAATCGTAGAGGTGCGCGGCGAGCGCGTTGTTGGGCGCGAGCACGTGGTAGTGCGGGTCGACGGAAGTCGGCTCCGAGGAAAGCGCGATGCGAAGCGACTGCGCCGCGACGGGGACGGCGGCGAAGGCCGACGCGACAAGGAGGGGAAGGGCGCGGCGAAGGGTGGTCATTTCTCGGGGACTCCGGAGGGGGCGGACGCGGCCGGGAAATGGCGCCGCGGATCCCGCGATCCTACGCGATCTATCTCGCCTTGCCTTGATCCAGATCCATCCGGCGGCGGGCGCCATGCCAGAATGGCGCCATGAAGATCGGCGAGCGCCACTACCGCAGCCTCTGGACCGAGCAGGCCGGCGGACCGGTGCACATCATCGACCAGACGCGGCTGCCGCACGCGTTCGAGACGCGCGTGCTCGACTCGCCCGAGGCGACGGCCGAGGCGATCGAGACGATGCGCGTGCGCGGCGCGCCCCTCATCGGCGTGGCGGCGGCCTTCGGGCTGGCGCTCGCCATGTCGCGCGACCCTTCCGACGAGTCGCTCGCCGGGACCGCCGCGAGGCTTGCCTCGACCCGGCCGACGGCGGTGAATCTCGCCTGGGCCATCCGGCGGATGCGCGAGGCGCTCGAGGGCCTCGCCCCCGGCGAGCGGCCGGCGGCGGCGTGGTTCGAGGCGCAGGCCATCGCCGACCAGGACGTCGCCTTGAACGAGTCGATCGGCCGCCACGGGCTCGCGCTGATCGAGCGCGAGCATGCCGCGCACCGGCGCGCGGTGAACATCCTCACCCACTGCAACGCGGGCTGGCTCGCGACCGTCGACTGGGGCACGGCGCTCGCGCCCATCTACCTGGCCCACGACAAGGGCATTCCCGTGCACGTGTGGGTGGACGAGACGCGCCCGAGGAGCCAGGGCCTGCTCACGGCCTGGGAGCTCGCGGGCCACGGCGTGCCGCACACGCTGGTCGCCGACAACGCGGGAGGCCACCTCATGCAGCGCGGCCGGGTCGACCTGGTGCTGGTCGGCGCGGACCGCGTGACGCGAAGGGGCGACGTGGTCAACAAGATCGGCACCTACCTGAAGGCGCTCGCGGCTCGCGAGAACGGCGTCCCGTTCTACGCGGCCGTCCCCTCGCCCACCATCGACTGGGAAGTCGACGACGCGATGTCGGGCATTCCCATCGAGGAGCGCGGCGGCGAGGAGATGCGCATCGTTCGCGGCCTGGACGGCGCCGGGCGCCCCGCCTCGGTCGCGATCGCCCCGGAAACCACCCCCGTGGCCAATCCGGCCTTCGACGTGACGCCCGCCGCGCTGGTGAGCGGCATCATCACCGAGAAAGGCGTCCTCGCCGCGAAGGAGACGGCGCTGCTGGCGCTCTTCCCGCGCGAGCGCAAGAGCCAGGCCTTCCTCACCTGAGGCCTGTCTCCGGCACGGCGCGGCCACGCTGAACGTTCGGCGCATCCGGCACGATTTGCGCTCGCGAGTAACAGGGTCCGTAACCGGCGATGCAGCGCCGGGCAGGCTCCTCGCCATGCGATAATCTTCGGACATATCTCGAGCCGGCATCACGCCTGTGACAGCCGGCGCTCTCCTGGAGGCAGGAACATGCAAGCGAAATCGGCTCCGGTGCCGGGCACCGCCCATACGCGCCACGCGAAGCTGCTCAAGTGGGTCGCCGACATCGCCGAGCTCACGCAACCCGACCGGATCCACTGGTGCGACGGCACGGAGGAGGAATACGACCGCCTCTGCGGCGAACTCGTCGATGCGGGCACCTTCCGGCGCCTGGATGCGAAGCGCCGGCCCAACTCCTACCTCGCCTGGTCGGATCCGTCCGACGTGGCGCGCGTGGAAGACCGCACCTTCATCTGCTCCAGGGCGAAAGACGACGCGGGCCCCACCAACAACTGGGTCGCGCCCGCCGAGATGCGCGCGACGCTCAAGGGCCTCTTCAAGGGCTGCATGCGCGGGCGCACGATGTACGTGGTGCCGTTCAGCATGGGGCCGATCGGCTCCCACATCGCCCACATCGGCGTGGAGCTCTCCGACAGCGCCTACGTCGCGGTCAACATGAAGCTGATGACGCGCATGGGCGCCAACGTGCTGGCGACGCTGGGAGACGACGGCTACTTCGTTCCCTGCGTGCATTCCGTGGGCGCGCCGCTCGACGCCGGCGAGAAGGACGTCGCCTGGCCCTGCAACCGGGACCACAAGTACATCGTCCACTTCCCGGAGGATCGCGAGATCTGGTCCTTCGGCTCGGGCTACGGCGGCAATGCGCTGCTCGGCAAGAAGTGCTTCGCGCTTCGCATCGCGTCCGTCATGGGCCGCGAGGAGGGCTGGCTCGCCGAGCACATGCTGATCCTGGGCGTCGAGTCTCCCGAGGGCGTGAAGCACTACGTGAGCGCCGCCTTCCCGTCGGCCTGCGGCAAGACCAATTTCGCGATGCTCATCCCGCCCGCGGCGATGAAGGGCTGGAAAGTGACGACCATCGGCGACGACATCGCCTGGATCAAGCCGGGCGAGGACGGGCGCCTGCACGCGATCAACCCCGAGGCCGGCTTCTTCGGCGTGGCGCCGGGCACGAGCGAGGCGACGAACCCGAACTGCATGGCCGCCGTCCGCTCGAACACCATCTTCACCAACGTGGCGCTCACGCCCGAGGGCGACGTGTGGTGGGAGGGCATGAGCGCCGAGCCCCCGGCGAAGCTCACGGACTGGAAGGGCGAGGCGTGGACGCCGGGCTGCGGCCGGCCTGCCGCGCACCCCAACTCGCGCTTCACCGTGGCCGCCACCCAGTCGCCGTCGATCGACCCCGCCTGGGACGACCCGAAGGGCGTGCCGATCTCCGCGTTCGTCTTCGGCGGGCGCCGCTCCTCCACCGTTCCGCTGGTGACGGAAGCGGCCACGTGGGACGAGGGCGTCTACATGGCCGCGACCCTGGGCTCGGAGACCACCGCCGCGATCACGGGCAAGGTGGGCGTCGTGCGCCGCGACCCCTTCGCGATGCTCGCTTTCTGCGGCTACAACATGAGCGACTACTTCGCCCACTGGATCGAGACGGGGCGCAAGGTGCCCTATCCGCCGCGGATCTTCATGGTGAACTGGTTCCGCAAGAACGACGAGGGCAAGTACGCCTGGCCGGGCTTCGGCGAGAACATGCGCGTGCTCAAGTGGATCGTCGAGCGCGTCGAGGGCATCGCCGACGCGGAGCGCACGAGCCTGGGCTACGTGCCCAGGCACAAGGACATCGACTGGCAGGGGCTCGCCTCCTTCGGCGCGGACAAGTACCTTGCCATCTCCTCGGTCGACAAGCCCATGTGGCAGCAGGAACTGCCGCTGCACCGTGAACTCTTCGACAAGCTGGGCGAGCGCCTGCCGGGCGTGATCCGGAAGCGCTTCCAGGCGCTCTCCGAAACGCTGGGCTGACGCTCCCGTCCGGCGCGAGGATCCGAGGTGAGGCTCTCCGACCTCGAGACGCCCCGCCTCGTCCTGGACGCCGGGCGCATGGACGCGAACGTCGCACGGCTCAAGTCGCGCCTGAAGGGCCTCGGCGTGCGGCTGCGTCCGCACGTGAAGACCTGCAAGTCCCTCGACGTCGCCCGCGGCCTCATGGACTCGCCCGCCGGCCCGATCACGGTCTCGACGTTGAAGGAAGCCGAGCAGTTCGCCGACGCCGGCGTCACCGACATCCTGTATGCCGTCGGCCTCGCCCCGGGCAAGCTCGACCACGTGCGCGCGCTGAGGCAGCGCGGCGCGGATCTCGCCGTCGTCGTCGACAGCGTCGAGGCCGCGCAGGCCGTGGCGAGCCGCGGCGAGGACATTCCGGCCCTGATCGAGATCGACTGCGACGGCCACCGCGCCGGCGTGAAGCCCGGTGACGCGCTCCTCGTGGACATCGCTAGGGCTCTCGCCAAGGGCGCGCGGCCGCGCGGCGTGATGACGCACGCGGGCGACTCCTACCACTGCGCCACCACCGCGGCGATCGCGGCGATGGCCGAGCGGGAGCGCTCCGCCGTCGTGGACTGCGCCGCCGTGCTTCGCGGCGCGGGCTTCGCCTGCCCCGTGGTGAGCGTGGGCTCCACCCCCACCGCCACGTTCGCGGCGAACCTCGACGGGGTGACCGAGGTGCGCGCGGGCGTCTTCGTCTTCCACGACCTCGTGATGGCGGGCCTGGGCGTCTGCGCCGTGGACGACATCGCGATCTCGGTGCTCGCCACCGTCATCGGCCACCAGCGGCAGAAGGGCTGGATCGTCACCGACGCCGGATGGATGGCGCTGTCGCGCGACCGCGGCACGCAGCGCCAGGGCATCGACCAGGGCTACGGCCTCGTGTGCGACGAGGCGGGCCGGGTGATCGGCGACCTCGTCGTCTCCGACGCCAACCAGGAGCACGGCATCGTGAGCCGCCGCGACGCCGGCCCCCTCGACACCTCGCGCTATCCCGTGGGCACGAGATTGCGCATCCTTCCCAACCACGCCTGCGCGACGGCCGCGCAGCACGATGCCTACCACGTCGTGAGGGGCGACACCGGGATCATCGCCCGGTGGCCGCGCTTCGGCGGCTGGTAGCGGAGACCCCCCATGAGAACGCTCGAAAGCCTCGATGCCCCGGGACTCGCGAAACCCGCGGGCCACTATTCCCACGCGGTCGTGCACGGCGGCATCGCGTATCTCGCGGGCCAGCTCCCGCACGTGCCGGGAGAGCCGGGGCGAAAGCCCGGCACGATCGAGGAGCAGGCTCGCCAGGTGCTCTCCAACGTCGACCAGGTGCTCGCCGCCTGCGGCTCGCGGCGCGACCGCGTGCTGCGCTGCACGGTCTACGTCTCCGACATCGCGCACTGGCCCGCGGTGAACAAGGTGTACGGCGAGTTCTTCGGCGAGCATCGCCCGGCGCGCTCGGTGGTGCCGGTGAACGAGCTGCACCACGGCTACGCGATCGAGGTGGAAGTCACGGCGGCGGTGGACGCTTGAGGGCCTCGATCGACGACGCCGTCCGCGACCGCGCCGGCTCCCTGGTCGCCACCCTCCTCGAATCCGTTCGCATCCCCTCGGTGAGCCTCACCGGCGAGGGGATCGCCGAGGCGGTCGCCTTCCTCGTGGCGCGGATGAAGGGATGGGGGTTCGAGGTCGAGGTCCATCCGACCGCGAGCCAGCCCATCGTCTACGGCGAGATCGGCCCGAAGGACGCGCCGTTCACCTGGCTCACCTACGGCCACTACGACGTCTATCCCGCGGACGCGAAAGCCGAGGGCTGGACGACCGATCCCTGGCAGCCCGTCGTCGACGGCGACCGCATCCGCGGCCGCGGCACGGGCGACAACAAGGGCCAGCACCTGGCACTCCTCCACGCGATCGCCCTCTACCGCGAGCTCCACGGCGAGCTGCCCATCCGCATCAAGGTGATCCTCGAGGGCGACGAGGAAACCGGCAGCCGGCCGCTGCCGGGCTTCGTGGAAGCGAACCGCGAGAGACTGCGCGCGGACCTGTGCTGCTATTCCGACGGGCCGATGTTCCCCGACGACCAGCCGGTGCTGCTGATGGGCGTGCGCGGGGTCCTCGGGCTGGAATTCGCGGCCACCGGCGCCGGGCGAAACCTGCATTCCGGCAATTTCGGCGGTGTCGCGCCCAATCCCACGCTCGACCTGATCCACCTGCTCGCCGGGATGGTGGATCGCGAGGGGCGCCTCGTGGTTCCGGGCGCGGGCTACGCGGACGTCACCGTGACGCCGGCCGAGGCGGCCGCGGTGAAATCGCTGCCGCTCGATCGCGAGGGCGTGATGGCGAGCATGGGCGTGGCCCCCACGGTCGCCGATCCGGCCGCCTTCCACGAGCG
>Ga0073904_10002703_pt1 | contig 13376 bp, 11 predicted proteins | sample KloWWTrecipitate_FD_66668 | JGI IMG/M metagenome (GOLD analysis project Ga0073904, IMG submission 66668) | Active sludge microbial communities from Klosterneuburg, Austria, studying microevolution and ecology of nitrifiers - Klosterneuburg... | ecosystem: Engineered > WWTP > Aerobic digester >...
GGATGAAGCTTGGCCTTTTACTGAACGATCCTGAGGAGGAGCAGGATTGCTTTTCCGACAATACTTACAACAGCCATTATTACGATGGGATCGGCATGCAGAATGTCTATCTTGGCAGCTATCAGCGGCTGGATGGCAGCATGGTGTCCGGCCCGGCGCTGGCCGATCTGGTGGCGGTCAAGGATGCGACGGTGGATGCTGACCTGCGGGCGAAACTGGATGCGACGGTTGCGGCCCTTGGCGCGATCAAGACCGCAGCCGAAGGCGGGATGGCCTATGATCAGATGCTTGCGCCCGGCAATGCCGAAGGCGAGGCGCTGATCACGGCGGGGGTTGACGCGCTGGTGACGCAGACGACCGCAATCGAGCGGGCAGTGACGGCGCTGGGCCTGTCGAAAATCGCCATCGAAGGGTCCGACAGTCTGGATAATCCCGGCGCAGTGTTCCAGTGATGTGCAAGCTGTGATGGAGTGAGCGATGGGACGGCGGGAATGGGCAGGGCGGTGGACCTATGTCCTTCTCTTGGGCCTGTCGTCGGTGGCCCTGTCGTTTGGGGGCCGGGCTGTCGCGCAACCCGCGACGCCCGGCCCGCTTGCTGCCGATCCGCATCTGAACATGGTGCCGTTGAGCCCTGAAGACGCCGCCCGCGCCCGGGCGGTGCTGGCCCCACCGGCGGATTTCGGAGCGCCGCAGCCGTTTGAGGCCCTTGCCGCGGGGGCAGCGACGGGGATGGGGGCTGTGGATGAGCGGTCCTTCACCCATCCGTCGCCGAACCTGGCCAGTGACCGCAGACTGGATTTCGAACTGGGCAAAGCGCTTTTCGACAAGCTCTGGGTGGCGGCGCCAGCCTCCACCCGGGCCTCCGACGGGCTTGGGCCGCTTTACAATGCGCGCGCCTGTCAGGATTGCCACCTGCGCGACGGGCGCGGTCGCCTACCGGGGCCGGAGGGTGACATGCTGCCGGGGCTGGTGCTGCGCCTGTCGCTGCCGGCGCCCGATACCGATGATGCGGCGGCCATCGCGGCGCATCTGGGGGACCACGCCCTTGGCCGCCAGTTGCAAGACCATGCCGCGCCGGGGCTGAAGGCCGAGGGTCGGATTGCCATCCGCTATACCGAGGTGCCCGTCACGCTGGCCGATGGCACGGTCGTCCGCCTGCGTGCGCCGTCCTACGAAGTGGCCGATCCCGCGGGTGGCGCGTTGACGCCCGGTTTGATCCTGTCGCCGCGTCTGGCCCCGCCGATGATCGGCCTTGGTCTGCTGGAGGCGATCGCGTCGGCTGATATTCTGGCAGGCGAAGACCCCGATGACCAGGATCGGGACGGGATTTCGGGTCGCGCCAACATGATCCCGTCGCTTGAGTTTGACACACTGGTGCTGGGGCGTTTTGGCTGGAAGGCCGGGGTTGCGACCGTCCGGGAACAGACGGCGCGCGCCCTGTCGAACGACATGGGCCTGTCTTCGCCGCCTCTGCCGGAGCCTTGGGGCGATTGCACGACCGAACAGGTAGCCTGCCGCGAAGCGCCGGATGGCGAGGAGCCAGGCATTCGTGACGGGCGGGAACTGGACGGCCAAAGCCTTGATCTTCTGGCGTTTTACGCCCGGAACCTGGCGGTGCCCGCGCGAAGGGATGTGGATGACCCACGGGTTCTGGCGGGCAAGGCGGTGTTTTACCAAGCCGGTTGCCCGGCCTGTCACCGCCCGAATTTCGTGACCGCCCGCCTGACGGACCGCTCTGAGCAGAGCTTTCAGCTCATCTGGCCCTACACGGACCTGTTGTTGCATGATCTGGGCGAGGGGCTGGCGGATGGCTTTGCCGAAGGCCGTGCCGTGGGCCGCGAATGGCGCACCGCGCCGCTTTGGGGGGTGGGACTGACCGCGACAGTCGGTGGCGGACAGGCGCATTATCTGCACGATGGCCGCGCGCGGTCGCTCCTGGAGGCGATCTTGTGGCATGGCGGCGAGGGGCAGGCGGCCCGCGACCAGGTGAATGCCTTGCCGAAAGAAGAACGCGACGCCTTGCTCTCTTATCTCGAAAGTCTGTGAGCCATGATCCATCGAAGACATTCCGGTTTTCTCAGCCTCCTCGTTCTGGGGGCGACATTTGGCCTTGTCGCGCCGGTCAGGGCCGATGTGGCCGAGGCCGTGAACGACCATATCCTGCCCGGCTATGCCGCGTTTCGCGACCGGGCAGAGGCTTTGGCGGCCGAACCTTCGTGCGAGCCGGCGCTGCTGCGCCCGGCCTTCAACGCGGCGTTCGATGCCTGGCTTGCCGTTGGCCACTTGCACCTTGGTCCGTCAGAGGAGGAGGGCCGCGCGCTGGCCATCGCCTTCTGGCCCGATCCCAAGGGTATGGGCCAAAAGGCGCAAAAGCGGCTTCTGGCTGGCGATCCCGCCGATCTGGAGCCGGACCTTTTCGCTCAGCAGTCGGTGGCGGCGCGCGGGCTTTTCGCGCTGGAGCGGCTTTTGTATCCCGAAGAACCGGTTGCGACCGACACCTGCCCCTTGATCCAAGCCACGACGGCGGATCTGGCGCGCATGGCCAGCGCGATCGAGGCGGGCTGGACGGAGGGCTATGCCCAATCCCTGCTGACGGCGGGAGCGGCGGGCAATGACACCTATCTGAACGCCACCGAGGCCCGGCAGGCGCTTTTCACCCAATTGGCAGCGGGATTGGAATTTGTGGCAGATCAACGGCTGGGCCGGCCGCTTGGCACGTTCGATCGACCAAGGCCGGAACGGGCCGAAGCGCGCCCATCGGGCCGCAGCCTGCGCAATATCGCCTTGTCGCTGAGGGCGCTGCGCGATCTGGCGGTGCGGCTGGAGCCGCAAAGCCCGCAGACGCAGGCAGCCTTTGACCGGGCGCTGGCGGAGGTCGAGGCGCTGGACGATCCGACTTTGCAGGGCGTGGGCGACCCCGAGCACCGGCTGAAGATCGAGATCGTGCAGCAGGCGGTAAAATCGGTGCGCGATACTGCTATTGCGGAAATCGCCCCGGCGCTGGGCGTCGATCTGGGTTTCAATTCGCAAGACGGGGACTGAGCCATGGCCACCAGACGCAGCTTTCTGGCGGGGGTGGGCGCGGTGGCGGCGGGGGTCGTGCCGCGCCTGGGCTGGGCATCGGTTGGCGACCCGGCGCTGATCGCCGCCGGAAAGACCGGCAAGGAGTCTTATGTCCTGCACGGTCTGGACGCGGCGGGTGAAAGTCTTTTTCAAATCCCTCTGCCCGCGCGGGGCCATGCCGCCTGCGCCCATCCGACCCGCGCAGAAGCGGTTGGCTTTGCCCGCCGCCCCGGCACCTTTGCGCTGGTCATTGACTGCGGGACCGGGCGTGTCGCCCACCATCTGACCCCGCCCGAGGGCAGCCAGTTCAACGGCCATGGCGCCTATTCCGCCGACGGGTCGGTTCTGATGACATCGGAAGTGGTGGCTGAGACGTCCGAAGGGCGGGTGGGGCTGTGGGAGGCGGACGGCTATCGCCGGATCGGCGAATGGGCCACGGGCGGGATCGGGCCGCATGACATGAAACGTTTCGCCGACGGGCGCCTTGCGGTCGCCAATGGCGGGATCGCGACCGATCCGACGGACCGCACAAAGCTCAACATCGGCCAAATGCGACCGAATCTGACCTTGCTGGATGCGGCTGGTGCGATCAGCGAGGTGATGGAGCTTGATGCGGAACTGTGGCCAAACTCCATCCGCCATCTGGCACTGGCCGCCGACGGCACGCTGGCCTTCGCGATGCAGTGGGAGGGCGATCCGGCCGCCGACGTGCCGCTTCTGGGCTTGTGGCGTCCAGGCGCGTCCCCGCGCCTGTGCGAAGCGCGACCCGAGGAAGCGGGCCTGATGAAGGGCTATGCCGGGTCGGTGGCCTTCAGTGGTGATGAAGGGCGCGTGGCAATCACATCGCCCAAAGGCGGGGCGGTGATGATCTTCGATGCGGCGGGCGCGCCGGTGGTCACGCACCGGAGGGCTGATCTTTGCGGGCTGACCCCGGCCCTTGGCGCGGGGTTCACGGCGACCGACGGTCAGGGTGCGGTCTGGTCCTGCGCCGATGCGGGGCTGGAACTGGCCGCGCGCCACGCGACGCAGTGGGACAATCACCTGATCCGCATCGGCTGAGGCGCGGGATCGAATTCGGTTGCACTGCCCGTCGCCTTTGGCAATGGATCGGGCAGAGAGGGACATGCCATGAGCCACCATTTGACCACGCCGCAAGGCCGCCGCATCGCCTATAACCGGACCGAAGGCATCGCCCCTGGCATCGTCTTTCTGGGGGGCTTTCGGTCCGACAAGGAAGGCACCAAGGCGCTGGCGCTGGAAGCCTGGGCCAAGGCTCACGGGCGGGCCTTCCTGCGGTTCGATTATTCCGGGCACGGGTCTTCGTCTGGTGACTTCCTTGACGGGTCCATTGGCGACTGGTTCGAGGATGCCCAAGCCGCGATCCTGACCCTGACGGAGGGGCCGCAGGTTCTGGTCGGCTCCAGCATGGGGGGCTGGATCTCGCTTTTGATCGCGCGGGCGCTTCCCGAACGGATCGCGGGACTGGTGACGATCGCCGCCGCGCCAGACTTTACCGAAGACAGCATGTGGGATGGCTTCACGCCCGCGCAACGCCAGGCGCTGAGCACAGAGGGGCAGGTGGCCTTGCCATCGGACTATTCTGACGAGCCCTATATCATCACCCACCGCCTGATCGAGGACGGGCGCAACCATCTGGTGTTGCGCGCGCCGCTGGCGCTGCCCTTCCCGGTCAGGTTCTTGCAAGGCACGGCAGATGTGGATGTGCCGGTGCCGGTGGCGCTGCGGCTCATGGATCATGTCAGCGGGCCGGATATCCGGCTGACGCTGGTGAAGGGCGCCGATCATCGGTTCTCGACGCCGGACTGTCTGCGGCTGATCGAGCGGACGGTCGAGAAGGTTTTGAAACGGGCCTGAGCCCGTTCAGACCGCCCGAATGGAGGCGCGACCGGATTTCGCCGGCGTGTCGCCCGCGTTGCGGTCGATGAAATCCAGAACCAGCGGCCGGATATTGTTGCGCCAGCTCTTGCCCGCGAAGATGCCGTAATGGCCGGCCTCAGGTTCCAGATGGCTGGCCTTCTTGCTGTCGGGCAAGCCGGTCAGCAGGCCAAGCGCGGCAAGGCACTGGCCCGGGGCGGAGATATCGTCCTTTTCGCCTTCGACCACCTTTACTGCGACCTTGGTGATCTTGCCGATGTCGACGTGCTTGCCGAAAACGGTGAACGCATTCGTGGCAATCTCGCGCCGTTTGAACACCCGCTGGACGGTGGAAAGGTAGAATTCCGCCGTCATGTCCATGACAGAAAGATATTCGTCATAGAAGCGGTTGTGCTTGTCGCGCTCAGACGCTTCGCCGCGCGCGGCGCGGACGATCTGGTTCTGGAAGGCCGTGGCATGGGTGTCGGCGTTCATTGAAATGAAGGAAGCCAGTTGCAGAAGGCCGGGATAGACCTGCCGTCCGACGCCTGCATATTTGAAGCCGACGCGCTGGATGGCCAGATGTTCAAGCTGGCCCATCGTCAGGCTGCGGCCGAAATCGGTCACGTCGGTCGGCGCGGCGTCGGGGTCGATCGGCCCGCCGATCAGTGTAAGGGTGCGAGGCTGGGCGCTGGGATCTTCCTCGGCCAGATAGGCGGTCGCGGCCAGCGTCAGGGGCGCGGGCTGACAGATGGCGACCACATTGATGTCGGGCCCGAGATGGCGCATGAAATCGACGAGGTAGAGGGTATAATCCTCCACGTCGAACTTGCCTTCGCTGACCGGAATGTCGCGGGCATTCTTCCAGTCAGTGACAAAGACATCGCAGTCCGGCAGCAAGCTGGCCACGGTCGAGCGCAGCAGCGTCGCATAATGGCCTGACATGGGCGCGACCAGCATAACCCGCCGCGCCATCGGTTCGCGCCCCGAGACGCGGAACTGGATCAGGTCACCGAACGGTCGGGTGACGAGCGTGTCGACCTGCACCATCAGATCGCGGCCATCCGCGCCGACGACAGTGTTGATGCCCCAGTCGGGCTTGATCACCATGCGGGCGAAACTGCGCTCGGTCACACGGCCCCAGGCGGACATGACCTTGAACATCGGATGGGGCACCAGCCCCCAGACCGGATAGGACGACATGGCACGCGCCGACGCGCCCAGCCATTCGTTCGTGTTGCGAACACTTTCCATCCAGTCGTAGGTCAACATACCCTTCATACTGTATCCTAGCCCCATGTTCGTCAGAATCGCCGCTTTCGCGACATTGATAGTCTGTCTATGCTGCAGTGCAGGAGAGTAGGAGGGAAATGTTAATATGACAACCAAAGTTGCTGACTCTCCTGCGGATATCGAAAAGCTGAATGCCAATCTGGCCCGATTGGAGGATTTGTCGCAACGGTTGGTTGCTGCGGTTGCACAAAAACGCCCGGCCAACCCTGCGCTGGAAGGGCCGGGGCCGGAACTTCTGGCCAAGACGATGAGCGCCTTTTGGTCGGAGGCGATGCAGAACCCCGCCAAACTGATCGAACAGCAGGCGTCTTACTGGGGCAAGGCGCTTCAGCATTATATCGAAGCCCAGCAGGTGCTGGCACAGGGCAAGTTCGAAGCCCCCGAAGATCCATCGCCGAAGGACCGACGCTTCTCCAACCCGCTCTGGCAGACGCATCCTTATTTCAACTTCATCAAGCAACAGTATCTGCGCAATGTCGAAGCGATGGATCAGGCGGTACAGGGGCTGGAGGGGCTGACGCCCCAGGACCGGCGCCGCGTCGATTATTTCGCGCGCCAACTGATCGACATGATGGCGCCGACGAATTTTCTGGCCACAAATCCCGACGCGCTTGAAAAAGCGGTCGAGACAGATGGCCAAAGTCTGGTGCAGGGGCTGGAGAATCTGGTCCGCGACATCGAAGCCAATCACGGCGATCTTCTGGTCACGCTGGCCGATCGGGAAGCCTTTCGGGTGGGGGGCAATATCGCGGCGAGCGAAGGGTCCGTCGTCTATCGCAACAAGATGTTCGAGCTGATCCAATACAAGCCGACCACCGAAAAGGTGCATGAGCTGCCGGTGGTGATCTTTCCGCCATGGATCAACAAATTCTACATCATGGACCTGAAGCCTGCGAATTCGCTGATCAAATGGATCGTCGATCAGGGCTTTACCCTGTTTGTGGTCAGCTGGAAGAACCCCGACGCCAGCTATGCCGATGTGGGTATGGATGATTATGTGGAGGACGGTTTCCTGACCGCGATCCGCGAAGTGAAGACGATCACCGGACAGGACAAGGTGAATGCGGTCGGCTATTGTATTGCGGGCACGACCCTTTCGCTGACGCTCGCCGTGATGCGGCAGCGCGGCGACAAGTCGGTCAATTCCGCCACCTTCTTCACCACGCTCACCGATTTTTCCGAGCCGGGCGAAGTCGGGGTCTTTCTCGACAATGATTTCGTCGACGGGATCGAGACCGAGGTGCAGCGGGCCGGATATCTGGACAAGTATTTCATGTCGCGGACCTTCTCCTATCTCAGGGCGAATGATCTGGTCTATGGCCCCGCGATCCGCAGCTACATGCTGGGCGAAGCGCCGCCCGCCTTCGATCTGCTCTACTGGAACGGGGATGGGACGAACCTGCCGGCGCGCATGGCGGTCGAATATCTGCGCGGGCTTTGCCAAGGCGACGGGCTGGCCAAGGGCACGTTCGACATCTGCGGCCAGAGGGTTTCGCTAAAGGATGTAAAGGTGCCGCTGTGCGCCATCGCCTGCGAAACCGACCATATCGCGCCCTGGAAGGCGTCGTTCGCAGGCGTGCGCAAGATGGGGTCAAAGGACAAGACCTTCATCCTTGCGCAATCGGGCCATATCGCCGGGATCATCAGCCCGCCCGGCAAGGACAAGTACGGCCATTACACCAATGACGGCCCGATGGAGAGTTCGAGCACCTGGAAGGAAGAGGCCGAGTTTCACAAGGGAAGCTGGTGGCCGCGCTGGGGCGAGTGGCTGGCGGAGCGATCCGGCAAGAAGACCGCGGCACGGCAACCGGGTGCGGATGGCCGCAAGCTGTTGGCGCCTGCGCCGGGTACATATGTCACGGAAGTGCCAAACGGCTGATACGTTGACTTGCAATAATTTTGCTGCAATGCAGCGAATACTCTTGAAATGCTGCAGTGCGGCATGTATATAGGCTGCAGATGCGAAACGCGCTCTGCCGCACCTCTCAGGAGAAATTGAAATGGCCAAGACCCAGGACTTCACCAAAGTTATGCAAGACATGATGCAGGCTTTCCCGTTCGACGCGACCTCTGCCCAGGGCGCGTTCAAAACCACCGCGGCCTTCGGCGAGAAGCTGACCAAAGTGGCGCTGGAAGCTGCTGAAAAGTCGAACGAAATCTCGTCCAAGTGGGCGAAGGACACCCTGTCCAAGGTCGGTTCGCTGACCAAGGTCAAGGAAGAGCCGGCCGACTACACCAAAGCATTCAGCGACTTCGCTTCGGCGGCTGCTGAAATGGCTGCGGAAAACCTGGCTGCTTTCGCCGAAGTGGCGAAAAAAGTCCAGATGGACACGGTTGAACTGATGCTTGCCGCTGGCAAGACCGCTTCGGAAGACGCTGCTGCCGCCGTGCAGAAAGCCACTGCCGAAGTGACCAATGTCGCCAAGAAAGCGGCCGCTGCGGCGAAGTGATCGCCTGATCCGACTGCCTCCCTGTCGGACAAGCAGAAGGGCGAAACCCGAAAACCGGGTTTCGCCTTTTTCTTTTGTTGTGTTTTCGCGCCCGCAGCTTAATCTCGCCGCAGTGCCAAAAGAACGATCCTGGGGAGGAAGCGATGGCTGACGACAAGAAGGCCTTGCTGATCAAGCGTTATGCCAGTCGGCGGCTCTACAATACGGAAACCAGCGACTATGTGACGCTGGAAGACATCGCCGCCTTCATCCGCGAGGGGCGCGAGGTGCAGATCGTCGACCTGAAGTCCGGGGACGACCTGACGCGCCAGTATCTTCTGCAGATCATTGCCGAACATGAAAGCCGGGGCGAAAGCGTGCTGCCGGTTGATGTGCTGACCGATCTGGTGCGCAGCTATACGACCAGCGCGCAAAGCGTGGTGCCGCAGTTTCTGGCAGCTTCATTCGACATGTTGCGTACCGGCCAGTCAAAGCTGATGGAGCAATTGTCGCAACTGCCCAATCCAATGGCCTCCATGCCGGGCTTCGATGCGCTGCAGCGCCAGCAGCAAGCGTTCCTCAAGACCATGATGGGCGGTTTTGCGGGGGCAACCGGGCCATCCGACGAGGGGGCCGAACAGGCCGCGCCTGCCCCGAAAGCCAAAGCGCGCGACGACGATGACATTGCCGCGATCAAGAAGCAGCTTGCCGACCTTCAGGCGAAGCTCTCGAAACTCTGAGCGTTCGGTCCGGGGGAACGTCCATGGCAGACGCGCCGGGCCGCATTACGCTTTGGGCGATCGAATCCTTTCTGGCGGTCGCGGATGAAGGAACGGTTCAGGGGGCTGCGAAGCGCCTTTCCGCCTCGGCCTCGGCGGTCAGCCAACAGATTTCCACGCTGGAAGCCGCGTTGGGCGCGGTCTTGCTTGATCGGGCGCAACGGCCATTGCGGCTGACCCCCGCAGGCGAAACCTTCCGCCGCCATGCCCAGGCCATCGTCAATGAACTGGCCGCGGCGCGCGCCGCCATCGGGCTTTCGGGCCTGTCGGGGCTGGCGAGCTTCCGGCTGGGCTTTATCGAAGATTTCGAGGCCGAAGTGACGCCACGGCTTCTGTCCGACCTCGGCCAGCAATGGCCGGGCTGCCAGTTCCTGCTGGAAACCGGACCGAGCCACCGTTTGCACGAAGGGCTGGAGGCGCGGGCGCTGGACCTGATCGTGGCCGCGGACCTTGGTCTGGCGGACGAAACGCTGGAAGTGCATACGATCTTGCAAGAACCGTTCGTCGCGGTTTTGCCCAAAGGGCAGGCGGTGCAGCCGTTCAGCCCCGATCTGCCACTGATTCTCTATTCGACGCGGCACCATATGGGCGGGCAGATCGCCGATGCGCTGGTCCGCCACAGCCAGCGCCCGGTGCATCGGTTCGAACTGGACAGCTATCATTCGATCATGGCGATGGTGGCGGCCGGGGCAGGCTGGACGATCCTGACCCCACTTGCCGTCCTTCACGCGGCCCGGTTCCGCGACAGCGTGATCTTGCAACCCCTGCCGATGCTGGCCCTGTCGCGGCGCATCACCCTCAGCGCGCGGCGCGATGTGCTAGGCCAGATGCCGGGCGAGATTGCCCAACGTCTGCGGCTGTTGCTTGACGAGATGATCGTGCGCCCCGTGTTGACGGATCACCCCTGGCTGGCGGAGGGTCTGAGGGTCGTCCGACCCTGAGACCCGTCCGGTCAGGCGGCGTTGGTCTGGCTGGTTCTGACCGCCGCGACCGCCCCCAAAAGCGCATCCGCGATGAAATCGAGGTCGGGCTGTTTCAGGCGCGCGGGCAGCCGCAGATCGCAGGCCCGCATCAGCATCGCGCGGGTTTTCGGCATGTCCGGCACGTCGCCGATGAACTTCCAGTTCCAGAAGGCGCGGGCATTGTCGTCGGACAGGCCGAAAATCTGGACCGAAATCCCGCGCGCCTTGGCCGCATCCTGAAAGGCGCGGGCCTCGGTATCGCTCCATTGGCCCATCAGGTTGAACTGAAGGCTGTCGGGCGCGCGTTCTTCCTGCGGCAGGGGCGGGGGCACATCGAGCCAGTCGGAGCAGTTCAGTTTCGCCGCGACATAATCGTGGTTCGACCGCCCGGCCTGAACCCGGTCCTTCACCAGGGGCAGTTGCGGGCGAATGACAGCCGCCGACAGGTTCTGCATGCGCATGTTGTAAAGCGGTAGCCGGTTTTGCCAGTGCATGTAGCTGTTCTGAAGGCCTTTATGCTTCTTCCAGTTATGTTCATAGGCGCCCGACATGATCACCGCGCGGGCGGCAATCTCGGGATCGTCCGTGACCATGATCCCGCCTTCGCCCGCGTTCACCAGCTTGTAGGACTGGAAGGAAAAACAGCCGACCTTACCCAGCGTGCCGATATTGCGGCCATTCCATAGCGTGCCAAGCGAATGGGCGGCATCTTCGATGACCGGAATGCCCTTCGCCTCGCAAAGTTCCATGATCCGGTCCATGTCGGACGTATGCCCGCGCATGTGGCTGATCAGGACGGCGGCGATATCACCCTCTAGCCGCAGCGCAAAATCATCCATGTCGATGCGGAAATTCGCGCCGACCTCGCACAGGACAGGCACGCAATCAGCATGCAGAACGGCCGAGGGAACGGCCGCAAAGGTAAAGGCTGGGATCAGGACGCGCGCACCGCGCGGCAGGTCGAGCGCCTTCATCGCCAGAAAGAGCGCGGCAGAACAGGAGGAGACGGCCAGCGCATAGCGGCTTCCCAGAAGATCAGCGAATTCCCGTTCCAGAAGGGCGACCGGCGCGCCTTCGGGCGCGGTGTAACGGAAGAGATCGCCCGAGGTCAGAAGACGTTCGATCTCCGCCCGCGCCTCTGCCGGGATCGGTTCGGCGTCATAGACGTTCGGGGCCTGGCCACGGTGGAGCGTATCGGGGGCCATTCGTCACCTTTTCTGAAAGTCACATTCAGCTTTTCTGTAGCTGATCTTAACGGCGACTTTCAATGAATTTGTGACGGATCGGCTTAAAACCCCAACCTGTCGCGCATGGAATACCAGGTCATCGCAAGCGCTAGCAGTGGCCAACGCATTGCCGGACCGCCGGGGAAGCGCTGGATGGGCACATTTGCCATCACGTCGAACCGTTCGGCCTGACCGGCGGTTGCTTCGGCCAGAAGACGCCCGGCAAGCGTGGCCATGGCGACCCCGTGCCCCGAATAGCCCGACGCCGACAGGATGTTCGGCGCGACGCGGGCAAAACAGGGCATCCGGTTCATGGTGATGGCGAGAGTGCCGCCCCAGGCATAGTCGATGCGGACGTCCTTCAGGCCGGGGTAGACTTCCAGCATCGGTTTGCGGACCGTCTTGACGATATCGGGGAAGCGGTAGCCATAACTTTCGCCGCCGCCGAACAGCAGCCGGTTGTCGTCAGAAAGGCGCCAGTAATTCACCACGAATTTCGTATCCGCAACCGCGACGTTTTCGCGCAAGACCTCGGCCACGCGCGCGCCCAGGGGTTCGGTGGCGACGATGAAATTGTTGATCGGCATGACGCGGGCGGCGACATGATTGTCGAGCCCGCCCAGATAGCCGTTCCCCGCCAGGATCACATGGTCACATTCCACCCGGCCATGGCCGGTCTGGACCACGGGTTTTGCCCCGCGCTGAATGTGATGAACGAGGGAGTTTTCGTAAATCCGTGCCTCCGCCTGCGCTGCCGCACGGGCCAGCCCCACCGCATAGTTCAGGGGATGCACATGGCCCGCGCTCCGGTCAATGATGCCGCCCTTGTAGGCGGCGGACGGCAGGATCGCATGAAGCCCGGCCTGATCAAGGGGCGTGACTTGGTCATAACCATAGTCGCGGGCCAGCTTTTCAGCATAGTGGCGCGCGTGATCGACCTCGCCCTTGTTAAAGCAGGCGTGAACGATGCCCGGATGAAACTGGCAGGGCATGTCATGGTCGCGGATCAGTGACTTGACCAGTTCGACCGCTTCCACTGACAGATCCCACAATTGATGGGCCCGGTCCTTGCCAAGCGTCTTTTCCAGCCAGTCCTGATCCTGCCGCTGGCCCGATCCGACCTGACCGCCGTTGCGGCCCGACGCTCCGAACCCGATGCGGTGCGCCTCCACCAGCACCACATCCAGACCGCGCTTGGCCAGATGCAACGCCGCCGACAGGCCGGTGTAACCGCCGCCGATGATGCAGACATTGGCGCGGGTCGCGCCCTTCAGTTCGGGGAAAGGCGCAAGATCAGCCTTGGTCGCGGCATAATAACTGTCGGGGTAGTGCCCCGCCTTGTCGTTGGCAAACAGCAGATTCATGAGCTGCCTCAGACGTTCAGCAGTAGGTGCTCACGCTCCCACGGGCTGATGACTTGCAAGAACTCTTTGAATTCATTGCGCTTGACCGATTCATAGACTTTGCAGAACTCTGGGCTCAGCACGTCCTGGATCGGCTTGCAGTCGGCCAGCAGATCAAGCGCGTCGCCCAGATGCAGCGGGATCTCATCATCGGAGGCGGTGAACTCTATCGTGCGTTCCTCACGCGGGTCGATCTTTTCCTTCAGGCCGAGGTAGCCGCAAGCAAGACTTGCCGCGATGCCGAGGTAGGGGTTGCAGTCCATCCCCGCCAGACGGTTTTCGACCCGCCGCGCGGCAGGCGGCGACACGGGAACACGCAGGCCGGTGGTGCGGTTGTCGCGGCCCC
>Ga0073904_10002704_pt1 | contig 13373 bp, 14 predicted proteins | sample KloWWTrecipitate_FD_66668 | JGI IMG/M metagenome (GOLD analysis project Ga0073904, IMG submission 66668) | Active sludge microbial communities from Klosterneuburg, Austria, studying microevolution and ecology of nitrifiers - Klosterneuburg... | ecosystem: Engineered > WWTP > Aerobic digester >...
GGCTCTTCAGGACTTCCTGCCCAACCGCCTTGGCGCGCACCTTGTCGAGGAAATCCTTCGCCACCTGGAGGTTCACGTCGGCCTCGAGGAGGGCGGTGCGGATGTCCTTCATCGCGGCATCGATGTCGGCCTCGGTGAGCGAGCCCCGCCCCCGCAGCGTCCGGAAGACGCCTTGAAGCCGGTCGGAGAGTGAGTCGAACATTCGAGCGAGCCGCGAAGTTTACCGCACGGCGCCCCCGCAACCGAGCCCGCGCCGGCTCAGGAGCGCATCAGGGCCGCGAGTTCCTTCAGGAGCTTCGAGGCCACCACGGCGGTGACGCCGTCGAGGTCGGACGCCGGCCTCAGTTCGACGATGTCGGCTCCCACCACCGGGCCCCTGACCCGGCGCAGCACCGCGATGATGTCGCGAACGGACAGGCCACCCGGCTCCCGATGGGCGACGCCGGGGGCAAAAGCAGGGTCGAGCGCGTCGAGGTCGAGGGTGATGTAGAGGGGGCCGCGCGGAATCGGCGCCCGGTCGGCCGCGAAGGCGGACATCGTGACCATCTCCACTCCGAAGCGCTTGGCCTGCGCCGCCTGATGCGCATTCAGGGTCCGGATCCCGACTTGCACCAGTCTCCGGGCGAGACCCTCCTCCATGATCCGGGCGAACGGAGAGGCGTGGGAGAAGCGATTCCCCTCGTACTCGTCATAGAGATCCGGATGGGCGTCGAAGTGAAGGATCGAAACCGGGCCGTGGACCGAATGGACGCCGCGCAGCGCCGGATAGGTGATCGAGTGATCGCCCCCCAGAAGCAGGGGCGTGCTCCCGCCCCTCACCAGGCGGCCAACCGCGCTTTCGATCCGTCCCCGGTCCGCCCCGTTCTCTCGAAGGGGCAGGTCTCCTTCGTCGCGAAGCGCCCCGGGCGAGGAGAGATCCACCCCCGCTTCGCTGGTGAGGTTGCTTGCCCCGCTCCACAACGCCTTTCGGATCGCCCCGGGGCCGAGGGCCGCACCGCGGAGGTGCGACGAGTTCACGTCGGTGGGAAGACCGAGCAGCGCCACCGGCGCGCGGGGCGTCACGAGAACCCGGGAGTCACTTGCGGCGGGTGGAGAATCGGACCAGGATGCCTTCGACGAAGGTGGCCTCGATCTCGTCGCCGCCGTCCTCGAAGGTGGCGATCCGGCAGTCGAGCCCGCTGTCGTCGCCGGGGCAGCTCTTCTCGCGGCGCGCCTTCCCCAGCGCGGCCTCCATGTCCCGGCGCGGCGTGCCCTTGCGCCAGTCGCGGCTCTCGCTCTGGGGGGCCCGGCTGATCGAGTTCGACGACGACGAACGGGAAGATGAGGAGGAGGCGGAGGACCCGGATGCCGGAGACGCGGCGCGGCGGGTGCTGCGGCCCGAGAAGTCCACCCAGGGATCCAGGTAACGCTCGAAGCCTTCAGGCGTGAGCGCGTCGGGCGGAACGTTCTTCTTGAAGCGGAGGTTGAACCTCGAGCCGCTCTTGAGCGCGCGGTCCATGTCCCGCTCGCGCGCCTTCGCGTTGTACTCCTCGATATCGCGATTGTTTCGCTCGTCCCGGGCTTCGCGGTCGCGGCGCTCGTAGTCGAGGTCGCGTTCAAGCCCTCGCTTGCGATCGCGATCGGTTTCGTACTTGATCTGCTTCTCGAGGTCGGTCTCCCGCACCGACTTCTGGGAGTACGTCTTGCTCTTGGTGGTGGTATCCGAGAACCAGTTGAAGCCGCCGCCGCCCAGATGGAACTCGATCAGGTCGCCCTTGACCTTGATGTAGGTCACCTGGATGACGTCGCCGGCCTTGAGCGACGCGTCGTGCTCGCGGATGCGGTCCCCGTTCTCCTTGAGATCGAAGGGAACATCGCGGTCGAAGCGCAGATCCACGCCCTTGTGGCTCGCGGGCATGTCGACCCGGATCGCGACCTGGCGACCCATGAAGGCGTTCTTGAGCGCGGCCTCGTTCTGGGCGAGCGCGGGGGTCGCGGCCAGACTGAGCAGGGCCAGAGAAACCGGGAGGCGGGACATCGTCATCGTTCTTTCCTCTTCACATCGATATCAGTATCAGTCGCCGATGGTGGCGCCGAGGTTCAGGCCGGAGGCCGGATTATCGGCGGAAACTATCTTCGCCTGTCCATCCTGGGCGGTCACATTCTCGTACACCCCGGTCTCGCGGCGGACCAGCTTGGAAAAGCCCATGTTCTTGAGGGCCACATCGCCCTTGGGGAACGACAGGGCCGGCGGGTGAACCACCAGTTCGACGGGAGCGTCGGCGGGGGTGCCCCGGGGGCCGATCATCGCCCTTTCGCAGAGTTCGCCCCAGGTCTTGATGCGCTCGTTGACTCCGTGTCGAACCTCGACAATGTAATCGTTATCGGGACAGTGGTAGTCGTACCTTGGCATGATGGGACCTTCTTGACCGCCCAAATTATCACTCAAGCCCCGGGCAACGCTCCAGCCGGGCCGTTCGAGGTCGCCATCGTGGGCGGCGGGGCGGCGGGCCTCGCCACCGCGATCTTCGCGGCGCGCGCCCTGCGCGAGCGCCCTGCAAGCGGCACGGGGCCGGCCCGCATAGCGATCTTCGACGGGGCGACAACCCTCGGAGCCAAGATCCTCGTCTCCGGCGGTTCGCGCTGCAACGTGACCAATACCCACGTCGACGCTGCGGATTTCTGGCGCGCCGGGTCTCCCTTCGTCCGGCAGGTCCTGCGGGCGCTCCCGGTGCGCGAGACCATTGCCTTCTTCGAAGAGATCGGAGTGGCCCTCAAGGAGGAGCCCCTCGGCAAGCTCTTCCCGGTCACCAACAAGTCGCGCACCGTCCTCGACGCCCTGCTCGCCGAGGCCCGGCGCCTGGGGGTCGAGATCAAGACGTCGTGCCGGGTGCACGGTCTCGTGCGCGTCGCCGGGGCCTTTGCCATCGAGACCTCGGCGGGTCCGGTTCCAGCGCAGCGCGTGGTGCTCGCAACCGGGGGGTTGTCCCTGCCCAAGACCGGGAGCGACGGCCTCGGCTACGCGCTGGCGCAGAGCCAGGGACACACCATCGTGCCGACCGTGCCCGCGCTCGAGCCTTTGATCCTGAGCGGCGAATTCCACGCTCCGCTCTCGGGCATCGCGCACGAGGCCGCGATTCGAATCTCGCGCCCGGGGGAGAAGACGATCGATTTCCGGGGTTCGCTCCTCTGGACTCATTTCGGGATCAGCGGACCCCTGGCCCTGAACGCCTCGAGGTTCGTGCGCCGCGCAAAGGCGGATGGGAAGACGGTGGCCGTGACTCTCTCCTTCGTCCCCGATGTCTCCGCCGAGGCCGTTGCTCATCAGCTCATCGGCGCCGCGAAGGATCGGCCTCAACACTACGTCGCCACCGAAGTTGCTCGGGCCTTCGGCCTGGTCCATGCCGTGGCCGCCCGCCTTGTGGCCACGGCACTCGGCCGGGACGAGGCGCTGTCGCGGCTCACCAAAGAGAAGCGACGCACCCTCGTGCGGACGTTGACGGCTTTCCCGCTCAACGTAGTGGACGGGCGGGGCTACAACTTCGCCGAGGTGACCTCGGGTGGCGTGCCGCTCGACGAAGTGAATCCGAAGACCATGGAGTCACGCCTTTCGCCCGGCCTTCACTTCGTCGGCGAAATACTCGATGTCGACGGCCGGATCGGAGGTTTCAACTTCCAGTGGGCGTGGGCCACGGGCAAAGTCGCGGGGCGGGCGATCGCGCTCCAAGAACCCGTGGCCGATCTGGATAGCCCGAAAGTCCGCAGCTCGATCTGCCTTGCAGGAACGCTGAAGGGGTGAAGGAACACTTGCGATCGTGTTTGCCGGGAATCATGCTCGTCTGCTCGGCGCTGTTCGCCAGAGACGCTCCCGCGCAACCTCCAGCGCTTCCCCTCGGTGCTCAGTCACACTGGGTTGTAGGCCAACCGCATGAAATTGTGGCTTACCTCGTTTTCGATCCAGCTACCGTACGGGACCGGCTCCCGGAAACCCTGCGGTTCATTACCGTGAAAGAACTTGCCACGGGCAATGTCCGTTGGGCGACGGACCATCTCGCGGAACACCCCGCGCAGGCTGACTGGGGCATTTCCTTTCTCGAAATCGTTCGAGCCGGGACTTTCACAATAGATGGTCGCGCGCCGAACTGGCCGGAAGGTGGAGCCGCCGCCCTGTGGTGCGCCAGGGTCGCGCCGTCGCTTCCGACCGCGGACCTCGGACCGGGGCAGCCGTTTCTAACCCTGGAGTTCTGGATGCCCGACAGCAGCTACGTCACGTACATGCGGGGAAAGGGCTACCCCGCGAGTTACGGCCAGGTGAAGCTTCTTCAGCCTACGGAGGGGATGTGGCGGGGCTCGGTTGACGTCCCAGGGCTGAGCCTCGCCGCCGAGTGCAAGCCAATGGGACCGGTCACGGGGGGAGGGCAGGCTGCCGGAATGCAGGCCTTCTTTCCACCCCGGTCGTCCACGGTGAAGGGCGCTGTCCGTGTGGCCTTCGCCGGGCACCGTGAGCAGGAGTGTGGGGATGATTCGTCGTGGACCCTCCGCGGTACTCATCCGCTGGCGCGGGGCGTTGTCCTGCGGCCATCGACCTATCAGTTCGGGTACACCCTGAAGGGTGGCGCATACCCGTAAAGACACGCCCGCATGGCTGCACGATCGACGATCCCAGCCACCAACCCCGTGCTGTCCGTCTGCACCACACTACGTCATTGCGAGGAGCCATTCCGTTCGTACGGCGACGAAGCAACCCCCGCCCACCACTACCATCCCGCGCGGGTTGGTAGCGCGGTACCTCAGTGCCTCCGCGGCGGGCCGCTTCGTCCGCGGCCGCCGCCGCCGCTGCCGCCCGGCCGCCGGCCGTGGCCGCCCGAACCCGAGTACGACCTCCCTGGGCGGGCCTTGTCGGCCGCTTCCGCCGCCGCCTCCGCCGCCATGGCCGCGGCTTCCTCGGGATCGACTTCCACCGGAATGACGACCTTCCGCTTCTCATCGCGCCACACTTCGAGGAGCGAGGCCACGAGGTGACGCCGATCATCGCGGGAGAGCAGGACATCGGCCAGGGCGATCGCGTCGGGCGAACCGTCGCGCTCCTTGAGGATCAGGTCCAGGACCCGCTCGGCCGTCCGCCGGGTGACATCGTCGGACGAAGGCGGACGCAGCTCCTTCACCTCGATGTGGTACCGCTTCACGAGCCGGTTGTAGTTCATGATGTCGTGCGCGGAGAGGAGACTGATCGCGCGGCCCGACTTGCCGATGCGGCCGGTGCGGCCGGCCCGGTGGATGTACTGCTCGGGTGAATCGGGAGTGGAGAAGATGAAGACGTGGGAGACGTCGTCGACGTCAATGCCGCGGGACGCCACGTCGGTGGTGGCGAGGACTTTGATCTTCCCGTCGCGGTAGGCCTTCAGCACGCGCTCGCGCTTGCTCTGCGACAGGTCCGACGACAACATCTCGGAAGGAAGGCCGCGCGCATGAAGGAACTCGTGCACCTGGCGCGTCTCCTCGCGGGTGTTGCAGAACACCATGGCCGACGTCGGCTCCTCCCAGAGAAGGAGGTCGTAGAGCGTCTGCTCCTTCCGCATGCGCGGGACGATGCAGTACACGTGCTCGACGTCGGTGACGTAGACCTTGTCCTCGGAAAGCAGGAGCCACACCGGCTCCTTCAGGAAGTTGTAGATCAGGTGCTTGATCGAGGCGGGGATGGTGGCGGAGAAGAGAAGGGTCTGCCGCTCCTCCGGAACGAAGGCCACGATCTTCTGCATCTCTTCGGCGAAGCCCATGTCGAGCATGCGGTCGGCTTCATCGAGGATGAACACCTTGAGGTTCTTGAGATCGAGGGTGCCCCGCCGAAGATGATCGAGCACCCGGCCCGGCGTTCCCGCGATGAGCTGCACCCCGGATTCGAGGAGATCGTTCTGTCGCTCCATCGAATCGCCGCCGTAGATGGCGGCAACCCGCACCCCGCGGCCCTTGCCGATGTGGCCCAGTTCCTCCGCGACCTGAACCGCCAGCTCGCGGGTGGGGGCGAGAACCACCCCCTGGACACCCTTGATGCCGAGATCGACCCTCTCCACCAGGGGAACCCCGAAGGCGGCGGTTTTCCCGGTGCCGGTGCGCGACTGAACCACCAGGTCCTGGCCTTTCAGGGCCGGTGGAATGGTCTCGGTCTGGCAGGGCGTCGGATGATCGTAGCCCATCTGAATGAGGGCTTCGAGGGTGGGCTGGGACAGCCCGAGGCTGCGGAAAGTGGCGGGGGCAAGCGTCATGTAGCCCTGATTATCCCCCGCTTCAACGTTTCGTGCGCCGGAGCCCGGCGGGCGGGAGGCCGAGGGGGCCTCGCTCCCCCCGGGGAAGGAACGAATCGCACGAGCGCACGGGCTGCGGCGGATAGCCCTTCAGGATCGGGCATTGCATGAACACGGAGCCCTTGTCCGTCCGAACGTACCGGGGCGGCGCCGCGCACCGATGGCACAGGCTCGACGGGAAGGGCAGGATCTCCGGCGTTATCGAGTCGCCCTCCCCTTCGGAATTCCGGCCGCCCATTGGCCCAGCCTATGACATCGCCATCGGCGCGCCGAAAGAGCCAAAGGTCACATGGTCCGATCCCGGGTCGGGCGTACCATCCCGGGCGTGCCGAGTGCTTCCGAGCGCGCACGGACGTTCCAGGACGAGATTCGGGACGCTCATGTCTGCCTCCGCAGGCTGTTCCCCGAGATCGAGCGCGTGGCCGCGGCCGTCTACGACCCCGGCACCGACCTCCTGAAGACCTTCGCGCACAGCACCGATGGCGGCAGTCCGCTCGAGTTGTACGAAGCATCGCTTTCCGACACGCCTTCCCTGTGGCGACTCGCCCACTCCGGCCACGATCGGGTGCTGGAAGACCTGAGGACACTCGAGGACTCGCCGCGCGAGCACACCCGGCGCCTGATCGAAAGAGGGTATCGCTCGAGCTACACCGTGCCGCTCTTCGAAGGCGGACGGCTCTTCGGGTTCCTGTTCTTCGATTCGCGCCAGCCCGGCTATTTCCGCCCCCTGCTCGTCGAGCACCTGGCCATCTTCGCGCGTTTCCTGACCCTGGCCCTGGCTCAAGGGTTCGCCCAGGCGCGGCTGCTCGAGTCGACGCTCCGGGTGGCGGCGCGCCTCACCCACTATCGCGACCCGGAAACCCGCGGCCATCTCGACCGCATGGCGAGATGCAGCCGTCTGGTCGCCCGGACTCTCGCGCCCGGCATGCGCCTGTCCGACGAGTTCGTGGAGTCGACCCTGCGCTTCGCGCCCCTGCACGACATCGGCAAGATCGCGGTGCCCGACCACATCCTCCTCAAACCGGGCCCGCTCACCCCGGCCGAGTTCGTGGTGATGCAGTCGCATGTCCTCAAGGGGGTCGAGATCGTGGACGGCATCCTGTCCGAACTCGATCTGGGGGAGATCGGAAGCCTGGACATGCTCCGCAACGTGGTGCGGTTCCACCACGAGGCGGTGGATGGAAGCGGATACCCGGAGGGCCGCCGCGGTTCCGACATTCCCATCGAGGCGCGGATCGTGAAGGTGGCGGACGTCTTCGACGCCCTGACCAGCCAGCGGCCCTACAAGAAGGCCTGGCCGGTCAAGGACGCCCTCCGCTACCTGACTGACGGCGCGGGCAGCCAGTTCGACGCGGACTGCGTCTCCGCCCTGGTCGACCATGCCGACGAGGCCACATCCCTGCTCGTGCGCTTCACCGATCCTCAAGATGCCGAGCAGTCCCGCGAGGGTTACTCGCTCGATTTGTAGCCCCCCGGGGTCTCCGCGGGCCCGGATCGGAGAATCGGGGGTCTGAACAAACAGATGCGGTTATCGTTTCTCTCCTTGAGAGGGGGAGAGTGCCTCTCCTCCGGACGTCAACCCGATCACTCACGAGACCAGGAGAAATGCCCAGATGAGCGCGATGCACGTCATCGACTACAAGATCTACGGTGGGGACATGCAGTTCGTCGAGATCGAACTCGATCCCGAGGAAGCCACCGTGGCCGAGGCCGGCGGCATGATGTACATGGAAGACGGCATCGAGATGGAGACCGTCTTCGGCGACGGCTCCAACCAGGGCGGCGGCGGTTTCCTGGGCGCCCTGATGGGAGCGGGCAAGCGCCTGCTCACCGGTGAGTCTCTCTTCATGACCGTGTTCGTCAACAAGGGCAGGGGAAAGAAGAAGGTGGCGTTCGGCGCCCCCTATCCGGGCAGCATCGTCCCCGTCAATCTGTCTCAGGTGGGCGGCGAGTTGATTGCGCAGAAGGATTCGTTCCTCTGCGCGGCCAAGGGAGTCTCCGTCGGCATCGCCTTCCAGAAGCGGCTCGGCGCCGGTTTCTTCGGCGGTGAGGGCTTCATCATGCAGCGCCTGCAGGGCGACGGTCTGGCCTTCGTCCACGCGGGCGGCACGCTCCACGAAAGAACCCTGGCCCCGGGAGAAGGACTGCGCGTCGACACCGGCTGCATCGTCGCCTTCCAGTCGAGCGTCGACTACGACATCCAGTTCGTGGGCAAGGTCAAGTCGGCGTTGTTTGGCGGCGAGGGTCTCTTCTTCGCGACCCTCAAGGGGCCCGGCAAGGTGTGGCTGCAGTCCCTGCCCCTCTCGCGCATGGCGAACCGGATCGTGGGAGCGTCACGAATGGCCGGCCGGGGCGGCCGGGAAGAAGGCTCGATCCTCGGAGCGGTCGGCGGCCTGCTGGACGGGGACAACAGCTGAGATTGCTTCGGGCCAGTCCAGGGACTGGCCCTCGCAATGACGCTTGTGGCTACGCGCCGTTTATGGTGATCTTGATCATCTGAATCGGCGTGGAGGGGCGATCACCAGCGTCGGTCTTGGTGGAGCCGATCTTGTTCACGACATCCATACCCTGGGTCACCTTGCCGAAGACCGGGTGCTTGGAGGCGCCGGGGGTGAAGAAGTCGAGATAGCTGTTGTGGACGGTGTTGATGAAGAACTGGCAGGAGCCGCTGTTGGGCTGGCCGGTGTTCGCCATGGACAGGGTCCCCGGCTCGTTCGAGATCTTCGCGTTCGCGGGATGCTCGTCGGGGATCCGGCCGTAGGGCGAATCTCCCGTGCCCGCGCGGCGGCTCATCGGGTCCTTGCTGTTGGGGCAGCCGAACTGGATCATGAAGTTCGGGATCACGCGGTGGAAGTGCAGGCCGTTGTAGAAGCCCTCCTTCGCGAGCTTGATGAAGTTGCCCGCGGTCACGGGCATGACGTCGCTGAAGATCTCCGCGGTGAAGCTGCCGAGGGAGGTTTCGAAGGTTGCGGTGGGGTTCGCCATGGGAAGTCCTTTCAGGCGGCCCGGGCGGCCATCGCCGGGGCCGGGCCTTGGGGTTTATCGGGTTGAGTGAGGCCGAGCGCGATCAGCCACATGAGGAAGAGAACGCCCGCCGACACCATGGGCGGCCACGCGGGATTGAGGTCGTACACGAAACCGCCCAGGAGCGGCCCGATGATGTTGCCGAGCGACATGGCGCTCTGGTTGATTCCGATGATGCGGCCTCGGGCCACGTTGGGCGCGTGGAAGGTGAGCAGGGCGGAGGCGCACGGCTGGGCGATGCCGCCGCCGATGCCCGCGATGGCCGAGCCCGCGGCGGCCGGGTAGATCCTCGGGAAGAAAGCCATGATCGCGTTGCCGAGGACGCGCAGGAAGCCGCCCACGATCACCCCCTTCGCCTCGCCGATCCTCCGCACCACCGGGCCGATGACGCCGCCCTGGGTGAGCACGGTGACGAGCCCCACGAAGATGAAGACGACACCGGTGGCCCGCTGCACCCGTTCGATGGGCCAGCCGGGCAGCACCACCTTGTCCACCCACAGGATGAAGACCGAGTTGAACGCGAAGACCGCGATCTGGCCGAGCAGACCGATGACCAGGATCCGCGCGATCTGCGGGTGGCTGATGATCTCGCGCGTGGACTTCTCGGGCGCCTTGATGGCGCCCGTCCGTTTCTCCGCGGGGAGCGACTCTTCGAGAAGGAAGACGGACAGGAGGATGGTGCACGCGGAAGCAAGCGCGGCGCAGCCGAAGGTGATGCGCGGACCGAACGAGGCGGACATGAACGCGCCGAAGGCGGGGCCGATGATGAAGCCGAGGCCGAAGGCCGCGATCACGAGGCCGACGCTCTTGGCGCGGTCCGCGGGCGGCGTGATGTCGGTGAGATAGGCCTGGGCCACCGAGATGTTGCCGCCGGTGAGCCCGTCGATGATGCGGGCCGCCACCAGGTAGACGGGCGAGAGCGCCACCGCGGTGAGGATCGCTCCGGTGAGCGTCCCGAACTGAGAGGCGATCAGGACGGGACGCCGGCCGATCCGATCCGAAAGCCGGCCGAGAATCGGAGCGCCCACGAACTGGGCGGCGAAGAACATGCTCGTGAGGCCCGCGATCTGAAGCCCCGAGAGCTTGAAGAACCCCTCCGCGTACACCGGCAGGACGGGAATGGTGATGCCCAGGCCGATGACGTCGACGAAGACGATGAGGAATATCGGAAATTTCGCGGAACGAAAGAAGCTGGTCATCGACGGGAGGCGGAGGTTACTGCGTCTCCCGTGGTTTCTGGATGTTGAGGCCCCAGTCGAAGTCGGTGAACTCGAGGGTCAGGCGGGAGGCCGCGAAGGCCGCCTTCTCGCCCCGGCCATCGAAATAAGGAGCCACGAATCTGATGATGGCCTCGTCGGTCTTGCCAAAGTCGGCCCGGTTCCAGTCGAAGATGGGAGAGAGGTGGATGACGGAGTTCCCGAGGTCGAGGCGATTCGCGGTCTGCCTCTCCCGCAGGAAGAGGCGCGTCTGGTCCTCGAGCTGCTGGCTGAGCCTCGACCCTTCGTAGGCCTCGTCGCGAAGGGGCGGGGAGGAGAGGGCGGCGCTCACGAGGGCCATGTGGATCTTCGGCTCCTTGAACTCGGCGCGGATGATCTTGTTCAGCAGATCGTCGAGGCTCAGGAAACGACCGGCGGCCCGGACGATCTCCACCTTGCCGGCCCGCTTGCCCTTCAGCACGCCCATGAACATGTTGACGTTCCGGATCGACTCCCGCTCCTTGTACTGGTTGATGAGCTGGATGGTGTAGGCGTTGTAGGCGTTGATCCAGAAGGCCAGGCGCTCGTCCTTCGACATGGGCTCGAGGCGGGCGGCCTCGAGCCTGCTCAGGTACTGCTGGAACTCCTGTGACTTCGCGAACGCGTCGTAGTCGACGAGGTCGTTCCGGACATTCTCCCGTAGAAGCGCGGTGAAGGGCGCATGGATCGACGCGTTGGCCTCCGCGGCCGAAGCCTGCATCGGCGGGGGGACGGCCAGGGCCAGCGCGGCCAGGACAAGGGATGGAAGCAGCATCGCGGTATCCTACGTTTCCCCGCGTCCACACGGTTATTGATGAGCACGCCACCCCCTTCCCAGATCGGTCGATACCGAATCGAGCGCGAACTCGGGCGCGGAACGATGGGCATCGTGTACCAGGCCCGCGACACCACGCTCGGGCGGACGGTGGCGCTCAAGACCTTCGGTACCATGGCCGCGATCGCCCCCCACGAGCGCGAGGGATTCGAGCAGCGCTTCCTCTCCGAGGCCCGGATCTCGGCGACCCTCGACGACCAGCACGTGGTCGCGGTCTACGACGTGGGCCGCGACCTCGACACCGGCCTCCTGTTCATGGCCCTCGAGTACGTCCGCGGCGAGACCCTGGCCTCCGCCCTCGCGCGAGGCCCCATGCCCTGGGAAGAGGCGGTGGTGATCGCGATCAAGGTGGCGCGGGCGCTGCAGTCCGCTCACTCCCATCACATCGTCCACCGCGACATCAAGCCCGCGAACATCATGATCAGCGCCTCCGGCGAGCCCAAGATCATGGACTTCGGCATCGCCAAGGCGAGCGCCGCCCAGCTCACCGTCCAGGGCCAGGTGTTCGGCACGCCCGCGTACATGTCCCCGGAGCAGGCCTCGGGCGAGGAGGTGGACGGGCGCTCCGACATCTTCTCCCTGGGCGCCGTGCTCTACGAGCTCGTGACCAATACCCGGCCCTTCGAAGGGCCCACCATGGCCGCGACCCTCACCAAGATCCTGCGCGACGAGCCCAAGCCCGCCTCCAGCGTGGCCAATGTCCCGCGGAATCTGGACGCGGTCATCGCCCGCGCGCTGCGCAAGTCGCGGGACGCCCGGTACGATTCCGCGGCCCACCTCGCGAGCGACCTCGAATGCGTCCTCGAGGGCAAGCCGCCCGTTCACGCCACCCAGCTCGGCCCTCTCGAAACGGTGGCCCTGAGCGGGAGCCAGGTGCCGAGGCGCCCCACCACCATGCCGAGGATCGTGCACTCGACGCCGCGGGGCGACGCGGCCTACGCGGCGGCTGAGTCTTCGAAGCACGGCCCGGCAAGGCTCGCGCTTGCCGTGGGGCTCGGTGTGACCCTTGGCGTGGGCGTGGTGCTCATGCTCCAGCAGCGAACCGGGGGGACGAACACCCAGGCTCCGACCGGAACGCCGGTCCCGGCGACGACTCCGGCGCCGGTGAAGCCCCCGGGTCCGACCCCCATCCCGACCCGGACCCCGACCCCCGAGCCCACGGTCGAGCCCCTCTCGGTCGAGGCCTCGGGACGCGGGGCCCGGGTGAATCTCGATCTGAGGCATCCGTTCGCGAGCGGGACCCTGCGGATCAAGGTCGACGACCGCGTGGTCTTCGCGAACAACATCAGCGGCATGCCGAAGAAGGTGATGGGCGTGCTCTCCGGCTACGACGGCCGTTTCGGAACCGACCTCGTGATCCCTCCCGGCGAACACGTGATCCGGATCGAGGTCCGTTCCGGGCCCACCGAGTTCATCGAGTCGCGAAAGGTGCAGCTCCGCGCGGGCGAGAGCCGCCGCCTTCTCGCCCTCGTGGGCAAGACCCTGACCCTGAGCCTCGAATAGCCCGGACCCGGGGCGCCGGACGGAGACTCAGGGTGTCTTCGATGTCCCGGCGGCCGCCGCGTACCGGAGCACGCGGACCTTCTCCATGGTGACGAGGGCGCCGCCCACGATCATTTCATCGAGGATGGCCACCAGCCGGGAGACATGCTCCGCGTCCTCCACCACCTCGATCAGCACCGGCAGATCCGCCGACAGGTCGACCAGGTTCGCGGTGTGAATGACACTGTTGGCGCCGAACCCCGCGATGCCCCGCATCACGGTGACGCCCGCGAAGCCTTCGCCGCGCAGCCGCTCGATGAGGGCGCTCGCGAGCGGCCGGTGATGCCATTGGTCGCCCTCGCCCACGAAGATGCGGACCAGGGTCTGTTCGCCGTCCAGGACTCTCATGATGTCTCCTTTCAAACGCCGGTGAGGCGCTGAGCCACGGCGAGACCGAGAAGCACCGCGCCGAAGCAGGCCACGGTGGTGAGGCCGAAGTTCAGGAACGCCGCCCCG
>Ga0073904_10002706_pt1 | contig 13363 bp, 24 predicted proteins | sample KloWWTrecipitate_FD_66668 | JGI IMG/M metagenome (GOLD analysis project Ga0073904, IMG submission 66668) | Active sludge microbial communities from Klosterneuburg, Austria, studying microevolution and ecology of nitrifiers - Klosterneuburg... | ecosystem: Engineered > WWTP > Aerobic digester >...
AAAGTATAATCATGACAATATCCTTGATGAGCTACCATCGCTTTATAAAATAATAATAGAAGATCGATTTGTATATAAATATACTGTGATAGAAATGTTACAAAAATATAAATTAAAAAGATGGCAACTTAAAATATTGTTAGAAGATAGTATTAATTTTGTGAAAAAAGAACTTGAAAAAAGAAAGGTTGAGTAGTATAATGTATTCAGTACTAACAGAGCAATGTTCAGAGATTTTTGGAAATTTTGATTGGCATAAGATTATTGGACCAAGATGGGTTAGTCCTCAAGCCTATCTTAATAAAGTAGAAGCACAGCAAAGATGTAATTTTTTAAATGCTCAACAAAGAGTTACAGAAGAAGAAATTGCTTTAATTAAATCTAAAGCAGAAGAAAAAAGATTAGAAAAAGTTGTTGCAAAATTTGAAAGTTAGGCTATAATGGATAAGACAGTTTGGAAAGTTGTTATAGGTTATGGTGCTGGTTACGAAGTTAGAGACGAAAATAATAAGCAATTATTGTTTAATATGAATAGCCATTGGTTAATGCAAGAAGCATTTGTAATGGCTAAAGGAAAGAATATTAAATTTGAATATTTTTCAGAAGAAGTTAGTGGTTTAGAACCAATTAAACCTTTTGATAAAGAATATATAGAGTAAATATTTGCCAAATTGGACTAAAGGTATGTCGCTAGCCCTTCAAGCTGGAGAAATCGGATCATTACCGATATTTGGTATATTAGTGATGGTTATACCAATTTTGTCAAAAATAGAGTACTTATTGTTGTATAATTAGTTTTAATTTCAACAATAGGTATAAAAATGGCAGAATTTAATTATGATAATAATCACATAAGAATATGTAAAAAGCATGGTAAAACAAACTTCGCTATAGAAAACAGTAATCTTAAATATAAAAGATTTAGATGTAAGCTATGTAGACAAGAAGCCGTTTCTATAAGAAGAAGAAAAACAAAAGAGATTTTAGTAGATTTTTTAGGTGGTAAATGTGAATTTTGTGGTTATAATAAATCTATCAAAGCTTTAGAATTTCATCACAAAAACCCTTCAGAAAAAGAATTTAATATTTCAAAAAAGGGTTGTACAATATCAATTAAAAAATTAAAAAAAGAAGCTAAAAAATGTCTTCTTTTATGTGCAAATTGTCATAGAGAGCAACATTAGTTTAAGATTTACAAAATGGTAAATAAGCCGATAGGAAGGCAAATTAGTGTAGTTCTTAGTGCTTGCTAATGAGGTTGATCAACTCACGTATCTGGTTCGAATCCAGAATTTACCACTAATCAATAAATAGACGGTGACAAACGAAGAGGCTACCTACGATGTGAGCTTCATACCAAAAGCAATTGCTAAGTAAGAACGGTGTGCCATTTCTGGAATTTATTGGTTATTAATTATTTTATTAGGATTATTATGAATAATAAACAAGCTTTAGAAAAAATTCAAGAACTACAAGAGGAATATAGAACCTTAAAAGCTTAATCTTATAGAAAGCTTGAAGAGGCTGATAAATTAATAAATAGTTTTAAAGATAAAAATAGAATAACTGACAGATTTATTTGTGATGGATATCCGTGGGTTTTTATTTATAAAGGCTATGAGACGAAACCTGGAAATAGATATTGGCTTTCTATTGATAGTAACATTAATGTTTTGGATTAATTATAAGAATCGTTTAGTAATTTAGGTGTTGGTTTTACTTTATCTTGTTTTGAAAGAAGAAATAATGAAGTTTGATACATTGTATAAGACCGACTCTAAGAATAAAACTAGAGAATGGAATGTTTATGTAGAAGATTTTGGAGATCATGCAAATATTAACGTTGTTCATGGTGCTCAAAATGGACAAAAGCAAGAAAAGACCACCAGTATTTACGAAGGAAAAAATATTGGTAAATCTAATGAAACCTCTTATTATGAGCAAGCTTGTGCAGAAGCACTATCTAAGTGGAATAAACAGCAAGATAAGGGTTATTCTTTAACTGGTAAAAAAGAATTCTTACCAATGTTAGCCAAGAAGTTTGAAGATCAACAAAAGAATCTTGTTTATCCATGTTATATTCAACCCAAGCTAGACGGGTTTAGAAACATTATTTCTTGGGAAAACGGTAGAGCTGTTGGGAGATCAAGAAAAGGTAAGGAATGGAAAACTATTGATCATATTCTAAAAACTATCTCGGAATATTTAGAGAAAAATCCTAATATTATTCCAGACGGTGAAATATTTACAAAGGAAATTAGCTTTCAACAAATTTGCTCTGCTATTAAACGAGACGAGCCAAACGAAAAGAGTTTATTATCTGAATTTCATTGCTATGATCTTTTTGATAAAAATAATCCAGATTTAACATTTAAAGAAAGACTTGGATTAATTCCTGATCTTCCACACCCTTTTGTTAAAGTAGAAACTTTTGTTTGTAATAATTTGAAAGAAATTTTCGATTATCACAAAAGGTTTATTAGTGAAGGATATGAAGGGTCTATTATTCGTAATTCTCATGGTATTTATAAAATTGATGCAAGATCTTCAGACTTACTTAAATTAAAAGATTTTCAAGATGCAGAGTATAGAATTGTTGATAAAACAATAGATAAAAATAATGAATGTGTTTTTGTTTGTGTTGATGAAAAACTAAGAGAAACATTTAGCTGTAAACCAGAAGGTACTCACGAAGAACGTATGGAATATTACTACGCAGATAATATTGGTAAACTACTTACGATTAGATTCTTTGAGCTTACCGACAAAGGTTTACCTAGGTTCCCTGTTGGAGTAGGAATTAGACCAGATGGAGATTTATAATGATTCATATATTTCTTAGTAATGAAATTGTAAAAGTTAGAGACATTTCTTATATATCAACGGTATGTAAAGATGATAATTATCCAGCTAGAGAAGATCAATATTCTTATGAAATTTTATTAAATAATAATACTAAAATAAAACAAGTTTTAAGATATAAAATATCTAAATATTTTAAATGTGCCTCAGAATTAAATAGACAAGAAGAAATAGAATATGATTTTGGGAATATTAGATTAAGAGAAAATGAATTTGCTGAACTTATACTTACTAAGTATGGATATAGTTTACCACAATTTAATGAAAAAATTAATTGTTTTAAAGAGTTTATGGAAAATTATAGAGATTTAATTAATAAATTTGAAAAGGTAAATAATGAATAAAGAAAAATACTTATTAGTTAAAATTCAAGAAGAATGTGCAGAAGTTTCACAAAGAGTAGCTAAAGCTATTAGATTTGGATTAAAAAACATTCAAAATGGACAAGATAAAAATAATCTTGAAAGATTGAAAGAGGAAATTTTAGATCTTTTTGCGGCATTAGTAATATTTGAAGATGAAGTTGATATAAAACTTCTTGATTTGGATTTTGAAAATTTTGATGAATTAATTGATAATAGAATTGAAAGAATTGAAAAATATATGGATTACTCTAGAGAGCTTGGTGAATTAGATGATTGAACAAATGAAAAAAGAAATTATTTTAGCTACTAAGAGTGGAGACACTATTAAAAAGAATATACTTAAATTAGTAGTTTCAGAAGTTCAATTAGAGGAATCTAGAAGAAATAAGCCTTTAAAAGATCAAGAGATAGAAAATATAATTAAAAAATTCATTAAGAACATTGAGGAAACAATGTCTTATATGAAAAATAAAGATCCTTATAAGGAAAATCCACCAATGGAATTAGTGGAAGAGATTACACAGTTAATGTTATGGCTTCCAATTAAAGCTTCAAAAAAAGAAATAGAAGAAGCCTTGACAGAACATTGTTCATCTGTTATAATTGGTAAAAACAAGGGACAAGCAATGGGAATTGCTATGAAAACCTTAAAGGCTATAGGTTTATCTGTTGATGGTAAAGATGTTGAAGAAGTTGTTAATGAGATAATTAATGAATAAAATATTCTGTTTTCTATTTGGCCATAAATGGAATCTATTAAGAGTAGGTCTTGGAAAAACTAGATTTGAAGAAACTAAATGTTTTAAAATAGCTACTAATAGAATGTATTGGCACTGGTATTGTGAAAATTGCGGATTATATAATTGTAATAGAAGATTTAAGAGATATGTAAAATGAAATTTAATACACAGAAATTTAATCCACCACTTGATTTACCTGCTCCTAAAGGAAAGGAAAGAGAATGGGATTTATTAAGAATAGCTCAACTCTGTAAAATTGAAACAAAATATAAAAATTGGGAAGATTTAGTAAATCATATTCTTATTAAAATTGAAGATTTAAATCATGAAAATTGAAATTCTTGAGTATAGGAATCGCGAATGAAAAAACTAGCTAAATCTACTTTGCCAGATAATCATACTTTTAATGATTTTAAGTCTTTTGGACCACCAGCTACTAAAGATGGAGAATTTATCGGAACTAAAGTAGCAGACTTTGGATGTTTTGACCAAGAAAATCGCTCCTCAAATAAATACTACCACTCAGCTATTTGCCAATCTGTAATAAATAATAAGTGGTATGTGTATGTCCAATTTGGTAGAACTGGAAATTCTAAATATGATTTTCAATTCTTTGATTGTGATTCTGAACAAGATGCTCAAAAAGCATATGAAAAACAATGTCATTCTAAGAACGATAAGCGTGGAGAATGGTATCAACATCCACAACTAGGAAAAATACTAAGAGCTAAAAAGAATAAAGATTGCTATTTAGTTCGTAACATGGCTACTAGATTGTCTGCTTTACCTGCGGTTACTAAAATAACCACCAAAAAGACTACAATAAGATCTTCTCAATTTGATCAACAAACAGAGGATTTACTTAGAGATTTACAAGTAGGTACAGTATCTTATGCAAAGAGTCAATTTTCTTCTGGTATGGTTCCAGATTTAGATTCTATTACCCAAGCTAGAATAATTTTAGGTTTAGCAGCAAAAACTAAGAAAAAGAATGAGCTAAATGAATTAACTAAGATTCTTTATAGTAAGATTCCTAAATCTACACACCTTGGACAAAAAGTAGAATTATCTTCCGAGAACATTAAATCTTGGTATGATGATTTAGACGCTTTTGAATCAGCTTTTAATTCGCTTGACGGTGGAACAAACGATTTTAATATTAAATATTTACTAAAATATCTTGACAAAAGTAATCAACTATGGTATAATATTGAAAGACTGGTTAAGAGTTCAACAAGGAATAGACACTCATATATTCCTGGCGATATTAAAATAGAACATATTTGGGAAGTAACAAACGTCCCACAAGAGTTTTTAAAAGAACAAGAAAGAGTTGCTAAAGAATTTAAGGGACAGGGTTTTCCGTTAATTTTTCAACCAGAAAGAACGGAGTTGGAGAAGAAATCTAACTGTCAGCTTTTGTTCCATGGATCGAGGTCATGTAACATAAACGGTATAATTTCTTCGGGATTTAGATTACCAAAAGAGCTTTCTGGAGTTAGTATTAATGGGGCTATTAATGGTCCAGGGTTATATCATGGCCTGGATTATCGTAAGTCGGCAGGATATTGTAGTATTCCAAATTCTTATTGGGCGAGGGGTTCTGGAACTATTAATGGAAGAAAAGCTTTTATGTTTATAAACGATGTAATTTTGGGAAACCCATATATTATTTCAAAACCTAGACCAGAATCAAGTCCTCCAAATGGTTATCATTCTGTTATAGCAGATACAGCCGGTTCATTTCAAAACGAAGAAGCAATGAGCTATGATAAGAAATTTGTTTGGCCAAGGTTTTTAATAGAGTTTGATATTTAATATATGATTATTTTTTATTTTCATAATTATTTATAATAGATTTACAAAGATCTATAAATTCCTGATATTCCATATCGTTTTTTGCTTTATTTGCAGGTGTGATACAAATTCCTAAGTTATCAAGACTATTATCTCCTCCCTTAGATACAGGTTTAATATGATCAAATTGATAAGTTTCTGGCTGGTATATATTAATAATTTCTCCGGTTAAGTAACATTTTGGATTTTCTCCAAACTTATTGATGATATCATCTAGAGTAAATGTTGGTTTAGAATATTTCATAGTTTTCCTATTTCTGAAAAAGGAGTTTATTTTTGATCGTATTAATAATAAATTTTTAGATTTTTTTAAATTAGTTTTGATTTTATTACATTTTCTATATTTAAAATTTTCTATTTTTGCAACAAAAGGATGCTGTTTAAATCTTCTTTTTTGGGTTCTGTTTAAACTTTTTTCTTTTTGTTTTAAACTTAAATTATAAGAAATAGTGCTTTTAGAGCATTTTAATTGATCCTTAATTTGATTAAATGAATATCCTAATTTTTTTAATTTTAATATTTCGTTTTTTAAATTAGACATAATGTAAACCTTTCCATATAGTAATATCTAATATTATTATATCACCTATATGTACTATTCGGAATAAGAATGACTAAAGAAGAATTAATAAAAAGGTATAAAGAAGAACTTAGGAAAAAATCTAAAGAAGAATTAATACAGATTATATCAGAAGAAATTGATAAAGATAAGAAGATTTTTCACAAAGATATGTTTGGTGATATAAAAAGATTTGTTCCAACTACTCCAGAAAACTTCAACAACAAGTGTGACTATTATTATTAAGGATTAAAATGTTTAAAGAAACCGTTTGTGTCGAAATAATTAATAATAAATCATCCTATAGAGAAAGAGCAGAAAATCTTGGTTATAAATTTTATACTGATTTATCAACTCGATTTGGTGTTAAGGCTAGATATATAATATTATTTAGTGAAAGCGATTCTCTTATGAACGAAAGAAACTATTCTATTACTAATAGGCTTCCGTATAATTTTAAAAATATTATTTCAGAGAAAGAATTTTTTGGAGAAACTATGTTAAAGAAAATTGATTTAGAAATTTTGTCAGTTTTAGTATCACTTGTTTGTGATAAACTAAATGCGTTTAGTGCGTATGATATTACTTCTATATTACGAAGTAGATTAAAAGATTTTAATATTAAGCATGAAGAAGTTAAAACTTTAGTAAAGAATTATGCTAATAGTAAGTTATTAACACCTTTTGATAATGGGACATATATTATCTATTCAAAGAACAATTTTAATACTAAGCAGCAAAATTCTGCCGGTTCAGATGCTTCTGTTACTGTTGGTATTAGTACTGTTTATGATCCTATGTTATCTAATATTAAACAAGCTATTAAAGAATCTACCGAGACAAAGCTTGATAAACTTTTAAAAGAAAAGAATTCTAGTGCAAAATCTAACACATCTAAAATTCTACCACTTCAATCAGAAGGAAGGGTTAATATAACAGAATTAATTAAAGCACACTTTCCAAAAGATAGATTTGTTTACGTTAAAAGAGATAAGAATGCTAATAAAGTAATTATTAGTAATATTGCTCAAGCTGATACTACTAAAGTATTAATTGGAGAAGAAGTTAGAATTAGAACAGGATTTTACGGAAGTAATAATGTAAAAGTTAATTTTCTTAAGAACGTTGTAGAAGTTACGCCTTACTAAAATATAGGAATAAAAATGTTAAGTTTAGAGGAAAAAGCTTGTAATTATGATACTTTTAGACACATAGAAAGAGTAAGAAATTTACTTAATCTTTGCGTAAAGGAATTATTAGACAGAGCAGAAAAGCACGATCAAAGTAAATTATCTAGTCCAGAAGTTGAAGCCTTTACGGAATATACTCCAAAACTAGCGACTTCTACATATGGTAGTGCAGAATATGATGATTTTAAAAAAGCTATTAAACCAGCACTAGATCATCATTATGCTAACAATAGACACCATCCAGAACATTTTAAAAACGGTATAGGAGATATGACCCTATTCGATTTAATGGAAATGATGGTCGATTGGAAGGCAGCTAGCGAAAGACACAACGATGGAAATATTAGAAAATCAATAGAAATTAATGGAAAAAGATTTGATATGAGTCCACAATTAATTACTATTTTTGAAAACACAGCGAAAGACCTTTTTTAGAAAGAAAATAATGCAAGATTTTAATTCGTATGTTTGTACTGGTAGACTAACAAGAGATATTGAACTACATCATACACAGACTGGTAAAGCTGTTGGTAAAGGTGCCATAGCTATTAATCGTACTGTAGGTGAAGTTGAAAAGACTACATTTATGGACTTTGATGCTTGGGAAAGGAAGGCAGAAGTCTTAGCCGAACATACTCAAAAGGGATCTAAGCTTCTTTTACGAGGACGTTTAGAACAAGATAGTTGGGAAAAAGATGGAAAGAAGTTTTCAAAGATTTCTATGGTAGTAGAAGATTTTCAATTTCTAGATAAGAAAGAAAAAGATGAATAATTATTTTAGTTTTAAGAGTATTTTTTTACAATGGTTAGTTTAATTTTTAAAAACAAAATAATAAGGACAGAAAATGAACAGAAATAAATCCCATGTTTGTATAATAATGGACAGAAGTGGTTCTATGCAAAGTATTGCAAAAGATATGGAGGGTGGTCTTAATACATTTATTCAAGAACAAAAGAAAGAACCTGGAGAACTAACTGTTAGTTTTTATAGGTTTGATGATGTTTGTGAAAAGGTTATTGATTTTGCTCCAGTATCCACGGTTGGAGAATTAAAATTAGAACCACGAAATATGACAGCTTTAAATGACGCTATAGGAAAAGCTGTTAAGGAAACCGGAGAAGTACTATCAAAAATGCTAGAAGAAGATAGACCTGGGCTTGTTACTATTATGATTGTAACAGATGGTGGAGAAAATGCTTCAAAAGAATATACTGCTGAAATGGTAAAATCTATGGTTTCAGAACAAGAGTCTAAATATAATTGGAAGTTTACCTATTTAGGTGCTAATCAAGACTCTTTTGCTGTAGGACAAAACTATGGTTTAAATTTAGCATCTGTTGCTAATTATGCTACAAGTAATTCTAATGAAGTTTGGAAGAACTATTCTGGAAAAATGTCAGCGGCAAGATCTTGTAATTCTTCTGGTTGTTCTGTTAGTATGGCATATTCAGATACCGAAAGAGAAGTTTTAAATCAAGTTAAAGATATCACATAAGGAAAACAACATGCTTAATTTCGCGTTAATATTTTTGATTATAGCTTTAGCCGCTGCCGTTTTAGGTCTTGGTGGTTTAGCTGGAACAGCAATGTATGCAGCAAAACTATTACTAATTGTGTTTGTAATAGTCTTTTTGGTAAATGCCTTAGTTGGTAGAAAATTAATATGATAACAATTTTTCAATTTGCTGATTATATAAACTGTTTTAGTGGAGAAAGACCAAAAGAACAGAGGCTTGGCCAGTGGGCTTTTAATATTTTGTATGAAATGTATCCAGATATAGCTAATACGCTTCGTGCTACTAATTGTGACCCATTTTTTAACGATGATAAGATACCATTTTTTTTAAAAGAATTATTAAATTTTGTAGATATGAAGAAATGATTAGTAAAATTTAATTTAGTTTTAGACATAGTACTTAACATTACAAACTTCTAAATAGAGTATTTATTAATAGTACAATAGTTTTATTAAGGAGTTATAAATGTTTAGTGATAAAGAAATTTGTGATTATTATCTTTCTGGAAAAACTCTAAAGGAATGTTCAAATAGTTTTAATACATATCCTAGTAAAATAAGAAAAATTTTAGTTAAGAATGGATATAAAATTAGACCAAGTGGAACAGGAAAAAATAGAGTTTATAAGCATAAAACAAATGGGATAAATCCTAATTATTTTAATATTATAGACTGTCAAGAAAAAGCATATTTTATTGGTTTTATTGCTGCTGATGGTTATATACATAAAAACGGATATAAATTAGTTATAGGTTTAAACATTAAAGATAAAGAGATATTAGAAAAATTCTGTAAATTAACAGGATGTACTAATAAAATATCAGAAAGTAAAGTTTTTGATAAAAGAACTAATAAATATTATTATCATGCAGTTTTGCAGATTTGCTCAAAAGATTTTGTTAAAACATTAGAAAAATATGGATTGGATAACAATAAAACTAAAAACTATATTATAAAAAATATTCCAGACGAATATGTTAAAGATTGTATTAGAGGTTTGATTGATGGTGATGGGCATATTAGTATGAGAATAGTAGAGTTAATAACAACTTTAGAAAACATACGATTTATACAAAAGTGGTCACTTAAACATAATATAAAATCCCAAAACCATATAGAAGAAATCAAAAAAGAAAATAATGTATATAAATTTTATTTTGGTAAAGATAGATTTAAATTATTAGATTTGATCTATAATAATAGTAAAATACATCTTAGTAGAAAATATATAAATTATCAAAAAAGTAAATATAAATTTGAAAATAGAACAAAAATTGTTAAAAATAGAAAAGTTTTTGTTTATAAGGATGGTATATATATTAATGAATTTAATTCTTTAGTAGAGTGTTCCAGAGAATTAAAAATTCTGGCATGTAATATATCTAACCAAGCCGCTGGAAGAATTAGTCATTCTCATGGTTATACTTTTAAACTTGGCGAAATTGTAAAAAATAAAATAAGGGTTGAAAATGACACAAATTTATCTTGATATGGACGGTTGTATAACATCCTTTGATAAAGGTTGTGAGAAAATATTCCCACAATATTCTAAAAACCATAAACCATTAAACGATATGGTTGCTCATTTAGACATTGCTCCATCAGAATTTTGGAAAGTTATTGATTCTTATGGAGAAAAATGGTGGAGTGATCTACAACCAGAAGAGTGGGCTTATGAACTTGTTGATATTATTAAGTTTTATGATAGTAATTTTATTATCCTAACATCGCCAAGTAGGTCGCATTTTGCTGCTTCTGGTAAGATTTTATGGTTACAAAAATTCTTTAAAAGTAATAAATTTAACAGATATATTATTACTCCAGCTATAAATAAACAGCTTTTAGCAAATAATAAATCTATTTTGGTAGACGATAATAACACAAATTGTGAACAGTTCCGCTCTAGACTAGGTTATACGGTATTATTTCCGAGAATTTGGAATACTAACCATGAACTAGAAAGTGGTAAACTAGAGCATACAGAACGACAACTAAGATTAATCAGTAGGTATATGTAAAGAGTAATTATTAGTACCCCTTGTTGGAGATACTAATATTATGAGGCTCTTATGAAAAGATTTCAATTATTATGATATATATTAAAAATATAATTGGAAAACCTTCTCCAATCAATTATATTAATCTACCAAGTAATGAAAGATGGACTATTTTTACAGTAGCTTCTGGACCATATAAAGATAGATCTGTAGGTCATATGGTTTCTTTTAAAGATAAAACATTAGTAGATTTAGGATTTGGATCTCCAGAATATGAAGATGATGGTCAAATAGTACAAATAGATAATAAAGATTTAGGATTTAATTTAGAAAAACACTTAGAAACTAATAGGTTATTAGACGAAATGAATAAAGATTATATTACAAAAGATTCTGGCGAAAGACTTAATTTCGAGTCTGGAATGCAAAGGGATACAGAAGAAAATAAACCTAGATTTGATCTTTTAATGGCTCTTGATGATAATTATGAAACATGTCTACTAACCAGATGGGCAAGATTATTAGATCGTGGAGCGAGGAAGTACTCAGAAAGGAATTGGGAAAAGGCTAACTCAATAGAGGAGTTTAAAAGATTTAAATCTAGTGCTCATAGGCATTTTATGCAATTGATGATGGGAGAGACAGACGAGGATCATTTTGCGGCAGTTTTATTTAATCTCAATGGAATGGTGTATCTAATGAATAAGCTTGAGTTGGATTCAAAAGGTAGAGAAATCAAGTTAAAAAAAATTATTGACGCATAAACGATTTTGGACTATATTGTCTTAGACAGTATCTTTTTGGGGGTTATATGAAAAATAAAGCATCTATGGTAACTCACCTAGAGTTCCAAGATAAGGTGATTGGAAAATATTCCACGATTATAGAATCCGAGATAGATATTAATGGAAAAACTTTTAATGTTGTAGCAGATCAACATGCTGGAATGTTAAATGCTTTAAATTTTACTGAGGAAGAAAAAGATTCTGAAGTAGAAGAGCTTGAATTAGAGTAATTATTGTACCTTAAACCTTTTTGGAGTAATTTATGAATTGGGAAAAAATTATCAATACGATGCCAGCAGATCTAAATCTTTTTGTGAACAATCAGCTTTCAGCTAAGAATCTTTATAAAGCAGCTATTACAAAGGGTATTGGTGCTGAAGTAAGACCATTGGATAGATCTTGTGCTAATAGAGGAAGAAGGATTGCTAGAGCAGCATTACGTCGTCGCAATCTTTTAACAAGCTAGTATAGAAGATAAAGAAATTAACTTTGGGGCGCAAAAACGCCCCAGCTCTTTATCTAAAGTAGTAGCCGAATCGCGTTTCATAGCAAGAGAATTACCAATGCTTAATTTTCTCATTTTTTCAAAAAATAGAGCTTGTCAGTTAGATTTACTTTTAAGAAACATAAAATATTTAACACTAATTAATAATTCTTTGATTAATATTAATGTGTTATACACCCATTCGGATGACCATAAGTCCTCGTATGATATATGTAAGTTTGAACATAGTAAAGTAAATTTTGTAAAAGAAATAGATTTTCAAAAACAAACAAAAGAATTATTATATGGAACCGTTTGTTTATTAACGGATGACACGGCGTTTTTTAGAAAATTTACACTTCCTTTTAATCCTGATGATGGGGAATGTTTCTCTTGGAGACTTGGTTATAATACTGTTGTTCAAGACCATTTTAATCAAACATTCCAACCATTATTAATTCCAGATTCTTATTCTGATAATTTAATATCTTGGAATCCTAATAATTATCCAAACTGGTGTAATTGGGGATATCCGTTTTCTTTTGATGGTCATGTATATTCAAGTAAAACACTACTTGATATCTTAAAAGATAAAGATTTTAAAAATACTAATGAAATTGAAGGAATATTACATTCTCAAAGAGATAAGATACAAAAAATAACATCAAACGTTCATAGTTCTTGCGTTAATATACCCTGTAATAATATAAGCGGATTAACTGGTTTTGGTAGTAAATATGAATATAGTATGCCATTTTTAAATAATCAATTTATTAATGGTTTTAGAATTAAACCAATTCAAGAATCAAAAGTACCAATTATGGCATGTCATCAAGAATTTGAATTTTCGTTCTATAACAAGGAATAGAAGATGTATAAGGGTTATCATGATTTGTCTGGAAAATATTGGTATGATATTAAATATCGGGCAAATAAAAAAAATATAAGTTTTTCCAATCATCTTACCATTGAATATGCCTGGAATTTATTTATTAAACAAAACAAGA
>Ga0073904_10002708_pt1 | contig 13361 bp, 13 predicted proteins | sample KloWWTrecipitate_FD_66668 | JGI IMG/M metagenome (GOLD analysis project Ga0073904, IMG submission 66668) | Active sludge microbial communities from Klosterneuburg, Austria, studying microevolution and ecology of nitrifiers - Klosterneuburg... | ecosystem: Engineered > WWTP > Aerobic digester >...
CGGGCCACCTGCTGCCACTGCCCGACAATCAACCACCTGCTGAAAACCCGGGATCAGCTGCCCGGGCCGACGGCTTTTTCTACGCCCTGCTGCAAAAAACCCAAGTCTGAGCCCCTCTGTGCACCGCTGCGCGACGGATTGCTGCCCCTCGAGGCCCGGTGCGTTGTTCGCCCGGTGTATGTCGTTGTGGGCGACGTGCCTGCTGGCACTGACGCTGTGGATCGGATCTCTCCCCGCGCGGGCCGAGACGCCGGCACCCGAACTGAGCCAGTTCGCCGTGTCGCGCAACGAGGAGGGACTGCTCCTCGACTTCGCAGTCCGATTCGACCTGCCGCACAGCGTCGAGGATGCCCTCCTCAAGGGCGTGCCGCTTCATTTCGTCGCCGACGCCTCGCTGTTCCGGGAGCGCTGGTACTGGCGCGACCAGAGAGTGAACCGCGTGACACGCACCTGGCGCCTCGCCTACCAGCCGCTGACGCGAACCTACCGGGTGAGCTTCGGCGGCTTGAACCAGAGTTTCGACAGCCTCGCCGACGCCGTGGCCTCCGTGCGTCGCATGGGCCGCTGGAAGCTCACCGAGCCGGGTCAGATCGAAGAGGGCGAGCAGTACTACGTCGAGTTCAGCTACAAGCTCGACACCACCCTTTTGCCGCGCCCGATGCAGATCGGCATCGGCGGGCAGCCCGACTGGACCCTGCAGCTCGAAAAGACCCAGCGCGTCACCACGCCCTAGTGCCGATCGAATGAGCAGAACGGGTTCCCCCCTTGCACGCTCCCGCCGTGCGGGACCGCGCACCGCGCCGCGCTGGGGCCACCGGTGACCAAGGCCAACCGCTGGGCCTGGATCGTTTCGCTGGTGGCAGCCACCGGTGCCGGTCTGGTGCTGACTTTCCTGCTGTCGATCGCCACCAACAACCGCACGTTCTACGAGCGCCACTACACATGGCTCTTCTGGGTCAACATGGTGGTTGCCGGCCTGCTGGTTCTGGTCATCGGCATCGCTGCGGTGCGCCTGTTCGTGCGCGTGCAACGCGGCAAGTTCGGCAGCCGGCTGCTGCTGAAGCTGGCCGCCATCTTTGCGCTGGTCGGGGTGCTGCCCGGCGTGCTCATCTACACCGTGAGCTACCAGTTCGTGTCGCGCGGCATCGAGAGCTGGTTCGACGTCAAGGTCGAGGGCGCACTCGATGCCGGCCTGGCCCTGGGCCGGGGCACGCTGGATGCGCAGGTCAACGAACTTGCCAACAAGACCCAGTTCGCAGCCGAACGGCTGGGTGAAAGCGCCGGCGAAGTACAGCCTCTGTCACTGGAGCGCCTGCGCGAGCAGCTGGCCGCCCAGGACGTCGCGATCGTCAACGGCATCGGTCAGGTGCTGCTGGCTGCCAATCGATCGGCAGCATTCCAGATGCCTGACAGGCCCGCGCTGTCGCTGCTGCGCAGCGCCCGCAGCGGCAGGGTGGCGGCGCAGCTCGAGGGCCTGGACGACGACGCCTCGGGCACCGGCACCGGAACCTCCAGCGGCGGGCCGGCCCGCATCCGTGCGCTGGCCATCCTGCCCAGCGCGGACATCGCCCTGGCGCAGCAGGAACGCTATCTCCTGGTCACGACACTGCTGCCAGCGGCGCTGGCCACCAATGCGCTGGCGGTGCAGGCGGCCTACCGCGAGTACCAGCAGCGCTCGCTGGCGCGCGAAGGGCTGCGCAAGATGTACATCGGCACGCTGACCCTGACGCTGATCCTTGCGGTGGTCGGGGCGCTGCTGCTGGCGGTGACGCTTTCCAACCAGCTGGCACGGCCACTGCTGCTGCTGGCCGAGGGCGTGCGCCAGGTGGCCAAGGGCGACCTGGGAGTCAAGCAGGTCTTCGATTCGCGCGACGAACTGGGCGGCCTGACGCGATCGTTCGCGGACATGACCGAGCAGCTTTCAGAGGCGCGCTCACTGGTGCAGCGCAGCGTGTCGCAGGTCGAGGGCGCTCGCGCCAACCTGCAGACCATCCTGGACAACCTGACCGCCGGCGTGATCGTGTTCGACCGCGACGGCCTCATCGATACCGTGAACCCGGGCGCGACGCGCATCCTGAAATTGCCGCTGTCTGCCTACCGAGGACGCCGGCTCGACGAGGTGGCCGGCCTCGACGGATTCGCCGCTTCGGTGTGGCAGCGATTCGAACTGCATGCCGACAGCCTCGAAGCTGGCGAACGCGGCCACTGGCAGGAGGCCTTCGAACTGCAGACCGCTCCGAATCGCGACTCGCTGACGCTGCTGGTACGTGGAGCAGCCATGCCCCAGGGCGCGCGCCTGATGGTGTTCGACGACATCACCGAGGTGGTGTCCGCCCAGCGCATCGAGGCCTGGAGTGAAGTCGCACGCCGCCTCGCCCACGAGATCAAGAACCCGCTGACGCCGATCCAGCTTTCGGCCGAGCGTCTGCAGCACAAGCTGTCGGCCAAGCTCGAGGGCGCCGACCAGGCCATGCTGGTGCGCTCCGTTGGCACCATCGTGACCCAGGTACAGGCGATGAAGACGCTGGTGAACGAATTCCGCGACTACGCGCGCCTGCCGGCGGCACAGCTCAAGCCGCTGGACCTCAACGCCCTCGTCAACGAGGTCCTCACGCTTTACGCAACCGCACAGGAGGCCGGCACGCTGGGCTTCGTGCCGGCACACGACCTGCCGCTGATCATCGGAGACCCGACCCAGCTGCGGCAAGTCATCCACAACCTGGTGCAAAACGCCCTGGACGCGGCCACCGATCCAGCCAACTCGCACACGCCGCCGCAGGTGCGCGTGCGAACCGAAGCAGGGCGCACTGATCAAGGCGCGGTGCGAGTCGTGAGGCTGCACGTCATCGACAACGGTCCCGGCTTTCCGGACAAGGTGCTCAAGCGCGCCTTCGAGCCCTACGTCACCACCAAGTCCAAAGGCACCGGGCTGGGTCTGGCGGTCGTCAAGAAAATCGCAGATGAGCACGGCGCGCGCGTGCGCATCAGCAACCTCATATCAAGCGAAACCGAGGGTGGTGCGGGTGAGGACGCCATTCATGGCGCGCAAGTTTCGTTATCATTTTCGAAATTCGCGCCGGGAGACGCGCACACTGCGGCAGCGGCGAGCGATTCCGCCCCCGCACACTGAGGGTTCATGGCCACCATTCTTGTTGTTGATGACGAGCTCGGCATCCGGGCGCTGTTGTCAGAGATATTGACCGACGAAGGTCACTCCATCGAGCTCGCGGAAAACGCCGCGCAGGCCCGGGCAGCGCGTGAACGTGGTCAGCCTGATCTCGTTCTTCTCGACATCTGGATGCCCGACGTGGATGGCATCACGCTGCTGAAGGAATGGAATGCCAACGCCCTGCTGACGATGCCGGTCATCATGATGAGCGGTCACGGCACGATCGATACAGCCGTCGAAGCGACGAAGAACGGCGCGATGGCTTTCCTTGAAAAGCCGATCACGCTGCAAAAGCTGCTGCGAGCCGTCGAACAGGGTTTGGTGAAGCCGGCTGCGGCGGCGCGCGCGGCCACCAATGTGACAGCGCTGCGAGGCGACCTGGCACATGCCTCGGTGACCACTCACTCCAGCCACGTGGCGCTGGCCAGCCTGTCGATGACCGCAGGCCCGCAACCGGAGCAAAGTTTCGATCTCGACCGCCCATTGCGCGAGGCTCGCGATGCTTTCGAGAAGAGCTACTTCGAGTTCCACCTGGCCCAGGAGAACGGCAGCATGACGCGCGTCGCCGAGAAGACCGGGCTTGAACGCACCCACCTGTACCGCAAGCTCAAGCAGCTTGGCGTTGACCTGTCCCGCAGCAAGCGCGGCAGCCTCTGAAGGCTGTCGTCCGCGGCGCTGATATAGTTATGGGCTCGGCCTGGTAGCTCAGTTGGTAGAGCAGCGGATTGAAAATCCGCGTGTCGGTGGTTCGATTCCGCCCCAGGCCACCAGTTAGATCGAAGGGTCAGCTCATTCAGAGCCGACCCTTTTTGTTTTGGCGCAGACGCCGTGCGGCCGCAGTCAGTGTCGGTGTAGGCAGTCGAAACATCATTCTTGACGATCGTCAATGCCTCACGTGGTCCAGCGGATCAAAGTGACAGTCGACGATCGTGAAACGGGTTGCAGGTCGGCATCTCGAATCCGACGTCGACCGCGAAGACACAGGCCCTTTAGCTGGGCAGCCCTCTGAATCTGGGAGTATTCATGACCACGCACCTTGCACGCGATACCAGAGACAAGCTCGCGAAGATCTATGCCGCCGGCATTGCCGTCTTCATCGGGATTTTTGGCTTCGTGACTGCCTTCGCAGTGTTCGTGTCGCACCTGAAGTAGCCGGTCCAGCCGGCGCGCGCGCTCGTCGCAGAAGGCTTGATCGGACGAGAGCCGAGTCCCCGATTCACCGGCATGGCCCGAAGACCCGATCGGTCATTCGCGCTTGCGGTCACCGGTGGTCAGGAGATTCCGAGTGAGAACTGCTCCAGCAGGCGCTCGATCCATTCCTCGACATCGTTGTCGCTGAGCATCAGTGCGCCTGCGGCGCAGTCACCGCCCTTGTTCCATTCGGCGCTGCTGTTGAGTCCCGAGAATCGCTGAATGGCCACCTCGGCCACCAACCCCATTGCAACCAGCCGGGTCACTGCATCCGGAATCCGTGGGTCCTGGAATATCCCGTAGTCGTGGTGTGACCGGATCGCCTGACAAACGATCTGTGAAACGCTCCAGGTGCGCCCCATCAGGCCACCAATCAGCGCGTGATCGGTCTGGTGGTGCGTCTGCTCGACTTCGGTGAACCGCCGTTCGGGCTCGTCGTTGCAGGACTTCAGCGTCGCGCCGTAATCCGGGAAGCGGTTGATCAACAGGGGAATGCCGACGTCGCAGAACAGCCCGAACGACTGCGCGATGTCGGCGTCGACACCGCCCAGACCCCGCGCGAGGCAAGCCATGGCGTGGGACCGCTTGGCCGAGACATCCCAGAAGCGGGTCAGTTGAGGTCCGTCGGTTCGAAGCACCTTGCGCAGCATCAGACCGGTGACGACCACGGTCACCTGCTTGAGCCCGATCATGGCGATGGCCTGATCAACCGTCTCGCAATGGCGACGCAAGCCATAGGCGGGCGAATTGACGATACGCAGTACCGCTGTCGTCAACGCGACATCGCCAGCGACCAGTTGGGCGACGCGGCGCAGGTCGGGCTCTTCCCGACCGATCTCCTTTTGCAGCTCCGCCAGGGTGGCTGGCCGCGGCGGAATCCCGATGTTCTTGACGAGGGCGTCGATTTCCGCGTCGCTCATCCCCATCAAGTCTGCGGGGGCCGAAACTGCTGCGATCATGGTGAGAACTCCTTCGCTGGCGTTATCGGCATGTACAGCCGACTCCATGAGCCCGAAGTCGGCCTGCGACAGACGGGTCCCCAGGACGGCGCATGGTCGCTGCCAAGGCTCCGCCGAGTCGCGTCACCAAATGCTGACCGGCCCTTGCCAAACCGACGGCCAGTCATGGACACACGGCGCGAACACTGGGTGAATTCCCCCAGTCGTTGGGCCACCGCACCCCAAACACACGCCGCATGCGCCCGAGCAGCGAACACAAGTCGTTGATTTGAAAAGGTTTCTTGTTTCATCAACCACAGGCACGGGTCCTGCCTGCCTTGATGTCATCTTCTCGAGGAAACCATCATGCAAACCAAACCATCCGCCTCCCGACTCCTGGCCCCGCTGGCCTTCGCACTGTGCATCGCAAGCGCATCAGCTCCGGCTGCAGCGCAATCGACGGTGCTGACGTTCAACGACCTGGCGCTCGTGAGCCCGGCCACGGTCGGTGCCTCGATGCCCGATGGGTACGGCGGCTTCGACTGGGGCGGCAGGTATTACTACATGGCCCCCACGGCAACTTCGGGTAACACGACCTATGTGGCGATGGGCTCCGGTGCGTCCACCTGGATCCGCCGCACCGACAGCGCTGCGTTCTACTTCGACGGAGCCGACTTCTGGAGCCGGCGTGGTCTGGATGCCAACGGCGACTTCTACTTTGTGCTCTCCCTGAAGGGCAAGACGGTCTACAACGGCCTCACGGCGAAGAAGGGGGGGCGCATGCTCTTCACCGGCGCACCCACCCTGCTGAAGCCCGATTACACCGGGCCGATCGACTTGATCGCCATCACCTTCAGCGGCAACGGGAAAGACTGGAACCACCTGGCGTTCGACAACTTCCGCTTCCGCGCCATCGCACCCTGACACCCGAAGCCCGCAGCGGGTCAGGGACAGCCTCGGCCTGCCACCGAGGCATCGCAGGCGCCGAAGTTCACCCAGGCCAGTCCGGTTTCCAGGCAACGTACCGATCAAGGCCATGGCCACTCAGCCTCGCATGGGTTGATGGGAGGTGTGGCGACCTTCACTAAAGTCGGTGCGATGACGAACCATCCGCTCGACCACGCGCACCACCGCCGGCACAGCCCCGCGGCCGAGCGCAACGCTGCGCCCATCTTGGCGCAACTTCAGCGCCTGCTGCCGCTGCAAGGCAGCGCGCTTGAGATCGCCAGCGGCACCGGGCAGCATGCAGCGCATTTCGCCACCGGTCTGCCCGGCTGGCGCTGGCAGCCCACCGATGCCGACCCGCAAGCCCTGGCATCTATCGATGCATGGTGCAACGGCTTGGACAACGTCCGTCCGGCGCTGCACCTCGACGTCCTGGTGGAGGCGCGAGATTCGCCGAGCAGCGAACTCCCCGAGAAAGTCGATGCGATCTACTGCGCCAACATGCTGCACATCTCGCCCTGGGAAACCTGTGCTGCATTGATGCTTCTGGCCTCACGGCACCTGGCTCCACGCGGCATGCTGCTGCTCTACGGCCCGTACCGGGAGGACCCGGCTCCCACTGCGCCGAGCAACCTGGCGTTCGATGCCGACCTGCGCTCCCGAGACCCGGCGTGGGGTTTGCGCCGACTGGCCGACGTGCTGCATCAGGCGAATGCGGTCGAGTTGCGATTGCGCGAGCGCGTGGCGATGCCCGCCAACAACCTGCTGCTGGTGCTGGAGCGGTCGCTCGGTCCGACGAAGGATTCGGCGTGGGCTTGAAGTACCTGACGGGGTATGCGCCCGAGGTGCTGAACCGCGTGAGCGAACTGATCGCGCAGGGTCGGCTGGGCGACAGCCTTCGCCAACGCTATCCCGAGCCGCACGCCGTGCGCAGCGATCCCGCGCTCTACGACTACGTGATGGAGTTGAAGAACCGCTTCATGCGCAGCGCGCCACCCGTGGCCAAGGTTGCCTACGACAACCGCTTGCAGCTGATTCACAACGCGCTGGGCACGCACTCGGCGGTCTCGCGTGTGCAGGGCGGACGGCTCAAGGCCAAGCGCGAGATCCGGGTGGCCAGCCTGTTCAAGGAGACACCCGGCGCATTCCTGAAGATGATCGTCGTGCACGAGCTGGCGCATCTGAAGGAGCGCGATCACGACAAGCCGTTCTATGCGCTGTGCACGCACATGGAGCCGGACTATCACCAGCTCGAGTTCGATCTTCGACTCTGGCTCACGGCTCGCGAGCTCGACGGATCCAGGCCGGGCTGACGGGAATTCGATCAGCCCGGCCGGCGAAATTCATTCGCGATCCACGCATCGGCGCTGCCAGAGCTCAATCGAAAGCCCGCCGAGACACGCACCTGCGCCAGCAGCTGGCCGCCGGCATCGGCAGCTGCAAGCACCGCATGCGGGTCATCCTCGTCGGGCACGATGTCGAGGGTGACCGTGATGCGCCCGGAGTCCGCCTGAACGACCAGACTCTTGTGCAGTTGCGCATGCAACTGCTGTTCGTGTCGGCGCAGCACCTCTGATGCGGTCTTCACCAGCGTGTTGAAAGCCGCCGTGTCGAGCGGCTTGGGGTTCTTCTTGTCCCGCCCCATCGTCCAGGGGCCGACCAGTGCGGGTTCGACCTCGCCCTGCTTGACCATCTCCACCGCCCATCCCTCGTCATCCTCGTTCTTGATGACACGGGCCGTCCAGCCGCTGTCGCGCCAGAGACGTGGTTCATGCACGGTCGAGTCTTCGCCAGCGAGTTCGGTCATGTTGTACGGTGTCGTCGGGCAGCTGGACTGGGGAGGGACCCGTCGCGGGTTATCGGGGGTTGTCGAAGGGGATTGATACGGCGCAAGGTTCGTGGAAGCAGATGGTGTTACACCTACTCACTGATCGTCGAGGCCACCTGCGGCCATCCTGCTGCAGGCCGTCACCGCGATAAGAAGGATACGTGATGCATGTTCGCTGCCTGCTCCTGACCACTGGGCTGGCACTGGTCGTCGCTGCCCTGCCGGCTGCGGCAGAAACGCGTGCACCGGCACCCGCAGCGCGCGCATCGGCGCCTGTCGCGGTCAAGCCGGGTCCACGGCTCATGTCACCTGCCGAGATGAACCAGAACGCGTCGCCTCCGGGCGAATTGAGGCCCGAGAACGCCGTGACGCCACAGATCGTCATTCCGCTGCGCAACCAGTCGGCTGTCCCGCCGAAGCCCGACAAGCGCAACCAGAATCCGCTGAAGCCAGCAGCAACCGGTGGCGTCAACGATGCCGCCGCCCGCTGCGAGGCCCTGACGGACGCAGCCGCGCGGGCGGCCTGCCGTGAAAGCGCCAAGCGCTGAAACCGCCGCGCAAGAGAGGATCGAGGAGCGCCGTTCCCGTGCTTGACATGCATCCAGCAGCCCGCCGACCCGGGCCCGAACCCTCGTTTCGCTGCCGCGGCACCTGCAGCCTGCGCCGATGAGCACCGCTTCGCTTCCCGAACAGCCTTACTCCGCGCTCGCCTCCGGGGCCGCATTGCGCGTTCTCGATGAGCCGGAGCAGACGGCGCAGTTCACCCGCTGGGCCCAGGACCGCGAGGATCGACGCATCGGTGTGTCTTCACTGCGCTTGTCGGGCATCACCTGCGCTGCCTGCGCATTGCCGATCGAGCAGGCGTTGCGCGGCGTCGACGGCGTGGTCGAGGCCACCGTCAATGCGGCAGCCATGCGTGCCTCGGTGCGCTGGGACCCGGCACGCACCCGGCCATCGGCCCTCGTCGACGCGGTGCAGCGCGCCGGCTACGACGCCGTGCCCGACACGGCCGCCGCCGCCCGCGAATCACGCCGCAATGAATCACGTCAGGCGCTGTGGCGACTGTTCGTCGCGGCCTTCTGCGCGATGCAGGTGATGATGCTGGCAACACCGGCTTACGTGGCCGGGCCTGGCGGCATCGAAGCGGATCTGCAGCACCTGCTGAACTGGGGCAGCTGGGTGATGGCACTGCCGGTGATGACATTCTCCGCACGCCCCTTCTTTGCTGGCGCCTGGAAGGCGCTGCGCCTGCGTCACATCGGCATGGACGTTCCGGTGTCGCTCGGCATCCTGATCACGTTCATTGCCAGCAGCGGTGCGGCGTTCGACCCTCAAGGACCGTTTGGCAGCACCGTCTATTTCGATTCGCTGACGATGTTCGTCGCGTTGCTGCTGGCCAGCCGATGGCTCGAAGTGCGTGCCCGCCACCGCGCAGCCGAGGCCTTCGAGAACGCGCTGGGCGCCCTGCCGGAAACTGCCACCCGGGTGCTTGCAGACGGTCGCACCGAAACCATCGGCATCGCCCGGCTGTGCATCGGTGACCGGGTTCGTGTGGCGGTCGGCGAGGCGTTTCCGGCGGATGGCAACGTGCTGGAGGGCAGCACTTCGGCCGACGAGGCGCTGCTGAGTGGCGAGTCATCGCCACAGGGCAAGACACCGGGCTCCGATGTGGTGGCAGGCAGCGTGAACCTCGAATCGCCAGTGATCGTGCAGGTGCTGCGCACCGGGGCCGACACCCGGCACGAGGCCATCGTTGCGCTGATGCGGGAGGCGCAGTCGCAACGGCCATCGAGCGCCCGCTGGGCGGACCGCTGGGCAGCCCCGTTCCTGTGGGCCGTGCTGCTGCTGGCCGGCGGCGCAGCAGCGGTGTGGAGCGTGATCGACCCGAGCCGTGCACTGTGGGTCGCTGTGTCGGTACTGATCGTGACCTGTCCCTGCGCCTTGTCGCTGGCCACCCCCTCGGCATTGCTGGCCGCGGCGAATTCGCTGGCGCGCCGCGGCGTGCTGCTGCGGCGGCTCGAGGCACTGGAGAGCATGGCCGGCTGCACGCGTCTGTTCGTGGACAAGACCGGCACCCTGACCGAGGATCGCCCCCGCTACAGCGGCTGTGACCGCTTGCCTGCCGCCGCACTGATCGACGAGGCGACGCTGCTGCGCATGGCTGCATCACTGGCCGCGTGGTCGCGTCACCCGCTGGCGCAGGCACTTTGCGAATCGCAGCCCGCTCCTGATGCGGACAGCACGACCTGGAATGCGCTGCGCGAGCAACCCGGCGCGGGCGTGGAAGGCCAGGATGCCCAAGGCCGTCGCTGGAGGCTGGGCAGTGCGCACTGGGTCGGCCATGCCGATGGCTGCGCGCAGGAGAACACCGGGCTCGAAACCTGGTTCGGCCCGATCGGGCAGCCGATGGTTCGCCTGCGCTTCGACGAAACGGTGCGTTCCGATGTCGAGGCTGCGTTGTCAGACTTGCGCGCCGAAGGCGTGCGCGTCACGCTGCTGTCGGGCGATGCACCCCATCGGGTCGATCGGATGGCCAGGTTGCTGGGCATCGAATCGGCCCTGGGCGGGTCCACGCCGGAAGCGAAGCTGGCGGCGGTTCGCGCCGCACAGACCGCCGGCGAGACGGTTGCCATGCTCGGCGACGGAATCAACGATGCGCCCGTGCTGGCCCAGGCTGACGTGTCACTGGCCATGGGCGCAGGAGCCCTGCTCGCACGCGGCCATGCCGACGCTGTGCTGCTGGCAAATCGCATCGGCGACGTCGTCGAACTGCGCCGCATGTCGCAGCGCTGCGTGCGCGTCATCCGTCAGAACATCGCCTGGGCAGCCACCTACAACGCGGTGTGCGTTCCGCTCGCGCTGGTCGGCATGCTGCCGCCCTGGGCGGCCGGCATCGGCATGGCGGCGAGCTCGCTTTTTGTGGTCTGCAACGCGCTGAGACTTCGGCGCTGAGGTTCTGAAATGGATGTGCTTTATCTGCTGGTTCCGATGTCCCTGGTCGCGATGCTCGCCATCCTGGCGGTGTTCGCATGGGCGCTGCACGGCGGACAGTTCGAGGAGATCGACGCCGTGGGTGCGCAGATTCTTGAGTTCAGCGATGCCCCGTCGGGCGCCGTAATTGATGCCGATCAACCCGCGTCCGGCAGGGCGCGGGAAGAATCGGGCGCTGTAGATGTCAATCGAAGGAGGAGTTCCCCATGAGTCTTGCTCAAGCGCCAAATGCGCACGCCGTAGCGGTCTACGACGACGATCCCGTCCGCTGGTTCTCGCTCGCAGCCGTGCTGTGGGGGGTGGTCGGCATGCTGGTGGGCGTCATCATCGCGGCCCAGCTCGCCTGGCCCGAGCTCAACTTCGGCCTGCCGTGGATCAGTTTCGGCCGACTGCGGCCCTTGCACACCAACGCGGTGATCTTCGCGTTCGGCGGCTGCGCGCTGATGGCAACCTCGTTCCACGTCGTCCAGCGCACCTGCCAGACGAAACTGTTTGCGCCCGCGCTGGCGCGCTTCGTGTTCTGGGGCTGGCAGGCGGTGATCGTCTCCGCGGCGGTCTCGCTTCCCCTGGGTCTCACGCAGGGCAAGGAATACGCCGAACTCGAGTGGCCGATCGACATCCTGATCACCCTGGTGTGGGTGGCTTATGCAGTCGTCTTCTTCGGTACCGTCGGCACCCGCAAGGTGCGCCACATCTACGTGGCCAACTGGTTCTTCGGCGCGTTCATCCTCGCCGTGGCGCTGCTGCACCTGGTCAACAGCGCAGCGATACCGGCGGGCGCGTTCAAGAGCTACTCGGCCTATGCCGGGGTGCAGGACGCGATGGTTCAGTGGTGGTACGGCCACAACGCGGTCGGCTTCTTCCTGACGGCCGGCTTCCTGGGAATGATGTACTACTACATCCCCAAGCAGGCTGAGCGCCCCGTCTACAGCTACCGCCTGTCGATCGTGCACTTCTGGGCGCTGATCTTCACCTACATGTGGGCGGGTCCCCACCACCTGCACTACACCGCGCTGCCCGACTGGGCGCAGTCGATCGGCATGCTGTTCTCGCTGATCCTGCTGGCGCCAAGCTGGGGCGGGATGATCAACGGCGTGATGACGCTGAGCGGTGCCTGGCACAAGCTGCGCGACGACCCGATCCTCAAGTTCCTGATCGTGGCACTGTCGTTCTACGGCATGAGCACCTTCGAGGGTCCGATGATGGCGATCAAGACGGTGAATGGCCTGAGCCACTACACCGACTGGACCGTCGGCCACGTGCACAGCGGTGCGCTCGGCTGGGTCGGCTTCGTGTCGATGGGCTCGCTCTACTACCTGATCCCGCGCATGTTCGGCCAGACCAAGATGTACAGCGTGCGGGCGATCGAGCTGCACTTCTGGATCGCGACCATCGGCATCGTGCTGTACATCGCTGCGATGTGGATTTCCGGCGTGATGCAGGGCCTGATGTGGCGTGCGGTCAACCCCGACGGCACGCTGGTCTACAGCTTCGTCGAAAGCGTCAAGGCAACGTTCCCCTTCTATGTCGTGCGTCTGCTCGGTGGAGTGCTGTATCTCACCGGCATGCTGATCATGGCCTGGAACGTGGTGAAGACGGTGTCAACCGGCAAGGCGGTCCCCGCCCCGGTGCCCGCTGTCGCAGTCCACGCTTGAACGGGAGATTCAGATGAACACCAAGACCAATAATCATCCCCCGGTATCCGGGCACGAGCGGATCGAGACCAACAACCTGCTGATGATCGTGCTCATCCTGGTGGTGATCGCGATAGGCGGCATCGTCGAGATCGTGCCTTTGTTCTTCCAGCGCTCGACCACTCAGCCGGTCGAGGGCCTGAAGCCCTACACCGCACTGCAGCAGGCGGGTCGCGACATCTACACCCGCGAGGGTTGCTACAACTGCCATTCGCAGATGATCCGGCCCCTCTATGCGGAAACGCTGCGCTACGGTCACTATTCGGTGGCAGGCGAGTTCGTCTGGGACCATCCGTTCCAGTGGGGCAGCAAGCGCACAGGGCCCGATCTCCATCGCGTCGGCGGCAAGTACAGCGACGAGTGGCACAAGGTGCACCTGAACAACCCGCGCGATCTGGTGCCCGAGTCGAACATGCCCGCCTACCCCTGGCTCGAGCGCACGCCGGTCGATGCCGAGTCGATGCCGCAGCACCTGCGCGCGCTGCGCACCGTCGGCGTGCCGTACACCGACCAGGAAATTGCCCAGGCCGGCGAGGCCGTCAAGGGCAAGAACGAACTCGAAGCTTTGATTGCCTACCTGCAGGTGCTCGGCACCTCGGTCAAGT
>Ga0073904_10002710_pt1 | contig 13353 bp, 11 predicted proteins | sample KloWWTrecipitate_FD_66668 | JGI IMG/M metagenome (GOLD analysis project Ga0073904, IMG submission 66668) | Active sludge microbial communities from Klosterneuburg, Austria, studying microevolution and ecology of nitrifiers - Klosterneuburg... | ecosystem: Engineered > WWTP > Aerobic digester >...
GGCTGCGAGGCGCCGCTGCGCAAGTTGCGGCAGGTCGCACCACCAGCGATCGCCGCGGCCGCGACGAAATGCTTTGGCAGCGCCAGCGTCAGTTTCCAGGAACACACTGCGCACGTCCTCGCCCACCTCGAAGTGCTGCGGGCCGATGCAGGGTCCGAGCCACGCGACGAGGTCGCCGGCAGGCACACCCATGGCGCGCACAGTCGCCTCGAGCACGCCCGCTGCGAGCCCCCGCCAGCCGGCATGCGCAGCCCCGACGACCGAACCATCGCGCGCAGCGAACAGCACCGGCAGACAGTCGGCCACCAGAATCGCGCACACCCGACCGCGAACGCGTGTGAAGGCGCCATCGGCGGGACCACGAGGCGCATCGGTCCCCGTGCCGAGCTCGTGGACCGTTACGCCATGCACTTGCTGCAACCAGGCGGGGCTCGAGGGCAGTGCCAGCGCCTGGGCAATCCGCCGACGATTCTCCGCCACCCGCAGCGGGTCATCGCCCACGTGCGCGCCGAGATTCAGCGTATCGAAGGGTGCGGCGCTGACGCCGCCCGTTCGCAACGTGAACGCCGCGTGCACTCCTGGGGGGGCTGCCCATTGCGGCGTGATCCACATGGATTGCATGATCCGGTGTCAGACCAATGAATGCGAGGGGTATGAAGCGGATTTTCTGGCTCGCCGTTGCCGCCGCAGGCGCGTTTGCGCTCGGCGGGCTCGCCCTCCATCGAGGCGAGAGCATCAACGCGCTGTGGATCCTCGTCGCCGCGGTCTGCGTCTACGCCATCGGCTTTCGCTTCTACTCGGCCTGGGTGGCGGCGAAAGTGCTTTCGATCGACCCCACTCGCGCCACGCCCGCGGAGCGGCTCGACAATGGCCGGGACTTCGTCCCGACGCACCGCTGGATCGTGTTCGGTCACCACTTTGCCGCCATTGCCGGGCCCGGTCCGCTGATCGGGCCGACGCTCGCGGCGCAGTTCGGTTACCTCCCCGGCACGCTCTGGATACTCGTCGGCGCGGTACTCGGCGGCTGCGTGCAGGACATGACGATCCTGCTGCTGTCCATCCGCAGGAACGGCCGCAGCCTCGGCCAGATGGCGCGTGACGAGCTGGGGCCGGTCGGCGGCATAGCCGCACTCACCGGCACGTTTGCGATCATGGTGATCCTGATCGCCGTGCTGGGCCTCGTCATCGTGAACGCGATGAAGCACAGCCCATGGGCCACCGCGACCGTGTTCGCGACGATCCCGATCGCGATCCTCGTCGGACTGTACCTCAGGAACTGGCGCCCCGGCCGGGTGATCGAAGGCTCGCTGATCGGTGTCAGCCTCCTCCTGCTTGCGGTGGTCGGGGGCGGCTGGATCAACGGTCAGCCCACCATCCGTGGCTGGTTCGATCTCGAGGGCCTCACGCTCGCGTGGTTCGTGATCGGCTATGGCTGGTGCGCGGCGATCCTGCCGGTCTGGTTGCTGCTCGCGCCCCGCGACTACCTCTCCGCCTTCCTGAAGCTCGGCACGATCCTCCTGCTCGCGGTCGCGATCGTCTTCGCACAACCCGACATCAAGATGCCGGCGATCACGCAATTCATCGACGGCTCCGGCCCGGTCTTCGGCGGCAAGGTATTTCCGTTCGTCTTCATCACGATCGCCTGCGGCGCGGTATCGGGCTTTCACGCCCTCGTCGCGAGCGGTACGACACCGAAACTGATCGGCTCGGAATCAGACGTGCGGCTCATCGGTTACGGCAGCATGGCGCTCGAGTCGTTCGTCGCCATCATGGCGATGATCGCCGCGACGCTGCTCGACCCCGGCGTCTACTTCGCCATCAACACCGCGGCGGGCGTGGTGGGTGCGACCCCCGAGGCCGCCGTTGCGACGATCTCCGCATGGGGGTTCCCGGTCACGGTTGAGCAGATGCACACGCTCGCGCGCGAGATGGGCGAGAGCACGCTCTTCGCGCGCACCGGCGGGGCGCCCTCGCTCGCAGTCGGCATGGCGAGCATTTTCGCGAGCAGTTTCGGCGAGCACCTGCTCGCGATCTGGTATCACTTCGCAATCATGTTCGAGGCGGTGTTCATCCTGACCACACTCGATGCTGGCACGCGCGTCGGACGCTTCATGCTGCAGGACATGCTCGGCAACGTGTCGCAGCCGTTCGGTCGCACCTCGTGGTACCCGTCGGTGCTCGTGACGAGCACGCTGGTCGTCGCGGCGTGGGGGTATTTCCTCTACATCGGCGTGATCGACCCGAACGGCGGTGTCCACATCCTCTGGCCGCTCTTTGGCATCGCGAACCAGATGCTCGCCGCGATCGCGCTTTCCGTCGCGACCGGCATCATCGTCAAGCAGGGCAAGGCGCGCTACGCGTGGGTCACGCTCACGCCACTCGCCTGGCTCGCGATCGTCACGACGACCGCGGCCGTGCAGAAGATCGTCAGCGATGATCCGCGCATCGGCTTCTTCGCCGCCGCGCGCGATCTCGCCGCGAAGCTTGCCGCGGGCGTGCTGCCGCCGGAGCGCGCCGCGGTCGCACCGCAACTGATCTTCAACCAGCAACTTGACGCCTGGCTCACCACCTTCTTTCTCATTGTCGTGTGGCTCGTGATCGGCGACATGCTGCGCGTGTGCTGGCGCGCCGTGAACGGCCGGCCCGTGCTGCCGGGTTCGGAGGCCCCCTACGTGCCGGCGAAGGGCACGGCATGAGCTCGCCAGCGCCACGGGTCCTCATCCGTCTCGGCGAGTTGGGCTCGTTCGTGCGCCGGGCGACTGGCGACGACGCCTACGAGCGGTTCGTCGCGCATCGTCGCGCCGTGCACCCGGGCGAGCCGTTACCCTCACGGCAGGAGTTCTGGTGCGCAGAGGTCGATCGCAAATGGCAAGGCGTGAATCGATGTTGCTGAGAGTCGCGGTGCTGGCGTTTGCAGCATTCGTCGCCGGCACGGCGAGCGCGGCCGCGGCCGGCACAACGCCCGTGCCGACGGCGCCCGCCGGCGCCTGGCACCAGCGCGAGGCCGCGATCATGGGCACGCGCATCGCGGTCGAGCTGTGGTCAAAGACCGACGCGGAAGGCGAGGCCGCAATCGACGCGGTCATGGCGGAGATGCATCGCGTCGATGTCCTGATGAGCCACTACAAGCCGGAGAGCCAGTTGTCGCAGATCAACGCGCACGCCGGCGCCGGGCCCGTGCGCGTCGATCGCGAACTGTTCGATCTCATCGCGCGCTCCCTCGATTTCTCCCGCCTCACGAACGGCGCCTTCGACATCACCTACGCGAGCGTCGGTTACCTCTACGACTACCGGCATCACGTCAAACCCGACGAGGCACAGATCGAAGCTCACTTGTCGTCGGTCGACTGGCGCAGCCTCGAACTCGACCCGACGAACTCGACCGTCCGGTTCAGGAAGCCGGGCATGCGTATCGACCTCGGGGGCTTCGCCAAGGGGTATGCGGTCGATCGCAGCATTGAACTCCTGAAGGCCCGCGGCATCGAGCACGCATCGGTCAGCGCCGGCGGGGACACGCGTATTCTGGGAGACCGTTTCGGGCGGCCCTGGATCGTCGGCATCAGGCATCCGGACGACGCCGATCGCGTGATCCTGCGCATTCCGCTCGAAAACGTAGCGCTGTCGACCTCGGGGGATTACGAGCGTTATTTCGATGAAAACGGCGTGCGCTACCATCACATCATCGACCCGCGCACCGGACATTCGGCGAGCAAGGTGCGCAGCGCCACCATCATCGGGCCCACCGCCACACAAACCGACGGCCTTTCAAAGACCGCCTTCGTACTCGGGCCGCAGAAGGCGCTCGAGATCCTCGCGCACATCCCCGACGTCGACGCCGTGTTCGTCGGACCTGACGGCAAGGTGTACTACACACCCGGGCTCGCGCCGCCGGAAAAGAACGATTGAAGAAATTGGCAAATTATACGCAACTTGCGTACAATACCAGCCATGCGGGCGATATTCATCGAATTGCCGGCCTTCGCGCGGCATCGCGATGAGTATCTTGATGATGACGGTTTCGCCCTGCTACAGGGCGCCCTCATGCGCAATCCATTCGCTGGCGACTTGATCGAGGGCACTGGCGGCCTACGCAAGCTTCGGTATGCAGATGCTCGTCGCGGGAAAGGGAAACGTGGCGGGCTGCGAGTGATTTACTACTTCTGGACCGGCGGCCCCGAATTCTGGCTGTTCACGCTTTACGACAAGGACGAAATGCCGGATCTCGATTCGAAGCAGCGAGCTGTCCTTAAGGAGCTGGTCAAGTCTGAATTGAGATCGAGGCGGAAATCATGAGCAAGAAACGTGAACTGTTCGATGAGTTGGTGGAAGGCTTCGAAGCACTCGCCGAAGGGCGCGCCGGCAAGCGAACCTTGCGTACTCACGCGCTGAGAGTGAAGCCGGCACCGGCACTCACTGCGCGCGAATTGACTAGTCTTCGCAGGCAACTCAACCTGTCTCGCGGCGTTCTGGCGGGGTACCTGCGCACCAACGTGCGGACCCTGGAGAACTGGGAACAAGGTCGCGCCAGGCCGAACGCCCAAGCCGCGCTGCTCATTAGACTGGTGCAGCGATATCCCGACACCGTACGTCGCCTGGCGGAGATCTGACGCACTCGTTCTTCGTGGCCTATTCGCCCACAGCGCGCACATCCTCGCTCAAGACGGTGATGAGCGCCTGCATGTCCGCCGGCATGGGCGCCTCGAACGCGAGTGCTTCACCGTTCGACGGGTGTACGAAGGCGAGACGGGCCGCGTGCAGCGCCTGGCGCTGAAAGGCCTGCAGCGCTTCGAGCAGCGCGGGTGACGCGCCCGCCGGCAGCCGCCGCCGACCTCCGTACACCGGATCACCGAGGATCGGGTACCCGGCGTGCGCGAGATGCACGCGGATCTGGTGCGTGCGACCCGTCTCGAGTGTGACGCGCACGAACGTGTGGGCACGAAAGCGCTCGACCACGCGATAGTGCGTCACGGCCTCGCGCCCGTCCTGGCGCACCGCCATCTTCACGCGCACCGATCGGTGCCGGCCAATCGGCTCGTCGATGGTGCCGCCGCCCGTCATCACGCCGCTCGCTACGGCGAGGTACTCGCGCGAGATATCGCGCGCGGCGAGGAGATCCACGAGCGCGGCGTGCGCTTCGATCGTGCGCGCGACGACCATCAGACCGCTCGTGTCCTTGTCGAGGCGGTGAACAAGCCCCGCGCGCGGCACACGCGCCAGCCCCGGATCGTGGGCGAGAAGACCGTTCTGCAGGGTGCGATCACGGTTGCCGGCGCCGGGATGCACGACGAGCCCGGCGGGCTTGTCGATGACGAGGAGATCGTCGTCCTCGTGCACGATCCGCAAGGGCATTGCCTGCGGCGCGACGGCGGAGACCGCCGGCACCTCGCCCTCGAGCGCCACCTGCTCCCCGCCCAGCACCCGATCGCGCGCGCGGGCTGGCCGGCCGTCGATCGACACGCTGCCGCGCTCGATCCAGCCCTGGATGCGCGAGCGGGAGTATTGCGGCAGGAGCCGAGCGAGCGCCTGGTCGAGGCGCAGGCCTGCGACGCCCGGGTCGAGCGTGAGATCGTGCCGGCGGAACTCTGTGGTCATTAATTGTCTATACTGTCGGTTTCGCGGCCATATTCCAACGAGAGGCCCCCCGTCGATGCCGAGAGTCCCCGCGCCGCCCCGCGGCCGCCTGATCCTGCTGGCTGCGCTCGCCTCGCTCGTCGCCATTGCGGGCTGCCGCACCAACCGGCAAGACCAGTATTCGAAGACCAATCCCGAGGTGCTCTACAGCCAGGCCCACAAGGCACTGCTGAACCAGGACTTCGACAATTCCATCAAGATGTACGAGGCGCTCACTGCGCGCTATCCCTTTGCACCCGAGTCGCGCCAGGCGCGGCTCGACCTGATTTATGCCTACTACCGCGGGCGCGAAGCCGAAAGCGCCATCGACGCCGCCGACACGTTCATTCGCGAGAACCCGACCCACCCGCGCATCGACTACGCGTGGTACATCAAGGGCCTCGTCGACTTCGAGCGCATGCCGAACAGGGTGGAGCGTCTCTTTCGCGTCGATCTCTCGGAGCGCCCGCCGCAGACCGCCGCGAAGGCGTTCGCCTCGTTCAAGACCGTCGTCGAGCAATACCCGAAAAGCGAGTACGCCCACGATGCACGCCGGCGCATGCTGTACCTGCGCAACCGCCTCGCCGACTACGAGATTTATGTCGCCCGCTACTACATGAAGCGTGGTGCCTGGGTGGCGGCCGCGCAGCGCGCGGAGCAGACGATCGAGCAATACGACGGCTCCCCGGCAGTGCGCGACGCACTTGCGATCATGATCGACGCGTACAGCCGCCTCGGCATGAAGGAGCTCGCGGACAACACGCGCGCGGTCTATGCGCTGAACTTTCCCGGCGACCAGAAGCGGGTGGCGGAGAAGAAGTCCTGGTGGAAGCTCTGGTGACGCCCGGCACCCGCGCTCAGCGCCGGTAGCCGTTCGTGATCGGATAGCGCCAGTCACGGCCGAAAGCCCGGCGGCTCACGCGCACGCCGGGCGGCGCCTGGCGCCGCTTGTATTCGTTGCGTTTCACGAGATCGAGCACGCGGCCAACGGTCGCGCGATCAAAACCGCGTGCGCAGATCTCGTCCACAGAGAGATCCTCCTCGATGAAGGCGGCGAGGATCGGATCGAGGATGTCGTAGGGAGGCAGCGAATCGCTGTCCTTCTGGTCCGCCCGCAGCTCGGCGGACGGCGGGCGGTCGATAACCCGCTGCGGAATCGCGCGCGACAATCCGTTGCGATGATCGGCCAGCCGGTAGACAAGCTGCTTGCTGCAGTCCTTGATCGGCGCGAAGCCGCCCGCCATGTCGCCGTAGAGCGTCGCGTAACCTACCGCCACTTCGCTCTTGTTGCCGGTGGTCAGCAGCATGCGTCCGGTCTTGTTGGAAATGCCCATCAGCAGCAGCATGCGGCAGCGTGACTGGATGTTCTCCTCGGTCGCGTCGGGCTCGCGGCCGGCGAACTCCTCGCGCAGCGTCGCAAGCGTCGCCTCGAACATCGGTTCGATCGGCAGCACGCTGTACTTCACGCCGAGCAGGTCCGCTTGCGCCTTCGCGTCCTCGAAGCTCATCGGGGAGGTATAGCGGGACGGCATCATCACCGCGTGCACGTGCGCGGCGCCCAGCGCATCGACGGCAATGGCGAGCGTGAGCGCGGAATCGACGCCGCCGGAGAGCCCTATCACCACACCGGGAAAGCGGTGTTTGCCAACGTAGTCGCGCACGCCCAGCACGAGCGCGCCGTAGACGCTCGCCGCCTCGGACAGCTCGGGCGCGACAGCGGCCGCACACGGCGCGACCTTTCCGCCCGCGCCCCGCAGGAAATCGACGACGTGCAGGCCCTCGGCATACGCCGGCGCGCGCATCGTGATTGCGCCGTGAGCGTCCATGACGAAAGACTGGCCGTCGAACACGAGTTCGTCCTGGCCGCCGACGAGGTTCACGTAGGCCAGTGGCAACCCCACATCGCGTACCCGTTCCCTCGCGACCGCTTCGCGGTCCCGTTGTTTGTGGAGCTGGAAAGGTGAGGCATTGCTGACGACCAGGAGCTCCGCGCCGGCGGACTGCGCGAGCAGAACGGCCTCGCGCTCCCAGATGTCCTCGCAAACGAGCACGCCGATCTGCACGCCGCGGATTGCGACGACGGTCGGCTGCGCGCCGGCGCTGAAATAGCGCTTCTCGTCGAAGACCTGATAGTTCGGCAGCGTGCCCTTGCGATGCATCGCCTGCACGGCGCCGCGCGCGACGAGCGCCGAGGCATTGTAGATTTGCGAACCGCTGTACTCGGGCAGGCCCACGAGCACGGCCACGTCGCCCACACCGCGGCAGACCTCCGCGAGCCCCGCCTCGATCTGCCGGCGAAGGCCACGGTGGAACAACAGGTCCTCGGGCGGGTAGCCCGACAGCGCGAGCTCGGGAAAGACCACGAGATCGACGTGCTGCGCGTGCGCCGCGCGCGCGGTGTCGATCACGCGCGCGACGTTGCCCCGTACGTCGCCGACCAGAAAATCGAGTTGGGCGAGCGCAATCCGCAGCGGCGCGGCGCCGGTCATTTGGGCTTGCGAGCCCGCCGCGCGGGACGCCGCGCCACCTTCTTGCCCACCGCCCGCCGCACCGTCTTCTTCTTGCCCGCGGCCTTCTTCTTCGCCGCCGGACGCGGCTCGACATGTCGCGCGGCGGCAGCGCGGCTGCGGCGCTTGAACAGCAGATCGCGCATCGCGCTGCCGAGATCCGCGGGTGACTTCACGGTGCGCACGCCGGCGCGGTCGAGCGCGCGGTACTTGTCAGCGGCAGTGCCTTTGCCGCCGGCCACGATCGCGCCCGCATGGCCCATGCGCTTGCCCGGCGGCGCGGTGACACCGGCGATATAGGCGACGACGGGCTTCGAGACAAACTTGCGGATGAATTCCGCGCCCGCCTCTTCGTCGCTGCCGCCGATCTCGCCCACCATGATGATGCCTTCGGTGCCCGGGTCGCGCTCGAACAGTTCGAGCAGGTCGACGAAATTCATGCCGCGCACGGGGTCGCCGCCGATGCCGACACAGGTACTCTGGCCGAGGCCGTTATTGGTCGTCTGGTAGACGGTTTCGTAGGTGAGCGTGCCAGAGCGCGACACGATGCCGATCGCGCCCTTCTTGTGGATGAAGCCGGGCATGATGCCGATCTTGCACTCGTCCGGCGTGATGACGCCGGGACAATTCGGCCCGACGAGACGTGTGCCCTTGCCGGCGAGCGCCGCCTTCACCTTCACCATGTCGTTCACCGGGATGCCCTCGGTGATGCACACGACGAGTTCGATGCCGGCGTCGGCCGCTTCGAGGATCGCATCCGCGGCATAGGGCGGCGGCACGTAGATCATGCTCGCGGTCGCCCCAGTCTCCTTCACCGCATCGAGCACGGTGTCGAACACGGGCAGGCCGATGTGCTTCTCGCCGCCCCGTCCTGGTGTCACGCCGCCCACGAGGCGCGTGCCGTAGGCGAGACACTGCTCGGAATGGAAAGTGCCTTGCTTGCCGGTGAAACCCTGACAGATGACCCGTGTGTGCTTGTTGACGAGAATGCTCATGACTTGCCCTTCGATGCCAGCGCGACGACTTTCTTCGCGGCGTCCGTCAGATCTGCCGCCGGTGCGAGCGCGAGCCCGCTGCCCGCGAGCATCTCACGCGCCTTCTCGGCGTTGGTGCCCTGCAGGCGCACCACCACGGGCACCTTCACTCCGAGCTTCTTCGCCGCAATGATGATGCCCTCGGCGATCAGGTCGCAGCGCACGATGCCGCCGAAGATGTTGACGAGAATCGCGCGCACATTTGCGTTGGAGAGAATCAGCTGGAACGCCTCGGTGACGCGTTCTGCGGTCGCGCCACCCCCCACGTCCAGAAAGTTCGCGGGATTGCCGCCGTGCAGCTTGATCAGGTCCATCGTCGCCATCGCAAGCCCTGCACCGTTCACCATGCAGGCGATGTCGCCATCGAGCGAGACATAGTTCAGGTCGTGTTCACTCGCCCTGACCTCCATCGCGTCTTCCTGGGTGACGTCGCGCAGCGCCGCGAGATCCTTCTGGCGAAAAAGCGCGTTCGGGTCGATGTTGATCTTCGCATCGAGCGCGACGAGCTTGCCGGCTTTCGTGACGATGAGCGGATTCACCTCGAGCAGGGCCGCGTCGCGCTCGAGATAGAGCTGGTAGAGCGCCATGGCGATCTGCTGGAACTCGCCGATCTGCGCACCACTGAAGCCGAGCGCGAACGCCATCTCGCGGCACTGGTAGGGCTGCAGACCCGCGGCCGGGTGCACGTTCACGGTGACGATCTTCTCCGGCGTGTGTTCGGCGACTTCCTCGATGTCCATGCCACCGGCGGCCGAGCCGATGAGCGCAATGCGCCCCTTCTCGCGATTGAGGGTGAGCGAGAGGTAGATCTCGCGCGCGATGTCGGAGCCCGACTCGACGTACACCGCGTTGATAGGCAAGCCGTCATCGCCCGTCTGCTTCGTGACGAGCCGCTGTCCTAGCAGCCCCGCGGTAGCGCTGCGCACGGCCGCGAGGTCGCGCGCGAGCTTTACGCCGCCCGCCTTGCCGCGGCCGCCCGCATGCACCTGCGCCTTGACCACCCACACCGCACCGCCAATCGCCTCGGCGGCAGCTACCGCCTCGTCGGCGCTGCGCGCCACTCGCCCCTCGGGCACGGGCACGCCGTACTTGCGGAAAACTTCCTTCGCCTGATATTCGTGAAGATTCATGGACCCGCCAGATCGCAAAAAGAACGCCCATTCTCGCGGAATGCTAAAGTCTCGGCAAATGGGGGCTCACGACAACGACCGCGACTCGACCCTGGGCGATCTCGGCTGGCGGATCGTCGGGCTGCTGAACCTGTACCGGCTGCTCGTGCCGCCGGTGCTCTTTGCGATATACCGCTTTACGCTGCCGCAGCCGACGGTCGGCGGCGATCATCCGCGGCTCTTCATCACGATCTGCCTGCTGTATTTCCTCGCCGGCATTGCGCTGGTGCTGGCGCAGCGCCTGCCGCGCATCCCCGGCCGGGTGCTGCTCTCGAGCCACGCCCTCGTCGATTCGGTGGCGATCGGCCTGCTGCTCTACGCGAGTGGTGGCATCGCGAGCGGCCTTGGCATCCTGCTGGTCGTCCCGGTGGGTTCGGTCGCGCTGCTGGCCGAAGGTCGTCAGACCCTCCTGATTGCCGCGATCGCGGTCGTCGCAGTGCTGGTACAGCAGGTTTTCAGCCAACTTGCCGGCAGCGGCTCATCCACCGACTATCCGGCCGCGGGCGTTCTCGGCTTCGTGCTCTTTCTGGTGGCGCTCGCCAGTTGGCCGCTCACGGCGCGGCTGCAGGAAACCGAGGCGCTGATCAAGCGCCGGGAAGTCGATCTCGCGAATCTCGCGGAGCTGTCGCAATACATCGTGCAGCACTTGCGCGAGAGCCTCCTCGTGGTCGACCACGAGGACCGCATCCGCCTGATCAACGAATCCGCCGCGCAGATCCTCGGCGACCGGCGCGCCTACCCGGGAGCCCTCCTCGGCGAGGCTTCCCCGCGGCTCCTGTATCTGCTGTCGACCTGGCGGCAGAGCGGCGAGCGGCCGAAGGACACGGGCGCCACTTTCGTGGCCAGCAACGGTGCGAACGAGATCCTGCCGCACTTCGCGCCGCTCGGAAACGAAAACCCGCCACCCGTCATCGTGTTCCTCGAAGACACGACGGAAATCGCCGGGCGGCTCCAGCAGCTGAAACTCGCCTCGCTCGGGCGCCTCTCCGCGAGCATCGCGCACGAGATCAGGAACCCTGTCGGCGCGATGAGTCATGCGGCCCAGCTCCTCGGTGAATCCAGCCGGCTCGGCGACGAGGAACGGCGACTCGCGGAAATCATCCGCACGAACTCGGCGCGCGTCAGCGAGATCATCGCGAACGTGCAGTCGATGTCGCGGCGCGAACCCGTGCGGGCGGAGCAGTTCGGCCTCGCGGCGTGGTTGCGGGAATTTCGCAGCGAGTTCTGCGCAACGCTCCCGTGCCCCGAGCACCTCGTGGTCCTGCACGAGGCGGGGGGCGACACCGAAGTGCGCTGCGACCGCAGTCAGCTGCGGCAGATCGTCTGGAACCTCGCGCACAACGCCTTGAAACACAACGGCGATGCTCCGGCACCCATCGAGCTGCGCGCGGGGAAACTCCCGCCCACGCAGCGCCCGTACCTCGAAGTCATCGATCGCGGCCAGGGCATTCCCGAGGCGCTCGCGGAGCGCATCTTCGAGCCCTTTGTGACGGGTGAATCCCGCGGCACCGGCCTCGGCCTTTTCCTTGCGCGCGAGCTCGCGCAGGCGAACGGCGCAACCCTGATCTTTGAACCACGTCCCGGTGGCGGCAGCGTGTTCCGCCTGGTGTTCTCCGATCCGCTACGATGGCGGGCATGAGCAAACCGGTCGTGCTGGTCGTCGATGACGAGCCGGATCTCGTCGAACTGGTCAGCCTCACCCTCTCCCGCATGAACCTCGATACCGCTTCGGCGGGTGATCTCGCGGGCGCGCGCGAGCTGCTGAAGACGCGCCATTTCGACCTGTGCCTCACCGACATGCGCCTGCCCGACGGCGACGGTCTCGATCTCGTCGCCTGGATACAGGAGAACAAGGCGCTGGTGCCGGTCGCCGTGATATCCGCCCACGGCAACGTGGAGTCCGCGGTGCGCGCGCTCAAGCTCGGCGCGTTCGACTTCGTCTCGAAGCCGCTCGACCTCGGGGTGCTGCGCAAACTCGTCACGAGCGCGATCAAGCTAGGCGAACGCGATGGCGACATGACCGTGCGCGGTCCGCGCCTCATCGGCCACTCGCAGACGATGGAGGCGCTGCGGCAAGTGATCGCGCGCGTCGCGCGCAGCCAGGCGCCCGTGCACATTTCGGGCGAATCGGGCACCGGCAAGGAACTCGTGGCGCGCCTGATCCATGACTCGGGCTCGCGCGCCGAAGGGCCGTTCGTGCCGGTCAACTGCGGCGCGATCCCGACCGAGCTGATGGAAAGCGAACTCTTCGGCTACAAGCGCGGCAGTTTCACGGGCGCAGTGAATGACAGCAAAGGGCTGGTCCAGTCTGCCGAGGGTGGCACGCTGTTCCTCGATGAAGTGGCCGACCTGCCGCTGCACATGCAGGTGAAACTGCTGCGCGTGATCCAGGAGAAGACCGTGCGCCCGATCGGCGAGGCACGCGAAGTGCCGGTGGACGTGCGCATTCTCTCCGCGACCCACAAGAGTCTTGCGACGCTCGTCCGCGACGGGCGCTTCCGCGAAGATCTCTACTACCGCATCAACGTGATCGAGATGCGCGTGCCAACGCTGCGCGAGCGCGCCGAGGACATCCCCGATCTCGCGGAAGCGATCGTGCGCCGCCTGTCACGTCGTCTCGCCGTCGAGGCGCCCGAGATCAGCGCGGGCGCGCTTGCGGCGCTCGCGGCTCACGCCTTTCCCGGCAACGTGCGCGAGCTCGAGAACGTGCTCGAACGCGCGCTGACTCTCTGCCTCACCGACACGATCGAGGTCACTGACATCCAGCTGCGCGCACCGATGCTCGACGCGCCTGTGGAGGGCGCAGGCGTGTCCCCCGGCGCATCGCCGGGCGCGGCCGCGCAGCCCGTCGCCGGTGGGGCGCTCCCCGGCGCCGCGCTCGGAGAACAGCTCGACAGCATCGAGCGCGACGCAATCGTGAAGGCGCTCGAGCAGACCCGCTACAACAAGACTGCCGCGGCGAAGCTCCTCGGCATGAGCTTTCGTGCGCTGCGCTATCGCGTAAAAAAGCTCGGGATCGAATAGCAAACTGAT
>Ga0073904_10002711_pt1 | contig 13349 bp, 9 predicted proteins | sample KloWWTrecipitate_FD_66668 | JGI IMG/M metagenome (GOLD analysis project Ga0073904, IMG submission 66668) | Active sludge microbial communities from Klosterneuburg, Austria, studying microevolution and ecology of nitrifiers - Klosterneuburg... | ecosystem: Engineered > WWTP > Aerobic digester >...
TGCCCGCTGTTGGCTTGCGGGGCCTTGCGCCGCAGGACGCGGCGCGGAGCTACAGGGACGTACTCGTGCGTGCCCCGCAGGACAATGGCGGGCAGCACAGCCAGCGACGCACCAAGCCGCTCGCTCGCAACGTAATGGCTTTTGCGACACCCTCTTCAGCCGCATCTACAGTGGAAACAATGTCCGCATGAATGCGGACCTGCGCAGAAGCTAGGCCGTCGCTGCCGGCTGCCTGAATTGCTCCGGGTCGAGGAACTGCAGGCGCAGCGTGACCACGCCCGGTTCGGGCGGGTCCACGCCGAGCATCATCACGTTGGTGCGCCCGTCCTCGGTGAGGATCGAGGGCAGGTTCAGCAGCATCGCGCCGGTTTCATCGTTGCGGTAGATGTTCAGCTCGCCCTTGAAGCGGATGCGGTCCTGCAGCTTGGCAAGCAACTGCACCAGGGCCTTGCGGAAGGTCGCGAAGTCGAGCTTGCCACGGAACTCGCTCTGGTCGAGCGCCACGCGGAACAGCAGGTCCGAACCGTCACCCAGCTTCAGCTTCGCCAGCTCCAGCACCCCGCCACCGTGCACGCGCGCGTAGTGGCGTTTCGCCTGCGCCCGCGACGCCCTGATGAACCCCGCATGGAGCACGTTCAGTGCCCCTGTGAAAAACCGTTGCGATTCCATGCTGACGGACTGGCTCTGGCTCATGTCGGACTGGTCCCTCTCCGGGGGTCTGTTCGGGGGCGCCTACGTTAGCCGATCCGCCCCGCCGCGGCTACAGGTAGGGCGAGAACACCCAGAACACGGCATCGCGCAGGCGCCGCGGCAGGCTGCGCTCCTGCCAGGTAGAGAAGGACAGCTCGCGCGATGTGGCGAGCATCTCGGCGAAATGCACCGCCACGCCGCGCCCGAAGACGTGGTCGTAGATCTCGACCGCAATCTCGAAATTGAGCCGCAGGCTGCGCGGGTCCAGGTTCGAGGAGCCGATCTGTGCGTAGTAGTCATCGACCAGCAGCAGCTTGGTGTGCAGGAAGGGACCGGTGTAGAAATGCACCCGCACCCCGGTCTTCAGCAGCTCGCCGAGCATGTGGGTCGTGGCCCAGGTCATGAAAGGGAAATTGTTGTGCGCCGGCAGCACGATCGTCACCTCGACGCCACGCAGCGCGGCCGTCTGCAGCGCCACGGCGAGCTCGGGCGGCGGCAGGAAGTACGGCGTCATGATCCGGATGCTGGATCGAGCCGCCGAGATCGCCCCCACCAGCACCCACAGCAGCTTGTCGAGATCCTCGTTCGGGCCGTCGACGATCACGCGGCACTCGGCCTCCTCCGGCAGCATCGTCACCGGCGCCACGCTCGGGGGCGGGGGCAGCGCCTGGCGCGTGCTGAACAGCCAGTCGGCCGCGAACACCTCCTCGATCTGCGTGACGATCGGTCCGCGCAGGCGAAAGTGCACATCGATCACATCGGCCGGGCGCACGCCCCGCACCGCGATGTGCTTGTTGCGGATGTTCATGCCGCCGGTGAAGGCGAGCTCGCCGTCGACCACGAGGATCTTGCGGTGGTTGCGCAGGTTGAGCGTGAAGTTAGGCGGCCACAACCGCGGCTGCAGGAAGCGCGCCGTCGTCACGCCGGCGGCGCGCAACCGCCAGCCCACGCGCGGCAGCGAGTAGAACTCGCCGAAGCCATCGAGCAGCACGCGCACCTGGACGCCGCGCGCTTGCGCCGCGCCCAGCGCCTCGACGAACTCGGCGCCGATGCCGCGCGAGTCGAAGATGTAGGTCGCCAGATAGACATGGCGGCGCGCCTCGCGGATCGCGAGCAGCATCGCGGGATAGGCGTTCTCGCCGCAGTACAGCGCCTCGACGCTGTTGCCCGTCAGCAGTTCGTTGCCGCTGGCCGCGAGGCCGAGATAGGCGAGGTTGCGGTACTGCGGCGCGATCAGGTGCTCGGCGGCAACGTGTTCGCGCGCCGGCGGCGGCGCGGGCTGCTCGTGCGGCGGCAGCGCGTGCAGGCGCCGCGCGCGGGTGCGGATACGGTTGTTGCCGAGCGCGAGGTACGCCAGCACTCCGACCACGGGGAAGAACACGCACAGGCTCACCCACGCGGCGGCGCTGCGCGGATCGCGCTTGGTGAGCAGCGCGTGGCCCGCGCCCAGCAGCGTGACGCTCATGCCGCAGGCGAGCGCGACGATGCGCAGCAGCTCGGGATCGGGCAGCGGGAAGCTCATGCGGGGAACCGGCAGCCAGTGAGCGCCCGATCATAGTGCAACGCCGCGCAGGCAGCCACGCCGGGCATTCAGCGCGTCCCGATCCAGGCGTGGCGCAGGTTCGGATCGCCGAAAAACGGCGCGCGCACCACGCCCTGCAAAGCCGGGTGCTGCACGTAGAGCCGCGCGTTCTCGTAGACCGGAATCAGCGGCGCCTCGTCGCGCACCAGCCGCTGCAGCGCATCGAACGCGGCGAGCCGCTGCGCCTGCTCCGTGGAGCCCAGCGCCACGCCGAGCCAGCGGTCGTAACCGGCGCTGCGGTACTGGCCGCGGTTGAGCGGGTTCCCGGAGGCGAGCAGTTCGGCGAAGGTGACGGGATCGTCGAAATCCGGCCCCCAGTTCTGCAGCGCGATGTCGAAGTCGCCGCGCGCCATCTGCTGCAGGCGCTGCTTGGTGATCTGGCGATCGAGCCGCAGGCGCACGCCGAGCGTCTCGGCGAGGCGCGCCTGCGCGTATTCGCCGATGCGCAGCGCGGTGGGCGCCTCGCCGGTCAGCAGGTGCAGCGCTGGCAGCTCCGTCACGCCCAACTCGGCGAGCGCGGCGGCGAACTCGCGCTGCGCGATCGCATCCCCGCGCGCCGGCGCGGCCAACGGGTACTCGTCCACGAACGCGCGCTCGCGACCACGCAGCACCGAGGGAAACAGCGATTCGGCGGGCCGCAGGCCCGGCATGCGCAGCACGCGGTTCACGATCTCGCCCGGATCCAGCGCCGCCTGGATCGCGCGGCGCAGCCGCAGGTTCTGCGTCGGCCTGCCGTCGCGGAAATTGAACGTGAGGAAATGCACGTAGCCGTCGGCGAAGCGACGCAGACGCTGGCGCTCGAGCAGCACCTGGCGCACCGAGTCCGGCGCGATGTTCGCCATGGCGATGCGGCGGTCCAGGAACAGGTTCAGCTCGGCCTGCGCATCCGTGGTGATGTAGGGCACCTCGATGCGCTGCAGGCGGATGGCGCCGGCATTCCAGTAGCGCGGGTTCTTCTCCAGCACCAGCTGCGCGCCGTGCACCCAGCGGGTGAGGCGGAACGGGCCGTTCGCGAGCAGTCTGCCCGCGTCGGCCGCATGACGCCCCCCCTGGGCGGCATGGAAGTCCGCGCGCAGCGGCAGCAGCGTCATGAAGGCCGTGAGCGCGGGGAACCAGGCGCAGGGCTGCCCGAATACGACCTCGAGGCGGTGGTCCTCCGGCGCAGTGGCGCCAAGGCTCTCGGGCGCCAGCTCGCCCGAGGCGATCGCGCGCGCGTTCCGCACCGGGTACAGCAGCGAGGCGTAGGGTGCGGCGTTCGCCGGGCGCAGCACCTCGCGCCAGGCATGGACGAAGTCGTGCGCGGTGACGGGCGCGCCGTCCTCCCAGGTCGCGCCGCGGCGCAGCCAGAAGGTCGCGCCGTCGGGGCGCAGCTCCCAGCGCTCGGCCAGTGCCGGCGCGAGGCGATTGTCGGCGTCGTATTGCAGCAGCCCGTCCATCAGGTGCGAGAGCACGAAGAAACTCACCTGGTCCGTCGCGCGCACCGAGTCGAGGCTCGGCGGCTCGGCGCTCAGGAGCAGCCGCACCGTGCCCGATGCGGCATCGACCGCCTCCCCGGGCGCCGCGTAAGAGGTGCCGCCCGCGAGGCAGGCGAGCAACAGGATCAGGGGCCGCAAGCGCATCATCGGCACAGTATAGGTGCAGCCGGCAGCGTTCCGGCCTGCGCTGCGGTGCCGCCGCCGGTGCGCCGGGTTATCATCCGCCCGATGTCCAGCGACCTGCCCCCACCGATTGCCACGCCGCGCGCCAGCGAACCCGAATGGCTCGCGGACGGCACGCCGTTCTCGCGCGAGTTCAACGACGTCTATTACAGCCGCGACGACGGCAGCGCCGAGGCGCGGTACGTGTTCCTCGAACACAACAGGCTCGCCGCGCGCTGGGCCGCGCTGCCCGATGCGCCGGGCACGCTGTTCGTGATCCACGAGACGGGCTTCGGCACCGGGCTGAACTTCCTGCTCGCCTGGCAATTGTGGCAGCGCGTCGCGCCGGCGCGGGCGCGACTGGTGTTCCGCAGCCTCGAGGCATTTCCTCTCGAAGCAGGGTCGCTCGCGCGCGCGCTGCAACGCTGGCCGGAGCTGGATCCCTTCACGCGGCAATTGCTCGGCGCCTGGCCGCCGCTGCTGCCCGGGCTGCACACGCTGGAATTCGACGCTGGCCGCGTGAGCCTGCAGCTGTATATCGGCGACGTGCGCGAGGCGCTGGAGCAATACGGCGCCGACACGCATCCGGAACTGGCCGTCAAGGCCGACGCGTGGTTCCTGGACGGCTTCGCACCGGCGCGCAACCCCGCGATGTGGGACGACGCGGTGATGCGGCGCGTGGCGGCGCTCAGCAAACCGGGCACCACGCTGGCGACCTTCACCGTTGCCGCCGCGGTGCGCGCCGCCCTCGCCATGCACGGCGTCACGCTCGCCCGCGTACCCGGATTCGGCCGCAAGCGCGACATGCTGACCGGCGTGTTCGGCGCCAAGTCCGCCCCCGAGCCGCAGCCGCCAACGCAGACGCCCTGGCACCTCGCCGCCGCCGCATCACAGGGTGATCGCCGCGCGATCGTGATCGGCGCCGGCATCGCGGGCGCGACCTGTGCGCGCGCGCTGGCACGGCGTGGCTGGCGCGTGACGGTGCTGGAGGCGCACGCGGCCCCGGCCGCCGGGGCCTCGGGCAATCCGCAGGGCATGCTGTTCACGCAACTGCCCGCCGCCGACACGCCGCACGGCGAGTTCACGCTGCACAGTTTCCTGCATGCACTGCGCTACTACGCGGAGCTGTTTGCCGGCGACAGCGAGGGTTTCTCGCCCTGCGGGATGCTGCAGCTGCACGGGCCGCAGGACGCCGCCGCGCTCGCGCGCCTCGCCGAGCGCTTCGCCGCGTACCCGCGACTGGTGCGGCTGGTCGATGCCGCGCAAGCCTCGGCGCTGGCCGGTGTGCCGCTCGCGCACGGCGGCCTGTACCTGCCCGCGAGCGGCTGGATCGTGCCGCCCGCGGCCTGCGCGCGCGCACTCGATCACCCGTTGATCGAGACGCGCCCGGGCTGGCGCGCCAGCGCGCTCAGCGCGGAGGAATCGGGCTGGCGCGTGCAGCTGGACGCCGGCGCGACACTGCAGGCCAGCGCGGTCATCGTCGCCACCGCCGCCGCAGCGAACGAACTGCTGGGCGACGACGCATTGCCGCTGAGCCCGCTGCGCGGGCAGATCACGCTGCTGCCGCGCGCCGCGCTGACGCCGGCGCCGCGCTGCGTGGTCTGCGCCGAGGGTTACGTGGCGCCGCCGTACGGCGAGCGGATCTGTTGCGGCGCCAGCTTCGTGCGCGGCGCCGGCGATTTCGTGCCCACCGCCGCAGAACACTGCGGCAACCTGCAACGGCTGCAGGAAATCCTGCCGTACTTCGATGCGGCATCGATCGACGTCGCGACGCTGGCGGGACGCGTGGGCTATCGCGCCAGCACGCCGGATCGCCTGCCGGTGGCCGGCCCCGTGCCCGACATCGCGGCTTTCCGCGAGGCCTACGCCGGCCTGCAGCGCAACGCGCGCCTGCCGATCGACCGCATCGGCCCGTATCGCCGTGGCCTCTACGTCAGCGCGGGCCACGGCTCGCGCGGCCTGACCAGCGCACCGCTGTGCGCCGAGGCGATCGCGGCGGCGATCGCGGGCGAGCCCTCACCGCTGTCGCGGCGCCTGCAGCGCACGCTGTCGCCGGCACGCTTCCTGATCCGCCGCATCATCAAGGGACAGTTGCCGTGATGGCGGCTTTGCGCCGCTGCCGGCGCAGGCTCGCGGCAGTGCTGGTGCTGGCGGGCCTGGCGCCGGTCGCCTGCGGGGAGGCCGACACCCGCACCGATCCGCTCGCGGCCATTCCCCGACTGCCCTTCACGGTCGAGCAACGCCTGCCGCACGACCACACGCTGTTCACGCAGGGCATCGCCTTCGCCGGCGAGCTGCTGGTGGAGAGCGGCGGGGGCTACCGCGAATCGCGGCTGGTGGTGCGCCGCCTGGACGAGCCGCGGCCGCTGCACTCGGTGGATCTGCCACGCCGCTGGTTCGCCGAGGGAATCGCGCCACACCAGGGACAGCTGTTCCTGCTCACCTGGCGCGAGGGCGTGGCGCAATCCTTCAGCCTGCCGCAACTGCATCCCGGGGCTACCTTCAGGTACGCGGGCGAAGGCTGGGGACTGACCAGCGACGGCTCGCAACTGATCCAGAGCGACGGCAGCAACGTGCTCACCTGGCGCGATCCGCGGGATTTCTCCGTGACACGACGCCTCGCCGTGCATGCCGGAAGCACCCCGCTGGCGCAGCTGAACGAGCTCGAGTGGATCAACGGCTGGATCGTCGCCAACGTGTGGCGCAGCGATTACGTGGTCGGCATCGATCCGGCCAGCGGCTGCGTGCGGTGGAAACTGTCGCTGGAAAACCTGCTGGACGAACGCGAGCGCAGGAGCAGCGACGTGCTGAACGGTGTTGCGTGGGAAGCGGGCGCGCAACGGCTCTGGGTGACGGGCAAGCGATGGCCCTGGCTGTTCGGCTTGCGGGTCGAGTTGCCCGCCCTCGGCGCGGCGGCCACGGACGACTGTCCGGGTTAGCGAGTCCAACCGCCGTGCAGCGCGCGCGCCTCGGCATCCGCGCCCAACGGCTCATCCGCCACCAGGCCATCGACGAAGGCATCGAAATCCTCGTCCGTCTCCGCCGTCGCGGTCGCGTAGTGCGCGTCGCTGCCACGCGCCTCGGCGGCGACGACTTTCAGGGTCTCCCAGCGCTCGTCGCGACGGCAGGCCACGCCGCGCGCGGCGCGCGCCCCGGCATCCACGCGAAACTCGCGGCAGTACTCCTGCCCCCTCGACACGAAGCTCAGCACGGGGGTGATCTTGACGCCGGTGCCACCAGCCACCGCGTAGGCTTCGTCGCTGGGCACTTCCTCCAGCACATGCTGCAGGGGGCTGGACGGCACGACCGCTCCGGCGCGGACAAGCTCGTCGAAGCCGGTTGGCGCACCGTCGCGCGCGTCGAACTGCAGCACGACCGCCACCGCCATCACCAGGCTCGCGGCCAGCGCCAGCGCAGCCGCTCGCCGGTGCAGCGGCCGGCGCGTCAAGGGCAACACCACCGCCCTGGGCGCGGCGCGTGCGGCAGCATCGTCATCGGCGCACGGCGGCTCCAGCAGCGCGAGCACCGCGGGAGGCAGCGGTTGGGCGTCGATGGCACTGCTGAACTCCGTGAGCAGCCGATCGACGCGGCGGAACTGCTCCAGCCTCGCGGCTAGCAGCTCGTCGGCGGCAATCGCCCGGGCGACCCGCTCCATCTCCTCCGGCGCGAGCTCGCCGTCGATATACGCAGACAGCATGTCGTTCGTGATCATCATCCTGCTCCCGTTGCCAGGCCTGCGCCGATCGGCGGCGATTCCGCGCGCAAGGCTTTCGACAGGGCCGCCCGGGCCCGTGCGATGCGGCTCATGATGGTGCCGATCGGCGTCTCGAGCACCTCGGCCGCCTGTGCGTAGGACAACCCCTCCAGCACGACCAGCGACAGCGCCGCGCGCTGCTCCTCGGGCAGTTCGTCCATCGCATCACTGATCTCCGCCAGGGCCAGCTTGCTCATCAGGGCGTTTTCCCCATCGAAGGTTTGCTCCATCGCACCCGACTCCTCCAGCGGCACCGCCGAGCGCACCCGGCGCGCGCGGATCTCGTCGATCCACAGGTTCCGGCAGACGCGAAAGGCCCACTTGTCGACTTCCACCGCCTCCGGCACGCCCTTCACGAGCAGGCGCTCGAGCGTCGCCTGCAACAGGTCGTCGGCGTCGTGGCGAGCGCCGGTCAGGGCATACGCATAGCGGCGTAGCCGCGGCAGCAAGCCGAGCAGCTCCCGGCGCAGCGCGTCGGCGTTCATTCCCTGGTGTCCGTGGGCATTCGCGATGGTGCCATGCCGGTCCCGTTTAACTCGATGACGAATCAGGTCCGGCGTTTATTCCACGCAGCGCGGGGAATTTTGTGCCGGCTCCACACGTTCATTACTAAGGTAACATGGCGCAGCCTTGCCGCCTGGTCGGATCCCCCGATACACGCGCCTGCACCATCCGGAGCCGCCCAACGAACCGCTGTCGATGCGAATGCACAGAATCATCCCCACCGCCCTGCTCGGCCTGATCCTCGTGGTTGGACTGCCCGGACTGCCCCTGCCGGGCGGCGCTCACGCACGCGCCTGGGCCGGTGACGACGGCATCGAGGATGCGATAGACGCGCAGACCGAGGACGAGATAAGCGAGCAGGTGGAAGACGCCGTCGAGGAAGACATCGAGGACCAGGTCAGCGACCGGGTCGAAGAGGAAATCGATGCCGAGGTCGAGGATCGCGTGGAGGAGAGCATCCAGTCGGATGTGGAAGACAGCGTCGAGAACGATGTCGAGGACAGCATCGAGGCAGAGGTAGAAGACCGCGTCGAGGCCGATGTCGAGGACAGCGTCGAGGCGGACGTGGAAGACCGCGTCGAGGACGCTGTCGAGGACAGCGTGGAGGCAGACGTCGAAGACGCCGTCGAGTCGGATGTGGAAGCGGATGTCGAGGAAGACGTCGAGCAGGATGTGGAGGAGGACGTAGAGGACGAGATCGAGAGCGACGTCGAGGACGATCTCGAGGCAGAGGTGGAGCAGGATGTCGAGGACGACATGGAGGACGATCTCGAGTCCGATATCGAGGAGAACGTGGAGGACGATCTCGAGGGCGACGTCGAAGACGCCATGGAGAACGAGCTCGAAAGCGAGATCGAGGACGACATGGAGCTCGAGTTCGATGACGAGCCCGAACTCGAGCCTGGTGACGACCTGGAAAGCGATGTCGATGACGCGATGGAAGACGCGGCGCCGGAAGATGCGGGCCGCGATGCCGTCGTCGACAGCCGCCAACCCGCGCTGGACGAACCCGGCGGCAAGCGCTCGCCGGCGCGTGGCGCCGCCGCGACGGAATCCGCGCCGCGGCCTGCCGCTGTCGCCGGCACGGTCAACAGCGTACAACCGGGACAGGCGTCGCAGACTGCCAGGGCCGCCGCGGAGCACTTTGCCGGCCTCGACGCAGACGACGAGGGCAACGAGATCAGCCTCGGCGAGTGGTTGGTCATCGCCTCGCGCGACGATATCGCGGCCCTGGAGGCACTCGGATACGTCACGCGAAACGTGGAGCCGCTGGAGGGACTCGACCGGGTCCTTGCCACCATGGAGGCGCCCGAGAGCTTCGATATCGCCGCGGCGCAGGCCGCGATCGGTCGCGCCGCGCCTCAGGCGGAAGTGGACTACAACCACATCTACCGGCCCGAAGCCCGCCAGCAGCCGCCTGCGAGTGGCGGCGGCTCACCGGGCGAGCTGTTCCCTGCGGCAGCAGGCGTGCGGACGCCGTCGGCCCCGATCGGCCTCATCGACACCGCCATCGACGCGGGCCACCCCGCCCTGCGCGCGGCGAACGTCCAGTACCGGGATTTCACGCCTCCCGGGCAACCGCGGCCCTCGGCCCACGGCACCTCGGTGCTGTCGATCCTGGTCGGCGAGGCGCCCGGCTATCGCGGCCTGGTGCCGGGCGCGGCGGTCCTTGCGGGCGCGGTCTTCTTCAACGGCCCCGACGGCCGGGAAATCGCCACCACCTCGAGCCTGGTGCGCGCGCTCGACTGGATGACCGTCAACCGCGTACCCGTCGTGAACATGAGCCTGGCGGGGCCGCGCAACGCCATCCTCGCGACGGCCATCGATCGCTCATTCGACACCGGCACCGTGGTGGTCGCGGCCGTCGGCAACCGCGGCCCGGCCGCGCGGCCGCTCTACCCGGCCGCCTACGAACGCGTGATCGCGGTGACGGCCGTCAACGGTTCGAGGGTCTACCGGCTCGCCAATCGCGGCGCACACGTGGATTTTGCGGCACCGGGCGTGGACGTTTTGCACGCCGACCGCGAGGCGGGCTACCGCAGCTCTTCGGGCACCTCGCTGGCAGCGCCCTTCGTGACCGCGGTGATCGCGACGTCCTGCGCCGACGTGCGGCCGATCGATGCGTGCCTGACGGCGCTGCAGCGCAGCGCCGAGGACATCGGGGAGGCCGGCTTCGACCCGGTGTTCGGACACGGCCTCATCGTGCCGCTCAGATCTTCAGCCCCACCCTGATGCTGGCGACGTGCTGGTTGTAGTCGGCCGAATCGAGGTTCGACGAGAATCCGCCGTATTCGTAATCGAGCACGGTAAAGAAGCGCTCGCCCAGCGGCAGCTCGAGCTCGGCCTGGAAGCGGTTGCGGTCGTCGTCGCGATGCTCGCCGATGGCCGGCGTGACCGAGGAATAGTCGCGTTGCTCGTAGAGCCAGCCGAGCTTGAGCGTCGCATCCCTTTCCAGGAAGCGGAAACGCTGTGACAACCTCAGCTTGAGGTTGTTCGACCCGAAATCGAACTGCGCATCCTCGGCATTCTCGTCACGGTAGCGGTAGCCGAGAACGACGTATGTGCGCACGCCGTTCAGGAACCAGTAGAGGTCCGCACCGCCCGCGTGCGTGGTGGCGTCGCGCTCGTTGATCTCGTCGAAGTCCTTGTCGCTGAAGGTGTACTCGGCGCGCGCGAAGAGCCGCCTGCCGAAGAAGCGCGAGACGCTCGGCGAGGCCTGCTGCGTCTTCATGTAGTCGTGGCCACCCAGCCGGGTGTGGATGTAGCGGTAGGCCACGCCGGCATCGAAATCCCCGAAATCCCGTGCGACCTCGCCCGTCAGCAGATGGTTCTGCAGGTCGAACTCCGAAAAATCGTCGTAGGAGGTCTGCGACAGTCCGTAGCCGAGCTGCAGCTCCGTGCTCTCGCCGAGCGCGAGTTCGTAGTCGAGGTCGGCGTCGAACACCGCGGCCTGGTCCTCGGCACCGGTGTTGGCATCGAGCTCGTTCACGGACACGTTGCTGTCCGCCTGGAGGCCGGCGCTGATCTCCAGGCTGAACGGGGATGGCTCCTTGCCCGCCTCCTTCCCGGCCTTGCGCTCGGTCTTCTGCTCGGACTCCTTCAGCACCACGGCCTGCGCCAGAGCGAGCTCGCTGCACAGCAAGGCGGGGATAACGAAGGCAAGCGCCTTCCTTGAACGGGTCGTCACGTGCGCTCTCCTGTCTCGGATTTCAGGTGCAGTTTAGCCAATTGCAGCTGAGTAAACTGTCCCCGAATTCCCGGCTCTGGTAACCTTCGCCTCGACGGGAGCGGGAGCGCCAGAGCGCCGGCCCCGTCCGCACTGCCGGCCCCGCTGCCGCGCCTGCCGAAGTCCGAACCAATTTACCGGAAGTACTCCACCCAGCATGAACAGTATCCAGATGCCCGCCACCCGCACCGCCCCCGCGACCGTCCACCCGGCCTTCGAGTGGGTGCGCAGCGAGCCGATCGTGGCGCTGGGCGCCGTGGTCGAGGAATACCGCCACCGCGTCACCGGCGCGCAGCATTTCCATATCGCCACCGACAACCCGGAGAACGTGTTCCTGGTGGCGCTGCGCACCGTGCCCGGGGACTCCACCGGGGTGGCGCACATCCTGGAGCACACCGCGCTGTGCGGCAGCGAGAAGTACCCCGTGCGCGACCCCTTCTTCATGATGACGCGCCGCTCGCTGAACACCTTCATGAACGCGTTCACCAGCAGCGACTGGACCGCCTACCCCTTCGCGAGCCAGAACCGCAAGGACTTCTTCAACCTGCTCGACGTCTACCTCGACGCGGTGTTCTTCGCGCGCCTCGATCCCTACGACTTCGCGCAGGAGGGCCACCGCCTCGAGTTCGCGACACCGACGGACCCGTCCTCGCCGCTGCAGTTCAAGGGCGTGGTGTACAACGAGATGAAGGGCGCGATGAGCTCGATCTCGAGCACGCTGTGGCAGACGCTGTCGAAGTACCTGTTCCCGTACACCACCTACCACTACAACTCGGGCGGGGATCCGGAGCACATCCCGGACCTGACATACGAAGGGCTGTGCGAGTTCTACCGCACGCACTATCACCCGAGCAACGCGGTGTTCATGAGCTACGGCGACCTCGCGGTGCCCGAGCTGCACGAGCGTTTCGAGTCGCGCGCGCTGGCACGCTTCGAGGCCTTGCCGGTGCACATCGCGGTGCCCGACGAGAAACGCTACGCCGCGCCCGTGGCGGTCGAGGAATACTACGCCTGGGAAGAGGAAGGCGAGCCCGAGGAAAAGAGCCACATCGTGCTCGGCTGGCTGCTCGGCAAGTCGACCAGCCTCGAGGACCTGCTGAAGGCGCACCTGCTGAACGGCATCCTGCTCGACAACAGCGCCTCGCCGCTGCAGCAGGCACTGGAGACCACCGAGCTCGGCAGCGCGCCCTCGCCGCTGTGCGGCCTGGAGGACTCCAATCGCGAGATCGTGTTCAGCTGCGGCCTCGAGGGCAGCGATGGCAGCTGGGCGCAGGAGGTCGAGGCGCTGGTGCTGGATACGCTGCGCGACGTGGCCGAGAACGGCGTGCCGATCGAGCAGGTGCGCGCGGTGCTGCACCAGCTGGAACTGCACCAGCGCGAGATCGGCGGCGACGGTTATCCCTTCGGCCTGCAGTTGCTGCTGATGGCGATGTCGGGCGCCGTGCACCGCGGCGATCCGGTGGCGGTGCTCAACCTCGAGCCGGTACTGGAAAAGCTGCACCGCGACATCGAGGATCCCGACTACGTCAAGCGCCTGGTGCGCGAGTTGCTGCTGGACAACCCGCACCGCGTGCGCCTGGTGATGAACCCCGACACGCAACTGGCCGCGCGCCGGCGCGCTGCCGAGGAGCAGCGACTCGCCGCGATCCGCGCCGCGCTCGACGAAGATGCCAGCGCGTGCATCGTCGAGACCGCCACCACGCTCGCCGAGCGCCAGAACCAGCGCCCCGACGACTCCTGCCTGCCGCGTGTGACCATCGCGGACGTGCCACTGGAACTGCCGGACATCGAGTCGTGGCAGGTGGAGGGCGTATCGCAGCCGGCCACGGCCTACACGCGCGGCACCAACGGCATCGTCTACCAGCAGGTCATCGTCGAGCTGCCTGCGCTCACGCCGGAGCAGCAGGAGCTGCTGCCCTACTACGGCAACTTCCTCTCCGAGCTCGGCAGCGGCGG
>Ga0073904_10002714_pt1 | contig 13346 bp, 10 predicted proteins | sample KloWWTrecipitate_FD_66668 | JGI IMG/M metagenome (GOLD analysis project Ga0073904, IMG submission 66668) | Active sludge microbial communities from Klosterneuburg, Austria, studying microevolution and ecology of nitrifiers - Klosterneuburg... | ecosystem: Engineered > WWTP > Aerobic digester >...
ATCGCTGGGTCCGGGGTTCGAGTCCCCGGCCGCCCACCGAATTCCATCCAGATATTGCGCGGACGCGCGGCGTAGCCGAAAGTCGCACGGGAAAAGTGCGGCTGGCCTCTTTAAACGCCGGTTCGGTCCACTACATAGGCCCGACGGGCGCGAGCCCGGCCCAGTGCATCAACATTTCTAATCGGGGGCTCCCTTGGACCTGGCATACCTTCTGTCACCAGAGGCGTTCAGCGCGTTTATGCAGGTCATCATGATCGACCTGGTGCTGGCGGGTGACAATGCGGTCGTCATCGGCCTCGCTGCTGCCGGCCTGCCCAAGGATCTGCGCACCAAGGCGATTCTCATCGGTATCGCGGCCGCCACGGTCATGCGCATCTGCTTTGCGCTGATCACGACGCAGTTGCTCTCGCTCGGCGGCGGCCTGCTTGTCGCTGGCGGCCTGCTGCTGCTCTATGTGTGCTGGAAGATGTACCAGGAACTGGTCGTCCCCGAGGCGCACAAGGAAGCGGCTACCGAAGCTGTCACCGGCTCCGATATCAACGCCGACGGCGTTGTCGGCGGTGGCGCGCCGCGCAAGACGCTGCGCCAGGCGGTCATCCAGATCGTCATCGCCGACGTGTCGATGTCGCTCGACAACGTGCTGGCCGTGGCCGGCGCGGCGCACGCGCATCCTGAAATTCTCGTCTTCGGCCTCATCCTGTCGGTCGCCCTGATGGGTCTTGCCTCGACCTTCATCGCGGGCCTCCTCAACAAGCACCGCTGGATCGCCTGGGTTGGTCTCGTCATCATCCTCTATGTGGCGGTCAAGATGCTCTACGAGGGCGCCGACCAGCTCATGGGCCACACCCTGCCGCAGATTCCCTTCATCAAGGGCGCGCCGGCGGTCCCGGGGGCGCATTAGCGCCCCCACGCACCTTCACGTTCACGGCCGGCGGCACTCCCGCCGGCCGTTTCGTTTTTCGCTCCTTCCGCGCGCGCTGCGAAGCCCCTTACACCGCGCGAACACCGCGCTATAAGCGTTCGCATGAACGGCAAAATGAGCAGCACGTTTGGGCCTTTTGCGCTGGATCGGCGCCGCGCGGCGCTGACTCGCGACGGCGCCGATGTCGCCATCGGCCACAAGGGCTATGCCCTGCTCGAGGCGCTGTTCGATGCCGGCGGCGAGACTGTCGGCAAGGCGGCGCTGATGGAGCGCGCCTGGCCGGGCACCATCGTCGAGGAGGGTAACCTCACCGTGCAGATCGCCGCGCTGCGCAAGGCGCTGGGCGAGGATGCCGATTCATATATCGTCACCGTTCCGCGTGTAGGCTACCGGCTGGCCGTGCCGCCGCCCCCCGAGGCAGCCCCGGGCCGACCGCTGGTTGCCGTGCTCCCGTTCAACAACATGAGCGGCGACCAGAGCCAGGAGTATTTTGCCGACGGCATCGTCGAGGACATCATCACCGCGCTGAGCCGGTTCCGCTCGTTTGCGGTGATCGCCCGCAATTCCTCGTTCGTCTACAAGGGCAGGGCCGTCGACGTGCGGCAGGTCGCGCGCGAGCTGGGCGTGCGCTACGTGCTCGAAGGCAGCGTGCGCCTTGCTGGGGATCGCCTGCGGGTGACGGCGCAGCTCATCGACGCCGACAGCGGCTCACACCTTTGGGCCGACAAGTTCGACGGCCGGGTCGCCGAAGTCTTCGACATGCAGGACCGGATCACTGAAAGTGTCGTGACCATCGTCGAGCCGCGCATCCGCTGGGCCGAGATCGACCGTTCGCGGCGGGAGCGGCCCGGCAGTCTCGCTGCCTATGATCTCTACCTGCGCGCCATCCCGCGGTTTGTCGCCGAGACTCCTGCCGACAACGAGGCGGCCTATGACCTGTTCTGCCGCGCCATCGCGCTCGATCCGCACTATGCGCCTGCGCTGTCGCTCGCGGCGGGTGCATTGACCAACCAGATCAGCATGGGCTGGCCGCCGCTCGTTCCCAACAACCGGGCGCGCTGCATCGAGCTGATGGAAGCGGCGCTGCTGCATGGCTCGGACGATGCCACCGTGCTCGCCCGCTGCTCGACGATGCTGATCCATTCGGCACACGACTATGACCGCGGCATGCAGATGATCGCGCGGGCGCTCGACGTCAATCCGAACAACATCACGGTGCTGATCTGCGCCGGAATCGTGCACCTGCACTGCGGCAGCGTCGAGGCCGCTATCGGCTACGCGCGGCGGGCGCTGACGCTCAGCCCCGGTGATTCCGACGGCTATTTCTCGATGACCACCATCTCCCATGCCAACATGATCCTCGGCGACTATGCCAAGGCGCTGGAATGGGCGGAGCGGGCGCAGGCGCTCAACCCGCGCAACAATCCCACGCACTGGATGCTGATCGCCGCCAACGCACAGCTTGGCCGCATGACCGAGGCCCGCCGCCGCGTCGCCGAATTCCACGCCATGGTCCCGCAGGTCACCATCGCCTCGATTGTCGCCGGGCAGCCGGGCAAAGACCCGGCGCGCCTCGCGGCAGTCATCGAAGGCCTGCGCATGGCAGGCATGGCCGAAGGTGGCGCGGTCTAGGCCGATTTGGAAGTTTTTGGAACTTTTGCGTGAAGCCCGAAGGACTTGGGGCCTCAATCGCGCGCAGTCTCCAAGGCATAGAACACCCCGTAGAGGGTTTGCCTTGGGAGGCAGACATGAACGCAATGCTTATCGCCATACCCGCCGAGCGCGGTTCCGCAGGCCCAATGCCGCCGTTCCACCCGCTGGACGATGATCGCGACGACGATGCCGATGCCGCCGACGCGGTGGTGCCGCCGGCAACCGCCGAGCGTCCGAAGAACCTTTTCGATCGATTGCTCGAAGCCATCTGCAAGCCGGGCGAACCCGACTTCAACAATCCCTGACGGCCGAGGGGCGAAAATACCGGCCGGACCTCCCGACTTGCCGGCGAACTCAACGCCCCCCGCAGTTCGCCGGCACTTTCTTTCCGTATGTCGCTCAGGGATGCGCGGCGTGCCGCGCTGAGGACCAGCCTTCAGGCAGATGTCCGGGCCGTCTCCGCCGCAAGAGCTTCGCTGGCCCCCTCCGCTTCGTCGAACTTTTCCAGCGCCAGGGCCGCATTCCGCTCGATCCGCTCGCGCTCGGCTTCGGGGAAGGCGGCCTCCGACAGCAGGCGTTCCGATGCCTCCACCGCCTCGCCAATATGTCCGGCGTAGTAGGCAAGGATCTGGAACTCATCGAGCATCTTCCAGGCATAGACCGCGGAATCGACAAACAGCCCCTCGGGCTGCGGGCGATCCAGTCCTGCCTGTGCCAGCAGATACCCGTGGTGATAATACTGCGCGTTGCGCGCCGCCCGCGCGGCCAGATACAGCCCCTCGATACGCCCCGGCACCTTCTCGTAGCCCTTGAGGTACGTGGCGATAGCCAGATCGGGCGGCTGGCCGAGCAACTCCATGGCATTGCCGGCATAGATGTAGCTGAGCGCCACCTCCTCGATCCACCCGCCCATCCCGGCGCGCTTCAGGAACTCCGGCAGCGCCTTTGCCGGCTCGTTGGCGTCCCGGTAGCTCTGCGCCAGATAAAAGGTGAAGCGCGCGATGCGCTTGGGGTCGGTCTCCCCCACCAACGCCCGCTCGAGGACAGCCGCCTGCTGGGCGTATTTCTCAGGGTTCGCCCAGCTTCCGCCATCGAGGTTGTGCTCGACGAAGAAACCGTGCGGCTCCCGGCCGCGGGTCCCTCCCGGCGACACGAGATGCTCGTGCATCGGATCGACATATCGATAGGGCAGGCGGTTGGAGAACAGTTGCAGGCGGCGGAAGCGGTAGCTCCCATGATGGGTCAGCAGTCCGTAGTGGTCGGCCTCGGGCAGTGACCGCCGGAAAGCTTCGACATCGAACCCGTCATCGCAGACAATGCGCTCGTCGGCGTCAAGGGTAAGGGCGTAATCAATCGACGCCACTGCCCGCAGCGCCTCGACGGCCTCATTGCGGTTGTGCGAAAAATCGCGCCAGGGGCGCTCGATGACTTCGCCGGGAATACCGTTTTCGTCCATCCACCGACGGATCACGTCCTGTGTTCCGTCGGTGGAGCCCGTGTCCGATATTATCACATGGTCAATGAACGGCCGAACGCTATCCAGGCAACGCCGGATGACGTGTGCTTCGTTCTTGACGATCGCCACAAATCCGACGGTCGTCATCGTGGTCTGCCACTCCCCTCCGTCAGTGAATCATGCTCGGCGGGCGTGGCCGGTCAACTGACGCCTGTGGGACCAGTAGCACCGGTCTCGCCAGTTGGACCAGTCGGACCAGTCTCCCCGGTCGGACCCGTCGGGCCCGTCTCTGGCGGCGCCGTATAGGGCGTCACCGGCCCAGACAGCGAATTCAGCGACGCCGGATTTTTGCTCGGCTGGCAGAATTGCGCATGGATATCGGGTGCCGAGAACAGCACCTTCGCGCAATCGATATAGTGCTGCAGGGGATCGGCGCTTTGCGGCGTGACCTCCTGCGCCTGAACCGCGGGCGAAACAGCAAGCGCTGCGGCCGTCCCGATGCCTGCAAGCAGCTTACGTGAACGTAGTGCCGCGGCTGCCGCCGCGGTCCGATTTGACTGTGTCATTTCCAGTAATCGCTCCCAACAAGAGTAGTCCCCAAGTAGTTCGCCGGCGAAGGTGAGCATCAATTTTGCCGGTTTTCAAGAAAATACAGCCAAACTGCGCAGGTTCGCGGCTGTTGCGGTGCCCGCACAACACACCTTTTGCCGCACTTGCCGCCCCGGGCTTCACTGGCTAGAACGGGGCAAGCGGGCCTGCCTCTGAAAAGGGCGGAGGGGGGCCCGGACGTGGGGCGCGATCCTGCCCATTGAGAGACGGCCGCCGCCGCTCGGGATCGTGCCTTTTGGGAGGATTCTATGACCGATACGCATGTGTTCGAGCCGAGCGCGGCTGCGAAGGCACGGACGCTTACGACCAGGGCCCAGTACGAAGAAATGTACGCCCGCTCGGTCGCCGACCCCGATGGGTTCTGGCGCGAGCAGGGCCAGCGGGTGCAGTGGATCAAGCCCTATACCAAGGTCAAGAACACCACGTTCGAGTATCCGAACGTGTCGATCAAATGGTTCGAGGACGGGGTGCTGAACCTCTCCGCCAACTGTATCGACAAGCACCTGCCGGCGAAGGCGAACGATGTCGCCATCATCTGGGAAGGCGACAACCCCAATGACAGCAAGCACATCACCTACCAGCAGCTGCATGACGAAGTCTGCCGCTTCGCCAACCTGCTGAAGACCCAGGGCGTAGAGAAGGGCGACCGCGTCACCATCTACATGCCGATGATTCCCGAGGCGGCCTATTCGATGCTCGCCTGCGCCCGCATTGGCGCGGTGCACTCGGTGGTGTTCGGCGGCTTCTCGCCGGATTCGCTGTCCGGCCGCATCAACGATTGCGACAGCCGCATCGTCATCACCGCCGACGAAGGCCGCCGCGGCGGCAAGACCATCGCCCTCAAGGGCAATCTCGATGAAGCGCTGAAGAAGGCGCCGGGCGTCACCTCGGTGATCGTCGTCAAGAACACCGGCAACGCCGTCAACATGCAGCCCGGCCGCGACATCTGGTACGCCGAAGCTGCCGCGAAAGAGCCGGCCGTCTGCACGCCGGAACCGATGAACGCCGAGGACCCGCTGTTCATCCTCTATACCTCCGGTTCGACCGGCAAGCCGAAGGGCGTGCTGCACACCACGGGCGGCTACGCCGTCTGGACCTCGCTCACCTTCGAGCGCGTCTTCGACTACCAGCCCGGTGAAGTCTTCTGGTGCACGGCCGACGTCGGCTGGGTCACCGGCCACAGCTACATCGTCTACGGCCCGCTGCAGAACGGCGCGACGACGCTGATGTTCGAGGGCATCCCCAGCCACCCCGACGCCAGCCGCTGCTGGCAGGTGGTGGAAAAGCACAAGGTCAACATCTTCTACACCGCGCCCACCGCCATCCGCGCGCTGATGGCCGCCGGCGCCGACATCCCCGATGCGTACAAGATGGATTCGCTCCGCCTCATCGGCTCGGTCGGCGAGCCGATCAATCCGGAAGCCTGGCTCTGGTACCACAAGCATGTGGGCAAGGAGCGCTGCGAGATCATCGACACCTGGTGGCAGACCGAGACCGGCGGCGTGCTGATCTCGCCGCTCCCCGGCGCCATCGCGGCCAAGCCCGGTTCGGCGACAAAGCCGTTCTTCGGTGTGCAGCCGATCGTCCTCTCGCCCGAAGGCAAGCTGCAGGAGCAGACCAAGGCCGAAGGCGTTCTCTGCATCAAGGACAGCTGGCCGGGGCAGATGCGCACCGTCTACGGCGATCACGCGCGGTTCGTTTCGACCTATTTCGAGACCTACAAGGGCCTCTACTTCACCGGCGACGGCTGCCGCCGCGACGAGGACGGTTACTACTGGATCACCGGCCGCGTCGATGACGTGCTGAACGTCTCCGGCCACCGCATCGGCACCGCCGAGGTGGAGAGCGCGCTGGTCTCGCATCCCAAGGTCGCCGAGGCGGCCGTTGTCGGCTACCCGCACAACATCAAGGGGCAGGGCATCTATTGCTATGTCACGCTGATGGCGGGCGAGCAGGGCACCGACGCGCTTGGAGCCGAGCTGAAGGCCTGGGTGCGCAAGGAGATCGGCCCCATCGCGCAGCCCGACCTGATCCAGTTCGCGCCGGGCCTGCCCAAGACCCGTTCCGGCAAGATCATGCGCCGCATCCTGCGCAAGGTCGCCGAGAACGATTTTGGCGCGCTCGGCGATATCTCGACGCTGGCCGATCCTTCAGTGGTCGACAACATCGTCGAGAACCGCATGAACCGCTGACGGCACTCAGCCGCGCCGCCGGGCCTCCGGGCGGCGTTTGTCGCTAGCCGAACTTCCGCCGCGCATCGAGCGCGAGCCCGAGCCCGACGCTGCCAAAGGCGTCGGTCTCGACAAAGCGCGCGCCCGGAAACAGCGCGCGGATCTTGCCCATGATCGCGGGGATCTGCGTCGAGCCGCCGGTGAGGATCAGCGTCTCGATCCGCTCCGCCCCGATCCCGGCATGCGCCAGCGTCAGCGCGATGGTGTCCTCGATCTTTTCAATCTGCCCGGCAATGGCGGTATCGAACGCCTCGCGGGTGATGGCGGGCGTCAGCGTCACCTCATCGCCGGCAAAGGCGAGCTGCGTTTCGGTGTTGTGGGTCAGGGCGATCTTCGCCTCTTCCACCGCGCCCGCGAGCCGGTGGCCCTCGCGATGCAGGACGATCGAGATCAGGTCGTCGACGCGGGCCGCGTCCCGCGCCTCGCGCAGCGTGTGTTTCAACTCGCGCATCACGTCGGCGGTATAGAGCCGGTTGATGCGGTGCCAGGTGGCAAGGTCCACATAGGGCCCGGAGGGCAGGGGGCGCTTGCCGTCCGCCGTCGGCGTCTGGAAGCCGAGTTCCGGCATCACCCGCTTCAGCGATAGCAGCCGGTCGAAATCGGTGCCGCCCACATGCACGCCGGCCGTTGCCAGAATGTCGGCCTGCCGGTCGCTCGCCAGCGCCCGTTCCGGCGACACCCGCACAATGGAAAAGTCCGAGGTGCCGCCGCCGAGATCGACGATCAATCCCAGTTCCTCCCGCGTCACCTGCTGCTCATAGTCGAGCGCCGCCGCGATCGGCTCATACTGGAACTCGATATGCGCAAAGCCCTGTGCGCGGATCGCCGTTTCGAGCTGGCGCTGCGCCTCCCGGTCGGCCTCCGGATTGCCGTCGACAAAGTGCACCGGCCGGCCCGCCACCACATGGTCCAGCGTCTCGTTCGCGCCTGCTTCGCCGCGCGTCTTCAGCGTTGAAACGAACATGCCGATCACATCGAGGAAGGGGATCACCCGCTTCTTTACCCGCGTCGTCTCATCGGCGAGGGCGCTGCCGAGGATCGATTTCAGCGAGCGCATCATGCGGCCATCGGCCCCGCCGATATAGGCGGCGACAGCGGCCCGTCCGTACAGCGTTTCGTTGCTGTCGAAATCGAAGAAGATGGTGCTGGGGATGGTTGGCCGGTCACCCTCAAGCGGCATCAGGGCGGCGCGGTGGGTGCCGCGCGCAATCGCGAGGGTGGAGTTGGACGTGCCGAAATCGAGGCCGCAATGTCGGGCTGGATGCATAGAGGCCTCGGGGGGGGAATGGGGACGCGCTCTATATCGGGCGGACCTCGCGGGCGCAACCGCCGTCGGCACTTCGCCGCATTCGTGAGGCACAGGGTCTTTCCCCCTCGAATCACGTAGCCTCATCCGCATGATCAGCCCCAAAAGCCTTGCCTTTGCCCTCGCCCTGTCCGCCTCAGCGCTTTCGGCAGCGCCCGCTGTCGCCCAGACACTGGAGCAGATGGCGGGGCAGATGATCGTGGTCGGGTTTGCCGGCGACAGCGTTGCCGACAAGTCCGTCGTGGCGCTGCGCCAGCAGATCGCCGACGGCACGCTCGGCGGGGTGATGTATCTGAAGCCAAATGTCGCGAGCCTGCGCGCCGTGCGGGCGATGAACGAGGCGTTCCGCAAGGCGTCGCCCGATCTGCCGCCGTTCCTGACGCTCGATCAGGAAGGCGGGGCGGTCGAACGGCTGACCTCCGCCGTCGGCTTCCGCGAACTGCCCAACGCCGAAACCGTTGCTGCCAACAACACGCCAAAGGCCGCCGGGGCGCTCTATGCCGCAATGGCGAAGAGCGTCGCCGGGCTCGGCTTCACCGTCAATTTCGGTCCGGTGGTCGATCTCAACGTCAATCCGGCAAACACCGTCATCGCCAAGTATGGCCGCGCCTTCGGCAAGTCCGCCGACAAGGTGGTCGAATACGCCGAGGCGTTTGTCGACGCGCACCGGCAGGCCGGGGTGCTGACATCGCTCAAGCATTTCCCCGGCCACGGTTCCAGCACCGCCGACAGCCACGAGGGCTTTGTCGATGTCACCGACAGCTGGAGCAAGGCCGAGCTTGAGCCCTACAAGCGCATGATCGACGACCGCGAGGTCGATCTCGTGATGATCGGGCACCTCATCAATCGCGACTATTCCAACCAGCCCTCCAGCCTTGCGCCCGAATGGATCGACGGCGTGCTGCGCCGCGACCTCGGCTTCAAGGGTGTCGTCATCAGCGATGATCTCGAAATGGGGGCGATTCGCGAGCACTACAATCTCAAGGACACCGTCACCCGGGCGGTCCGCGCCGGCACCGACGTGCTGCTGTTCTCGAACACCTCGAAGCCCCGAGCCGGCCTCGCCGACGAGCTGCGGGCCATCCTCGTCGCCGAAGCGGAGGCCGATCCGGCTTTCCGGGCGCGCATCGAACAGAGCTACGCGCGCATCGTCGCGCTCAAGAAGACCATTGCCGGATCGGCAGCGATTCCCCCCGCCGATGATCTTCCGGTCGAAGGCGCGGCCATAGCGCCGCTGCCGCAGCCCCGGCCAGCAAGGCCTTAGCCGACTTTCCCCAGCCAGTGTTTCATCTGAGGCCAGAACAGAATAATGTCGGCTTCCCGCCGGACTGCCGGCACGATCCGAGGACGGATGCCGATTGAGCGCTGAAGGCAGGGAAGTTCGGCGCGTGCGCGCGTTGTTCATCTCCGATGTTCATCTGGGGATGAAGGCGGCCAGGGTTGGCCCGCTCATCGATTTTCTGCGCGCCCACGAGGCCGAGGCGATTTATCTCGTCGGCGACATCGTCGATGGCTGGCGTCTCGCAAAATCCTGGCACTGGCCCGCCGAATACCATGAGTTGGCCGAACTGCTGATGGCAAAGGCGCTTGCGGGAACACGCGTCGTCGTGCTGCCTGGCAACCATGACGAGTTCCTGCGCGAATATCTCGGCACCTATTTTGGCGGCGTCGAGTTTGTCGATCGCACTATCCACACCACCGCGCAGGGCCGCACCTATCTGGTGATCCACGGCGACCAGTTCGACGTGGTCGTGGCCCATGCCAAGTGGCTCGCCCATGTCGGCGACTGGGCCTATCGGGCAGCGCTGCGCATCAACATCGTGGTCAACTGGGCCCGCCGCCGGCTCGGCCTCACCTACTGGTCGCTGTCGGCCTGGGCCAAGCACAAGGTCAAGAACGCCGTCAGCATCATCGGTCGCTTCGAGGAGGCGCTCTCGCTCGAAGCGCGCGACAGTGGCGTCGATGGCGTCATCTGCGGCCACATCCACTACGCCGACATGCACGACCGCATGGGCATCCACTACGTCAACACCGGCGACTGGGTGGAAAGCTGCACTGCCATCGTCGAGACGCCCGAGGGCGCGCTCGAACTGGTGCGCTGGAGCGAGCCGGTCACCCCCCGCCGCCGCCGCGGCCTGTTGCGCCGCAAGGTCAGCGAAACCAGCGAGTAAGCGGGGGCGTTTGGGTCAGTACCCACAGCGGTACCCCCACCCACCGCCGTCATTCCGGCGCACGCCGGAATCCACTGCTCGAACCGTTCCCCCTGCTGCGCGCCAACCGGTCCATCCCCACGGATGGGCCCGACAGATCGAGCCGGCAGCAAACCCCGCGCTCTGGAGTCCGGCGTGCGCCGGAATGACGCCGGTGATCGAGACGCTGGTTCCTCGGTCACAATCCGATCGCTCCCGCGCCCCGGCCCGCCCGCTTGTCTTTTGGCGGTTTCCCGAGCAGGCTCGGGGACGGGCGGATTCCCTCGCCCGGAGCAGAACCCCGAATGGTCCCGACGGACAGGGCGCCCCGCATCTCGCCCGAGGCGCGCGCCGGCATTTATCACTTCTTCGTCTTCGCGACGAACGGCATTGCCTCGGCCTATTTCGCCATCTGGCTGTTCAGTCGCGGCATCAAGGCCGACGAGATCGGCATCATCAACGCCGCGCCGGTGCTCGCCCTACTTGTCGTCAACGTGCTGATCGGCCGGATGGCCGACAAGGCGCGCGACTGGCGCGACATGATCATCATCCTGTCGATGTTCGCCGCCGTGGCGTCCATCGGCCTGTTCTTCGTCTCCGGCTTCTGGGGCATCGTCGCCATCTGGGTGATGACCATCGTGCCGGCACAGGGCCTCGTGCCGGTCATCGATGCGGCGACGCTGCGTATGACGCAGCGCCGGGGCACCGGCTTCGGCGTCGTGCGTGCGTGGGGCACCGTCGGCTACGCCGTCACCTCTGCGCTGGCTGGTCCGGTTTTCGCCTATTTCGGTGAGCAGGCGTTCCTGCCGCTGTTTGTCGGCCTCGCGGTGCTGCGGGCGATCGTGTCGCTGCAACTGCCGCACTTCCGCGCCCCCGCGCATGAGGAGCCGCGGCACGCGAAAACCTCCGGGCACCTGCGTGAGGTGATGAAGCCGTGGTTCGTCCTCACGCTCATCGGGCTCGGCATCGTCTATTCGACCCACGGACCGCTCGGCGCCTTCGCCGCGCTGTTCTGGGCCGAGCAGGGGATCGATGCGGGCTGGTTCGGGCCGCTGATCGCCGTTGGCGCGGCGGCCGAGGCGGCCACGATGTTTTTCTGGCGGCGTCTCAACATCAAGGTCTCCGCCCGCAACCTCATCCTCTTCGCCTGCCTCGTCGCCGCCGCGCGCTGGGCGGCGATGGCGTTCAGCCCGCCGATCTGGGTGCTGTTCCTGCTGCAACTGCTGCACAGCATCACCTTCGCGGTGAGCTATTTTGGCGGCATCTACTTCATCGCCAACTGGACCAGTGAGGACATCGCCGCCGAGGCCCAGGGGTTTTCCTATGTCCTGCAGCAGGGGATGCTGGTCGTCGCGCTGCTTGGCTTCGGCTGGTTCGTCACCCACGTTGGCACCGGCGCCTGGCTGGCGCTTTCGGTCTACTCGCTGCTCGGGGCGCTGCTGGTGGTCATCTCGCTCCGTCTCAGGCCGCCCGACGCCAAACCCGCCTGATCCAGCCTGCGAATTGAAAAGGCCCCGGACGCGTGTCCGGGGCCTTGAGTTTTGACGCTTTGGAGATGCCGTCAGCCGAGGCGGCCGCTGGCATGGGCCAGCATGGTGTAGACCTTGCCGCGATCGCTCAGGAGGTAGACGAGGGCCTCTTCCGCGGGGTTCGCGGCGTTGGCGGCCTGCTGCAGCAACTGCTCGAATTCGCTCATATAGGTCTGGGCGGTCTTGGCGAAATCCACGTCGCGCTGGATGCGCTTCCTGACATCGTCATAAGTGCCCTGGCCGGTCAGCGAGTAGATGCGGCGCGAGAACACCGCCTGCTCGCCCGACTGGTAGCGGCGCCAAGCTTCGGCCAGCGCATTCTGGTCCATCGAGCGGGCGATTTCGTCGGTCAGGTTGGTCAGCCCGCTCTGCGGCGCGGCCGGGGCCGGCTGCGGGGCAGCGGGGGCGGCCGAGGCGTTGCGCAGCACGTCACGCAGCCAGCCGCCACCTTCCTCGCCGGCCTTCGTATCGGCCGCGGGGGCCGCTTCCGGGGCAGGCTTGGGGGCCGGGGCGGTTGCCCGCGGGGCCGGAGCCGGAGCACGCACCGGAACCGACGGCATCGGCGGAGCGGCCGGACGCGGCGTCGGCCGCGGCGCCGCCGCTACCGTGGCGCGGACCGGCTCGGGCCGCACTTCGGCACGGGCCACCGGGGCCGCCTCACGCACCGGCTCGGGAGCCGGAGCAGGGCGCGGCGCCGGCTCTTCGCGACGGGCGAGCGGCGCCGGACGGCGATCGTTGAGATCGTGCGTCGCGGGCTGGGCGCGGACGATGGCGTTGAGTTCCGACAGGGCCTCGATCTGCTCGGCCACGACGCGGCGCATGGCAGCGGCGCTGGCGCGGGTTTCCTCGGGCAGTTCGATGACGCCGCGGCTGAGTTCGGAACGGGTGTTCTCGAGCTCGGTGCCGACTTCCTTGGCCGTCGCCCGCATGGCGGACGCCGTCTCGTTGAAGCGCTGCGTGGCTTCTTCGAGCGCCTGCTGCATTTCGAGGATCATGGTCTGCTGCGTCTGGCGCAGCAGGTCGGCGGCGCGCTGGCTTTCCGAGCCCGCCGTCGAGGTGAATTCGCCGAGCTGGCTGGCCACCTTCTGCGAGGTCGTGCCGAGCGCCGTTTCGAGCAGGTTGGCCGTGCCGCTGAGGGCGTTTTCCATCTTCGCCGTCGTGTCGGTCAGCGCCGATTCGAGCTTGGCGGTCGAGCCGGCGAGCGCCGTCTCCAGCCGGCCGGTGGAACCAACCAGCGTCGACTGCATGCGCGCCGTCGTATCCGACAGCACCGTCTCGAGCTTTTCGGTTGAACCCGACAGCGTCGACTCCAGCTTTTCGGTCGAGCCGGCGAGCGTCGCTTCGAGCTTCTCGGTGGACCCGGCCAGCGTCGATTCCAGCCGCTCGGTCGAGCCGCCCAGCGTCGATTCCATCCTGGTGGTCTGGTCGAGCAGGGCGGTTTCGAGCCGGCC
>Ga0073904_10002721_pt1 | contig 13330 bp, 7 predicted proteins | sample KloWWTrecipitate_FD_66668 | JGI IMG/M metagenome (GOLD analysis project Ga0073904, IMG submission 66668) | Active sludge microbial communities from Klosterneuburg, Austria, studying microevolution and ecology of nitrifiers - Klosterneuburg... | ecosystem: Engineered > WWTP > Aerobic digester >...
GCCCCGAGTTCATGATCATGCTCTCCGAGGTCGATCCCTATCTGAGCCAGGCGGTGGAACGCGGCCAGCCCTTTGATATGAGTCTCTACAAGCCGCGCTACTGGCTGATCAACGGCCGCGGCTTCCCGGACAGCATCGCCTCGAACTTTGCGGCATGGCTGCCCACGCAACCCTACGGCGCGCTGGCGCGCATCAACCCCTACGACCCGACCGCGAATCCCCATCCGGCGTTGGTGCGCTATCTGAACATGGGGACGATCGAGTTCCCCTTCCATCCGCATGGCAACAATGGACGCGTGGTGGGACGCGACGGCTACCCGCTGGTCAACAGTGATGGCGCCGACCTCTCCTTCGATAAGTTTGCGGTCAACGTCGGCCCCGGCCAGACCTGGGACGTGACCTTCGACTGGCGCGACAACGAGGGCTACAACGAGACCACCAACCCGGTGCCGGTCACGATTCCGAATCTGCAGAACATGGTGTTCGGTATGTTCTTCAGCGGCAGCCCGTACCTCGGCACGGATGGCGTCAAGCCAGTTGGCGACACCGCCATGACGCAGTGCGGTGAGTACTACATCATCGCCCACAACCATGCACTCTTCCAGTTAGATTCCTGGGGCGTGCCCATGACCGGCCCGGCGACCTTCACACGCGTCGATCCGCCGCTGCCCAACAATTGCCCGCAGTAAGGAGCGATCATGATGACCAAGTTTATTAAGCAACATCTATGGATCGGCGTGTTGGCCTTGCTGCTGGTGATGGCTTTCCATCCGCAGCCGGCAATGGCCCAGGCGCCTGACGTAACGTTCGAACTCTGCGCGACCACCGGCTCCACCACGCTGCCGGATGCGACGACGCTCCCGGTGTGGGGCTACACGCTCGGTGCGTGCGCGGGCAACCCCACGGTGACGCAATCCGGCGGGCCTGTGCTCACGGTCACGCAGGGCGATGTGGTGCAGGTGACGCTGAACAACAGCCTGCCGGCCGCAACGGGCATCTTCTTCCACGGACAGGCTTTGCCGCTTGACCGCACGGGAGCGCCCAGCAACAGTTCGGTGACGTACACCTTTACGGCGGGTGAGCCGGGCATCTTCCTCTATGAGGCGGGGCTGCTGCCGGGCTCGCTCTATCAGACGGCGATGGGGCTGCACGGCGCCTTGATCGTGCGCCCGGCCACGCCCAACCAGGCTTACAACAACGCGTCCACCGGCTACAATGTGGAGGCCGTGTTGGTGCTCAGCGAAATCGACCCGGCGCTCAACACCAGCGCTACGCCGGCAAGCTTCAACATGAGCAACTTTGCCACGCGCTACGAGCTGATCAACGGCGTCGCCTACCCGGCCACCACGCCGATCACAGTGACGGCGGGCGACCGTGTGTTGCTGCGCTACATCAACGCCGGCGCGCTGCATCACTCGATGGGGCTGCTCGGTCTGACGCAGCAGGTGATCGCTACGGACGGCAACCTGCGGTCGAACAACGCATCTACTGTGAGTAACGCCTACACCGTGATCGCGGAGACGGTGGCGCCTGGCACGACGCTCGACGCCATCGCCACCGTGCCCGCTTCGGCCCCGGCTGGCGCGCGCTTTGTCGTCCATGCCGGCAGCCTGATGCTGCACAACAATCGTGCGGCCGGCTACGGCGGCATGATGACGTTCGTCGAGATTCCCACGGTCGGCCCTGGCGGCGGCAATGACGCCACCGGCCCAACTGCGGCGAATCTGGCGCTCACGGCAAACGGCGGCGACATCATCGTCAGCGCCCAAATCAGCGACGTCGACAGCGGCGCCAGCAACATCAGCGCGGCGGAATTTGTGATCGACGACACAATGGCCGCCCCCACCGCGATGGCCGCCGACGACAGCGCCTTCGATACACCGGCTGAGGCTGTCAACGGCACGATTCCGGCGGCGACGCTGCAGGCCTTGGCGCCGGGCAATCACTCCGTCTACGTGCGCGGCCAGGACAGCGCCGGCAACTGGGGCGCCTACAACCTGGTGCTGCTGAGCGCCGACAATGCCGGCCCGGCCACTTCGGCGCTGACGCTCTCGCCCAATCCCAGCCAGGGCAATGTCAACGTGGCGCTTGGGGGCACGGCCAGCGACGTCGGCAGCGGCAACAGCAATATTGTGGCTGCCGAGTATTACATCGGCGCGGTGACGCCGGGCGCCGGCGTCGCGATGGGGCTGAATGTCATGGCGCCCGTCGCCAGCATCACCGCCACCATCCCGTCGGCTACGCTGTCGGCGCTGCCCGAAGGCGTCAACACGATCTCGGTGCGCAGCCAGGACGCCACCGGTTTGTGGGGCGCGCCTGCCACGATCGATCTGCTGATCGACCGCAGCGGCCCCGCGACCAGCAATGTCACGGTGGCGCCCAGCCCGAACAACGGCGCAACGGGCATCAACCCCAGCCGGCCCGCGGTGCGGGTGGACGCTCGGGTCACCGAACCCGGCGCCGGCCCCGTCGCTTCGAACATTCTGCGCGTCGAAGGCTTCATCGGTCTGATCGGCGCTGACGGCGCGGGCTTCCCCTTCACGCCGATCGATGGCCTCTACGACAGCCCCGCGGAGGATGCCTATGCCTTCATTCCGCTGATCAACCTGAGCCAGCTTGCGGAGGGCGCGCATCAGATTGCCGTTCACGGTCAGGACATCGCCGGCAACTGGGGCATGACCAGCACCGCGACGCTGCTGATCGACCGCACGCCGCCCACGGTGAACAGCGTGGCGGTGACGCCGAATCCGACCAACTCTGCGTCGTCTGTGTCGCTGACCGCCAGCACCGTCGAAACGCTGACCACAGTCAGCGCAGCGGAATGGTTTGTCGGCGCCGACCCGGGCCAGGGCAACGGCGCGGCGATGACGCTGACGCCCAACGCCAACGGCGCGGATCTGGCAGCCGCGGTCGATGTCTCGACCTGGCTGACCGGCGGCTATGTCCTCTCGGTGCGAGCGCGTGACGCGGCCGGCAACTGGAGTTTGCCGGTCAGTGTGACGCTGAGCGTCGATGACCTGCTCTTCACCGACAGCTTTGAGAGCGGCGGCGTGAGCGCCTGGAGTGCATCCACCGGCCCCGTCAACGTGACGCCGGGCGCCGCGATGAACGGCGGCGCGTGGGGGATGCAGGTGGCGATCGCGCCGGGCGCGTTGGCCTATGTGACCGACGCTACGCCCGATGCGTTGACCAGCTACGGTGCGCGCTTCTACTTCCATCCGAATGGTTCGCGTGCGCCAAACGCCGGCGTGACGATCTTGGCAGGTCTGAACGCCAGCAATAATACGATCTTCGCCATTCAGTACCGGCGTCCCAACCCGGCCAGCGCCCCGCAGATTCGCGGCGTGGTGATGCGGGCGGGCGGCTCCACCAACACCGGCTGGGTGACGCTGGCCAACGCGCCACAGGCCGTCGAGGTTGTCTGGGAGTCTGGGAACAGCACTTCCTTCGCCCTCTACGTCGATGGGGTGCGGCGCCAGGTGCGCAACAGCCTGAACACCAGCGCCTACACGCTCGAATCCGTGCGGATGGGGCCGGTGGCGGGCTTGGCGGGCACGCTGACTGGGACGCAGTACTTCGACGAGTTCACCTCGAAGCGTTCCACGACCACGATCTTTGGGCCGTGAATCGGACGTAGATGAGCGGACTGGTCACACGCTGCCTCCACGCGTGTGACCAGTCGGTGTATTCGCAGAACACGGATGTAGACAGGACGCAAAGCCTTCTGCAAATGGCAGGAGGTCACACTCAGGAGCAAGCATATGAGTGAAATGATTACGGAAACGAAATCCACCCCGGTTATCAGTCGACGTGTTTTCTGGCTCGTCCTGATTGCTGCACTGGCCACAGCAGCCATTGCGGCAACCAGTATTTTTGCATATCGATTGTGGTTTGCGCCGGCGCCTGCTGTTCCTGTGCAGACCGCTAACGAATTGATCGCCTTCTCGGTCAGCGATTACGCGACGGTGGATGGCGTCTTCTGCAAAGCGCCGGTGACAGGCGTCGCGCGCGTGCTGACGCCGGCGCAGTTGGAGGAAGAGTTCGGGATTCGCATCCGGCTCGTCGGCGTGACCGCGAGCGGCGGCCTGGTCGACTTCCGCTACCGCGTGGTCGATCTCGACAAGGCGCTGCCGGTGCTGGGCAGCCATGAATCGATGCCCAACCTCGTTGACGAAAAAAGTGGTACACTCTTACTCGCGCCCGAAGGGATGATGCATCACAAGGCGCTCGAACAGGACCGCACCTACTTTATGCACTATCCGAACGCCGGCAACAACATCAAGCCCGGCTCTCAGGTGGCAGTGGTGATGGGCGACCTGCGCGTGGAGTCGGTGACGGCGCAGTAGAGCGAGGGGCAAGTTGCGAGGGGCGAATTCATGCCATGGGTGTGGAATTATTTAGGATGAAGGGGAGATCGGTGTGAGGCGAGTTATAAGTACAGTGTTACTTTGGGGCGTGTTGGCGGCGATTTCTGGGCAGCACGCCTCCGCAGCACCTCTCCCTGTCCTGTCTATCAACCGGGTTTCGCAGAGAAACTCGGTTTCTGCTTTTTCTGCACACCCTTCAACCCCTTTGGCGTCGCTGCTGCAGACGACCGGTGACAGTAGGAAAATCGACCCGGCAGTGTGGACGACGCTCGACGCGTTACAGGCAGACGAGCAAATCACGGTGATTGTGACTTTGCGCGAACAGTCCGGTGTGACCAGCGCGGGCGCGCACGACCAGAACTTTCTGACTCAGCAACGCGAATTTGCCGCCGACAGCCAGGCCCGCCTTGAACCTCTGCTGGAGAGCCGGCGCAGCCAGGGCATGGTCAGCCGTGTCATTCCTTTCTGGATTTTCAACGGCTTTTCTGTAACTGCCACGCCTGCTGTCATCCGTGAGCTATCCAGCCAGCCGGACGTGCTCGCCATCTCACCCGATGCGGTGGAATTGTCGCTGGCGCAAGGTGGCGGCGTGGAAGCCAATCTCGCCGGCGTCAACGTTCCGGCGCTGTGGGGGCTAGGCTGGCAAGGGCAGGGCGTGGTCGTCGCCCATTTGGACACCGGCGTCGATCTCAGCCATCCCGAACTGGCCAGTCGCTGGCGGGGCGGCGCCAATAGCTGGTTTGATCCCTACGGCCAGCGTGCGGCGCCTGTGGATTTCAACGGCCATGGCACCTGGACGATGGGCGTGATGGTCGGCGGCAATGCTGGGGGCAGTGCGATCGGCGTAGCGCCGCAGGCGCGTTGGATCGCTGCGCGTATCTTCAACGACCGCGGCGACTCGACGGCCACCGCCATCCACCTCGCTTTTCAGTGGCTGCTCGACCCCGACGGCAACCCGGCCACGGATGATGCGCCGCAGGTGGTCAACAACTCATGGACGTTGACCTCACCCGGCTGTAACCTTGCGTTCGAGTTGGATTTGCAGGCGCTGCGGGCGGCAGGGATTTTGCCCATTTTTGCCGCGGGCAACAGTGGCCCTACATCTGCCACCAGCCGCAGCCCGGCCAACAACCCATCGGCGTTTGCCGTGGGCGCCATCGCCGACAACAATCAACTGTATGCCGGGAGTGGCCGCGGGCCGTCGTCTTGCAATGGCGCGTCGGCCATCTACCCGGCTTTGATGGCGCCGGGGGTTGCCATCCGCACCACCGACCGCAGCGGGGGCTATGTAGATAACAGCACGGGCACCTCGCTGGCGGCCCCGCATGTGGCGGGTGGAGTGGCGTTGCTGTTGAGCGCCTTCCCCAATCTGAGCATTGCCCACCAGGAAGACGCGCTGCTCAGCAGCGCGTTTGATCTGGGTGCAGCCGGGCCTGACAATGAGTACGGCGCCGGCCGGCTCGATTTGCTGGGCGCTTATCAATGGCTGCTTGCCAGCGGCGTTGCGCCCCAGACCGGCGCGCCAATTGTGGTGAACACTACCAGCGACGTACTCGCCGAAGATGGCGTCTGCTCGTTGCGCGAGGCTGTGCTTTCCGCTAACACTGATACGGCTGTGGGCGGTTGTGTGGCCGGTGGCGGGGGCGACACGATTACCTTTGACAGCGCGCTGGCGCGGCCAGTCACCATCACGTTGGCGGTTGCCGGCGCCGATGAAGAGGCCGCGGCGACCGGCGACCTCGATATTACCGGCACACTCTCCATCGACGGCATGGCGATCGGGGCTGCCGCGGCCGCGCTTGCACCGACCATCGTGATCGACGGCGGCGCACTGGATCGCGTCTTTGACATCCAACCGGGCGCGCATGTCACGATCCAAGGCGTCGCGATCCGCAACGGCCTTTCGGCAATTGCAGATGCGGGCGGCGGTGTTCGTTCCCGCGGGGAATTGACCTTGCGCCACGCCACCGTCAGCGCCAATCAAGGCGGCGGCCTTCGCAACGCCGCGGGGAGCATGATGCTGAGCGACGTTGCCGTCAACGACAACCTCGGCGGCTATGGCATTGTCAATGTCGAGCAAGGTGTGCTGACCATCGCCGACAGCAAAGTGAACGCCAACCAGGGCGGCGGGTTGTACAACCAGGTCGCAAGGGCGACGTTGAATCGGGTGGAAGTGACCGGCAACAGCGGCAGCGCTCTTGTCAACACAGGCAGCACGCCAAGCAACCTGACCGTGACCTCCTCCACCGTGATGAGCAACAATGTGACCGGCAGCGGTGGTGGGCTTCTGAACAACGGCGTCGGCGCCACCACCACGCTCGATACGACGCGCGTGGCTTACAACACCGCGACGGCAGCGGGCGGCGCCATCTTCAACAGTGGCATCCTGGCCATCAGCGCCAGCCTGATCGACCACAACCAGGCCAATATCGGCGGCGGCATCGACCATGCCAGCGGCGCGTTGACGATCGCCAACAGCACCATCAGCCAGAATCGCGCCGGTGACAACGGCGGCGGGCTTTCCAATCGCGTCACTGCCACGGCGCGCTTTGTCACCTTCAACGCCAACCGCGCGGCGGGAGCGGGCGGCAACATTTTTAACGACGAAGGTTCGCTGGCATTGTCCGGAAGCATCGTCGCCAACGCGCCGGCTGGGGGCAATTGCGCCAACAGCGCCGGGTTTATCAACTCCGACGGCTACAATGTCGAGAGCACCGACACGTGTGGGCTGCGCGGCGCCGGCGACCTGGTCAACACCGATCCTTTCCTCGGCCCGCTGCAAGATAACAGCGGCCCCACGCTGACCCACGCGCTGCGCATCGACAGCCTTGCCATCGACCGCGCCCCGGCCAACACCATCGGCTGTGGCGCTCAGTATACGCGCGACCAACGCGGCATCACCCGGCCACTGGGCAACGGCTGCGATGCGGGCGCGTATGAAGCCACCAGCGGCCTTGGCGACATCATTCCCATTTACACGATTCAAGGCGCCGGTCACACTTCCCCGCTGGCGGGCGCCACGGTGACGACGCGCGGCATTGTCACGGTGTTGAGCGGCAACGGCTTCTACATGCAATACGCCGCGCCTGACAGCAATCCGGCTACGTCGGAGGGCATTTTCGTGACCACCGGCGTTTCGCCCACCGCGACGGTGGGCGATGATGTGCTCGTGCTCGGCCAGGTCGCCGAGGTGAAGCCGAGCAACCGCGCCGATGAACTGACAACCACGCGCCTGATCAACCCGACAGTGACGCGGATTTCCGCCAAGAATGCGTTGCCCCCGGTGATGGTGATCGGGCGCGCCGGCCGCGTGCCGCCCAGTCAGGTCATCGAGAACGATGCGCTGGCCGTGTTTGATCCGGCGACTGACGGCCTTGATTTTTACGAGAGCCTCGAAGGAATGCAGGTCCAGATTGACAACGCGTTGGTCGTCGGCGCCACGGATGCCGGCGGTGCACTCTGGGTGGTGGCCGACGGGGGCCTCGACGCGGGGTCGCGCACCGCGCGCGGGGGTGTGCTTGCCCAGCCGGACGACGCCAACCCGGAGGTGATCCGGCTCGACGCGCGGCTCTACCCTGCCGGCGCCGTCTGGCCGGTAGTCGATGCCGGCGCGGTCTTCACGACGCCGGTGGTCGGCGTGATGGACGCCTTCGACGCCAGCTATCGGGTGCAGGTCACGGCGCCGTTGACTGCTGATGTGGCGGGTCAGGTCAGCCAGGAAGTGACGACCTTGGCAGGCGACAGCCTCTATTTGACGGTGGGCGAGCTGAACGTCGCTGCGCTGAACGGCGCCGATGCGCAGACGGCTTTCTCCACGCAGGCTGCCCTGATGGTGGAGCGCCTGGGCAGCCCTGACCTGCTCGTGCTGGAAGAAGTCGGCGACGACAACGGCAGCCTTGACGATGGTATAGTCGCGGCCAATGTCACCTTCAGCCGGCTGATCACGACGGTGCAGAGTGCAGGCGGCCCAGCTTACAACTTTGCGCAGATCGACCCGCTCGACGCCGAAGATGGCGGCGCACCGGGCCACAATGTGCGGTTGGGTTTTCTCTATAACCCGGCGCGCCTTCAGCTTGCCGCACGTCCCGGCGACGCCACCACGGAAAATAGCGTGTTATGCAGCGATGGGCAGGCGGCCCTTGCGCTCAATCCTGGGCGCATCGGCGTCAGCGCCCCCAGTTTTATGGATGGTCGCAAGCCACTCGCAGCGCAGTTCAGTTTTGGCGGCGAAACGCTCTTTGTCGTCGCCATCTATTTTGACGACAAGGGGATGGACAGCCCACGCTATGGTGCGATCCAGCCGCCGCTGCTTAACTCGGCCGCGCGACGGCTGGGGCAGGCGCAGGTGGTGCACGACTTTGTCCAGCAGATTCTTGCCTGCGAACCGGGCGCCAAAGTCATCGTGACGGGCAATCCACAAGATGATCTCTTTGCGCCGGCGCTGGACGCGTTGCAAGGGACGATCCTGACCAGCCTGATGAACCTGCTGCCATCCAATGCTGCGTACAGCGAGGTCGATGAAGGCGTGAGTCGCGTGGCCGGGCAGTCGCTGGTCAGCGCGGCGCTGTGGAATAACCACCCTGGCTTCGATGTAGTGCACGTGCGTGCAGAGTTTGCCGGCGCGGCGACGCAGGATCCGACCGTGGCGCGCATCTCGCTGCTGGAGATCAGCAACACCTTGTATCTGCCATTAGCCGTCAGGTAAGCGTGAGGGGAAAATGGGGTCTTGAGGGAGTTGGGGGCGTTAAGAAGTGCTAGCCTCGCCCCCTTGTCTGTCATCACTTCAGGAGGTCTTTTATGCCCAGAGGACGTCGCCGTCTTCCTCCTCAGTGATTTCCTTTGGCACATACATCGCCGCGGCGCGTTCCTCCTGCGCCGGGCGATCCTGCTCGAACCACCGCATCCACTCTGCCGGCGCGTCCAGATCCTGCCCGCCGTGCTGGGTGATGCGTTTGCGCACCTTGAGCATGACCGGCGTGTTGACGCTGGCGCCGCTGACGATCACCTGCCCTTTGCTCAGGCTCGGCAACTCCTTGAGCAGATCACGCCCCACACTTTCCACCGATTCGGCAATGCGGTTCTGGTCGACGGGGTTGGTGATGCGCATGATGCACTGGGTCATGCACTGGCTGAGCACGTCGCCGTCCAGCTTGCCCGGCCGCTGCGTGATCAGCCCGATGCCTACGCCAAACTTGCGTCCCTCGCTCAGGATCGTCCTGAGCACGTCAGAGCTGACCGCGTCGGCGTTGGCGGGTGCGTAGTTGTGCGCCTCCTCCAGCAGGCAGAAGACCGGATAGGCCAGATGGCTGGGGTCGCCGCGTTCGAGCTTGCCTTTGGCAGTGTCCATGCGCGCCTGGTAGACGCGGCGCAGTAAGGTGGCCGCGATCACCTGCTGCTCGCGGCGGTCGATCTCGTTGAGCTGGATGATCGTGCACTGGCCCGGTTTGAAGAGTTCTTCGAGTTCCAGGTTCTCGAAATCGTGAAAGATGCGGCTGTTGCTCAGCGCAGCGTGAAGACGCCAGGTCAGGGCGCCCGTCGTCGGGTCGTCTTCTTCAGCGCCGTTTTCCTCGCCCCGCTTTCCCTCCGCGGTCTGGCGCACCGCGTAGAGCAACTGTTCCAGCGTGTAGTGGCCATGCTTGGCGCTGCGTTGGGCAAAGCTGTAGGCACGGCCAAGCTGATAGTGCATCTTTTCCGAGAGATTGGGCAACAGATAACGCAGATCGGCCACGGTTAAGGAATCGATGCGGACGCGCAGTTGGTCGGGGCGGAAGATGCGCACGCGTGGCTTGTAGTTGCCCTCGCTGAACTCGCTCAGATTCATCATTTCCTGGAGCGTACTGTATTCGCCGTGCGGGTCGATCACCAGCACCGCGGCGCGGTTGTGTGGCATCAACATCTCTTCGATCAGCACGCCGGCCAGGTAACTCTTGCCGCTGCCCGTGCTGGCGATGATGGCCAGGTGCGTGCCCGTGAACCCGCGCACGTCGAGTGCAATCGGCACCGCGCCTTCGACCCGGCTGAGCAGGCTGCCGATGTAGGCGCCGCCGCGCTCTGCCCGGCGGCGTTTGCTCAGCACCTGCCCCAGCAACGCATCCGCCGCGATATAGACCGGCGCGCCCCCGATCGGCGGCACGCGCGGGTTGATGAAGTCGCCCATCTGGGGGCTGTGATAGCCGAGCACCGTGACGGTGATCTCAAAGAGTTCGGTCGCGTCGCTTTCATAACCGAGCAGCGCGGCAACGGAGGCAGGCGGCACCGCTGGGTCGGCCAGGAAGCTGTCGGGCAGCAGTTTGACCGGGCGTCGGCCGGTGACGCGCCCCAAAATTTCGCACTCGGCGCCATCGACTGTGGCGAGATAGTAGACGAACTCGCCATGCTTGACCCGTCGCTCCGGGTCGGGCGCAATGAAAAGGTAGTCGTTAGGCGTTTCGCCGGGACCTTTGACGGTGCCGACAGCAACTTCATCAATGATCATACTGTAGAGGTGGTCTCTCCATACTTTAATTTTTTGGCGGCATCGAGCCAGGCGTCCTGATACTGCGACCAATTTCGTAGAGTTTCTGGATCGAAATCTGCGCCATTGGGCCATACAAGTGTGCGTGCATCAGGGTCAAGTTTAACCTCTTTGAAAAGCTTTCTATCGCGCAGTGTCCCGTAAATTTTGCCGTGAAGAATCGGCTCAAAATCGATTTCTCGACTCGTGCCATCATCGAACTCGATGAAAAGTGTATAGGCGCCAACGATCTCGAAACCAGTCACCTCGTAGAGTTCATGAATCATGATGTCTCCTATTCCAGCGACGCAATTCTGATTGGTGGCTCGTCGTGCTGCAACCGCTCCCAATTCACCTGCAACTCATCGCGGTGCAACTCCGCCCACGCCTCCACCAACCTTCGCTGACGTAGAGGAAGGTATCCGCCCGATGACCTCAGCCGTATCAATGCGATATGCCGCACCCTTCCCCTGATACAACACATGAAAATGGGGTAGATGATGGCGCTCGCCGCGTTCCACATACATCCGGATTGAGAGTCCATAAAAGCGGGATATTTCGGGCAAAGCCAATTCTCTCATTACTCAGCCAGCCGGCTGCACGATGCTCTTCCACGCTACATTGTTGCGCATGACGGCAAGCCGGCCGCGGCTCTGCGGGAAAAGCTCGCCAAGCCGGTCGAGCACCGCGAGCAGCAGCGGCGCGACCAGCGCGTGATTCTGCGCCAGCAACTGGGGTGCATAGCGTAATTGCGGCTGACCGTTTTTATCGGCGTGAAAGTCGATTACTTCGTCCGGCGCAAGGGGCCGCACCGGGCAGTTGACCGTCGCTGCCAACGCCGGCACCCCTTGATGGGCGCGCCCGGCCGCATCAAGCCAGCCAATGCTGATGACGCCGAGTAGCGTGGCGGTTTCGGCCAGGTAGTCGGGCGAGAAGATCTCGACCTCGTTGCGCGGGCTGAGGCGTGGGCCAAGCGCGCCAAACTCCGGGTTCATCAGCAGCGTGTTATAGATCAGCCCGACCAGGGTCGCGCCGGCGCCGCTGGTCGTTTCGAGTTCCACCGCCACAAAGGCGCCAAAGCAGTAATCCTCCGGCGTGGGCGGCAGCGGCGTCTCGCCAACGCCAAAGACCTGGCAGACATAATCGATGTGGGAATTGGACTTGACAATCTTGCCGATCGGCGTGTGCAACATGGGTCAATCAAGTTCCGGGTCGATGCCCAGTGCGGCAAGTTTCGCCGCTAATGCAGCCGCGCGTCGTTCAGCCTGCTCGGCGCGTTGGCTCGCAAAGGCAAGTTGCTGCGACTTTTCGGCAAGCGCTTCCTGTCCGGTCGCCAATAAGACGCCTTGCTGATCGCACCAACGCAGCCATAAGTCTGTCATGTGTTCGTATTCGCCTTCCCAGAGCGTCACCCCTATCCCCACCTCTGCCAACCATGCGTCGGTGATCTCGGTGTAGCGCAGCCCCTGGCGCGTAAAGATACGCAGCGGGTGTTGGCTGACAAACTGACCGGGGTCATACACAATATAGTAAGCGACGCCCAGCCGCGCATAGTCCAGCAGCTTGTCGCCCAATTCTTTGCCGACCTTGTTAGAGACAATTTCCACCACAATATCGGGCGGTTTGCCATACTCCCAGACAAAGTAGGAGCGATGTTCTTTTTCCCACGGCCCCGACGGCAGGGTCACATCCAGGCTGACCAACACATTGGGCACGAGCGGTGGCTGGTGCAGATGAAAAAAGAGACCGACATTCGCCATCGCCACAAAGGTGCGACCCTCGCCAGGGCCGGCCCATGAGGTGTACAACGATTCTGCCAGCAAGCGCATCTGACGTTCGGAGAATAAGTTATCCACGGGAGTATCATTTTCGGTGACGATGCGCGACAGATCGAGTTTGGTAATGCGGAATTCGTCGATTTCTTCCTGTTCTTCCTGCGCAACAAGTTCAGTCATGGCATTTACTCCTGAAACTGTGCCAGCCGATCATGCCTGGTGAATGCGCATCTGCATTCTGTCGCCCATTGTATACCGCACAAACGTTCTGTGCAACCGGGACGCGTCAAAGCGGGTCTACTTCACGTTTGCCCCCAAGTTGAATTGCACCCCGTCAAAGCCGGTGAGCGCCTTCCTTACCCTTAGCGCCCACCCATGCCGCTCAGCGTGATGCCCTTGACGAACCAGTTCTGTGCGATGATGTAGATCAGCAACACAGGCAGCAGCGCGATCACTGCGCCGGCCATGAGCAGGTTCCAAGAGGTGACGTATTGGCCCACGAACGCGGCGAGACCCACCGGCAGAGTGCGCATCTCCTCGGACGTAGTGACGACCAACGGCCAAAGAAAGTCGTTCCAGACACCCTGAAAGTCGAAGATCGCCAGCGTTGCCAGCACCGGGCCGCTGAGCGGTACAATTACCTGCCACCAGATGCGCAGGCTTGACGCGCCGTCAATGCGCGCTGCTTCGTCCAG
>Ga0073904_10002722_pt1 | contig 13325 bp, 8 predicted proteins | sample KloWWTrecipitate_FD_66668 | JGI IMG/M metagenome (GOLD analysis project Ga0073904, IMG submission 66668) | Active sludge microbial communities from Klosterneuburg, Austria, studying microevolution and ecology of nitrifiers - Klosterneuburg... | ecosystem: Engineered > WWTP > Aerobic digester >...
GCCTGCAGCAAGCTCGCCCAATTGAGCCATGGAGTAACCCAGGTCGGGTTGAGCCTGGTAGCCTCACGGTATTGCATCGCCGCAACATCCCGCCGCCCGAGAATCGACCACACCTCCGCCAGCAAACCGTGCGCGTAGGGGTGGGCAGGATGCACGGCCACGGCTGATTCCAGGCGGCGACGTGCGCGGTCCGGTTGTTTCTGCGCAAGATCAAGCCGAATCAGCGCCATGAGAGGGTCTGCGGCAGCGGGCGTCATGGATGCCGCTCGCTCGAAGGTGCCGGCAGCCTTGGCATAGTCCTTCTGCGCTTCGTACAGCCGACCTTCCGCCATCAGAAGTACGAGATTGTCACCCATCGATCGGCGGAGATGGTCCAAGACAACCTTGGCATGGGACCATTCGCCTACGGCAAGGTCCATGGCGAAGAGCCGTTCGAGAGCTGGAAGGTAATCCGGATGGGTCTTGAGAATTTCCAGTAAACGAGCCCGGGCTTTATGCACTTGTCCGGACTGACTCTCCAGTGTCGCCAAAGCCAGGCCCGATTCAACGGCATCAGGTCGGAGTGCCAGCGCGCGTTCAAAGCTCTCGCGCGCGAGTTGTGGCTCAGCCGTCATCATGTAGGCCTGACCGAGCAGATGCTGGACATGGGCGAACTCCGGCTGGTCCCGCAGGACGGTGCGAAAGGCCTGTACCGCATCCTTGCCGTTTTTCCCAATGAGGGCCATCCTGCCTTGGAGAATCAAACCTTCGGCCGAGCGAGGATTTTCGCGCAACACATCTTCTAGTCGCCGCTCCGCTTCAGCCTGCCGTCCGGCATTGAATTCGAGTTGTGCGATTCTAACCCGCGCATCCAGTCCTGCGGGCTTCTTTTCCTGGCCCTTGATCACCGTCTCATAAACCTGCCTGGCTTTCGTGACATCCTTGTGGCGCTCGTACAGAGCCCCAAGCTCAAATGGGATTTTCGTGGAATAGGGCAACCGCTCCATAGCTTGGCGAAATGCCGCCTCCGCCGCATTCTCTCCCCTGCGCAGGCTCAAGAAGTCGGCCAAGGCCAACCAGGCTTGCTCAAGGTCGGGGAAAACTTGTACGGCGTCACGTAGCACAGACTCCGCTTGATCCAGCGCGTGGCGTTGATCATGGAATCGGGCCAGTTTTAATCGATGGTCATAGATCGTGGGTTCTTCCTGGATTATTTGACGCAGCACTCGTTCTGTCCCCCCGTCGTCACGCGCCTTGTCCAGGATAGTCCTGAGATTGTTCAGCAGATCCAGATGGTGCGGATGAACTTCGAGGGCCCGCTGCAAGGTGGCCTGAGCATTCCGGAACCGATGCTGATGACCATACAGCGTGCCCAGGAGAATGGCGACATCCGGCTCCGTCGGATGGCGACGGCTCAGGTCTTCCGCCTTCGCCAAGGCCTGCGGAATCTGGTCTTGCTGCGCAAGGACGGCGATCTTCAGGGCTTCGGCCTGCGGATCCTTGGGCGTATTTGCCAGTACCTTGTCGGCCGCACGCTTCACCTCGTCGGTCAGCCTGGCCTCGAGATAATACTTGGCCAAAGTCAGCAGGGCTTCCCGGTGATCCGGTACGATGTCCACCACCTGTTGGTAGTTGGCGACTGCATTTCGCCAGTTCTTTTCCTTCTCTTCTACCTGGGCGACGAGAAAATAGGCGTCCGCATCTTTCGGGTCAATCTTCAGCACGTTTCGGAGGGCGACGCGCGCCTTTGGGAAGTTTCCTGCCTGAATATAATCCTGTGCCTTAGCGCGGTATTGGGCTTTGCGCTCCTGCGGGCCTCCACAGGCGGACAAGGCGAGCATCAACGCCAACGGGACTATGGTCGTGAAAGGCCTGAACGTTGTAGGCTGACGGTCTCGTATTGCTACGATACGGTTCATTGATTGTCTCCACGTTAGAGCCAGGCTCTCACTCCCAATCCGAACAGGACCCATAACGAGAGGAACCCCAGTTGTTTCACTCGATCGACGAATGAATGGAGCAATAATTCAAACGAAAAATACAACACAATGAGTTTGGCCGCCAGGATGCTGAGCGTGGGCATGTCCGCTCGCATTTCCGGTAACAAGGGGACGATCAGGGCGAAGAACACCATCAGATAATCCAAGGGGGTGGTCTGAAACCGGTTGCCTCGATTGAATCGCATGCTCAACAGCACCAGAATTGCAATCAAGGCCAACAGGGTATTCTGCGTCACATAAATCGGCCAGATCTCCAGAATGCCCGACTGCTCTCCCATATACATCAGGAAAGCGCTTCCGACGTACAGGCCCCCGCGCACGAAATGGGGGCGGTATTCAGGCAGGAACCAGAGACCTCCCAAGACCACGGCGAACAGGCTGAGGGCCGCGTACCCGACATCCATCGGGACATGTCCCGGCAAGAACACGTTCGCGATCAAAAACAACGGCACCACGACCGCAAGAAAGCGCGGCGCCATGTCGCTGAGCCATATCCCGGCACGAGCCAATTTGGTATCGGAGAGCATGCGGCCCTTTGACGCCTCCGATAGCAGAAGGCCTCCCCGCTCGGTCGCGAGGAACAGCGCGAACATGGCAAGGGCAAATGCTCCGTACATCGACAGGATGAGCCCATCGGATTGCCAGCGAAGGAGATAAGCCAATCCGACCATCACCGCTTGAATTCCATAGATGACGATGACGGCTTCATAGTGAGAGAGGCCCAGCGCCAGGAGTTTATGGTGCACATGGTTCCGGTCGCCGATGAAGGGCGATCGCCCCTTGGCCAGCCGCTGTCCCATGACGGCGATCGTATCCAGAAACGGCAAGCCCAGCACCAGCAGTCCGACAGTCACAGGAAAGGGGGCGCGCGCAGGGTCGCTCATGAGGAGGACAAGCACTCCCATCGAGAACCCAAGCAATTGGCTTCCCGCGTCGCCCATGAAAATCCGGGCCGGGTAGGTGTTATACCGCAAAAATCCCAGTAATCCGCCTAAAAATCCCGCTGCCAGGACCAACACGGTGGTGTCGTGCGACAGATAGGCCAGATAGGCAATGCCGGCAAAGGTCAAAAAGGCCAACCCACCGGCTAGGCCGTCCAGGCCGTCTGAGAGGTTCACTGCGTTGGAGGACCCGACAAGAAACACCACGGTCAAGGGCACGGTCAGCCAGAGCGGCGCCTCCTCCTCGTGAATAAACGGAATCTGTTCGAAGTGAATGTGACCGAGAATGACCACCACGAAGACGGCCAGTAGTTGTCCGACGAGTTTGGTTCTGTAGTTCAGATTGGCACGGTCGTCCCAAATGCCGAAGCCCAGGATGATTGCCGCGCTCACCAACACCGGCGTAATGATCGGATCTTGCGGTACCCAAAAGAAGATGGAGAGGAGAGCCGCAAAGCCGAACGCGATGCCGCCGATACGCGGGATCGGATTCGCGTGGACCTTTCGCTCACCGGGAAGATCCATGAAACTCCAACGCCCGGCGTTCATCTGCAGCGGCGGGATCAGCGCCATGCAGATGAAAAGCGAGGTGATGAAGCTGAAAAAGACGGCGCTGGTCATGGTCAGTCCGGAATGAATCGACTGAGTTGAGGCTGAATTTGTCCCGCAAATCGCAATAAACGTTGTTCGACGTCGCGGTCGTCCTCTCCCGCCTCGACGGCAGCCGAAATCCGAATGAGCGCTCCATCGCTGCGCTGCCGCATCAATGAATCCCAGAACAGGTAGAACTTAACGAGATATTCACTGACAAGGAGCCGATCGCGCTGCTTGAACCAATAAAGCACAAGCTGTTTCTGCCGATCCTTCTGGATGAGCACACGATTGATCTGAACTGCCGGCGCCGTTGCCTCATCTGCCGAGACACTGAGGGTGCTGTGGGACGTGATTTCCCACCCTCCTCCAGGAATGCAGCTTTGCGGGGAATGTGCGGATTGACCCTTTCTCTGCGATTGATAGTAGGCCATGTACAGCGTGAGCGGCCCACCACCCGGTGCCGCGTAGTCGGCCAGCAAATAATCATCAAACCGCAGTGTCGAAATGAGCTGAGGCTCCACGGGCTGTGGGCTGCCCTGCCACTCTCCAATGCGCATTGCGAAGTCGACGAAGGCGGCGCGTTCCGGTGGCACTTCTTGTCGCTCGCCGGCCGACCAGGAAAATAGCGCCGCAGGGAGAATAAGCGCGAGGCTGCCTACATAGGCCGGTACCCGCAACAACATGGCAGGTGCTGCTCGCGCGGCTGCTGGGATTGGTTCAGGAACAACCGATCCATCAGAAATCCTGAATCGGTTCAGAAGGCCGTGAGTATCGGGCAGCGGTTGCACGCGTGAGAGGGTCCACATTTCCCCCACCAGCACGGCCAAGGTGAAGAGAAACAGGACCCATCCTTCGAAGAGATGCAGAAATCCCTCCGCCGCCTGGGGCCCATACCACTCCACGAGGATGCCGACGACCCCGATACGCAAACCGTTGACCAGTACCGAAATCGGTAAAGCCGAGAGCACCAACAGGATTCGTTTCCACATGCGATCGCGGAAGAAGTAGGCACACAATAGGGCCAGGGATGTCAGAGGGAACAGATACCTGATTCCGCTGCAGGCCTCCGCTACCTGCAATTGCACCGGGCCGAGATCGATCACATTCCCTTCACGAAATGCGGTCACCCCGATGAACTGCAGCACTCCCACGCCCAAGGCCGATGACCAGAGCTGCAACCGGCTGGAGAGCGCGTTGTACAGGAAGACCGGGAGTGGGATGGCAGTCAAGAGATAGGCGAGAGGGAAGGCCATCTCACGCAGGGCGTTGACTCCCAGAAACGAGAGTACGAGCCCGATGATGAGAAACCACAAGGAGAGATGCGAGATCACATACAGGGTGGCTAAGTTGCCTGCGGCGAAGAGGAAAAGACCTGCGAGAACGACCAGCGGCCCCAACCAGGAGGGCACCGGTCTCAGCATAGTCAATATGTGCCGCTTCTGCCATACAAGGTAAGCGCTGATGAAAGGCACAAATATCCCGTGGCCGTAGTCGTCACTATCCCATTGCCCGAAGAGAAAGACCAGGCTGTCGGCGTACATGTAGCCCAGGAGGGCGACAAGGATCAACGCGATGACAGCCACGATACACCTTGACAGAATTCTAGTCCTCTCCCCCGGGCGGAGGAGAGGAGACTTGACGGCGAGTTGCGCGGGTCGTGAGAGTGTCGTCGAGGGTAACGTGATCGCTGTGCGTCAAGGAGGATGAACTGATTCTCACGAAACTTACGAATCTTTTCGTGAAGCCAGGCCTCGTGAACCCAACCCGACCAACGCGATCAGCCCAGCTCCGAACAACCACACGGCCGCAGGCAATGGAACGAGGGACGTCAGCGCTCCCTGCACCCTATTCCCTACGCCGCTGAATACCAATCGCCATTGATTCGACGCGAATGAAGAGAGACTGGGAGGAGTGGTCGGTAAATGATCATTCGTGAATACATTTCCGTTCGGGTTGACTAACTCCATCTCGAAGGTTGTGGGCGTTAATCCATTCACTGTGCTGCCGGAGAACCCATTCAGCGTCACTTTAAACGTGTCACCGAGCCCCGGATTCTTGATCACCTGCATGACGCTGGAGCCAGGAGAGAAGCTGGCGGTATAGTTCCCGACCTGGACAGTCATGTTCTGAATCGGGTTGGCATACAGGCCCCACATAGGATCCCCCGGCAAGACGTCCGCCGTGCCAGAGTTGAACGTGAAGCTCCCGGTCACCGGAAGTGCCGAGCCGAATCCATTCACACCGGATCCGCCTGAAGTAAAAACACCGCCGTGGACTTCTGCCACCGAGCCGCTAAAATTGAACGGGACATTGGCTGCCTGGGCGGGCATAGCCATACATAAAAATCCCAGAGCACCAACCGTCAGGCTTACAGATCTGAGGCAGATACTTTGTTTGAAATTACTCATCGTTTCTCCTTCACGCAGGAAGTGAACGTCGCAATTGCCTGCCCGATAACAAGCACAGGGAGCATCTTGCTCGACTACTTAATCTAACTATTTTCTGAACCATACTTAAAACCAAGAAACTGCGCAAGGGTTTTTTGTATAAATTCTAAAATTGAATAGGTATTTACATAAAGTGGATGGATTTCCATCCAGTATGTCTTACTCTGACGCGAAAACGTGACAGATGTATAAACATGTGACACCGCAACCACCGCAAATCCTATGTGAGCCATTCATGGTAAGGCCAAAAGGGTCGGGCCATTAAGCCCCATTCAAATGATGGCGTGAAGCACATTTGTCATCATCTTCGGGTGTCTATAGGTGGGGACGGTACTTGACCGTATTTATCGCAATAAGTTGCTTCCAGCAAGTCTCTGAAGCGCTTTGCTAGTTTGACGCGATCATAGTAGTTCTGAACGTGCGTCCTGCCGTTCCTACCGAATTTTTGGCAGAGTACCTTGTCAGCGTACAGTTCTATCAACCGAGCCGCGAGCTCTCGATCATTCTCCGGCTCAATGCAAAAGCCGGCGCCTGCAGCACGGAGAAGTTCAGCGCTCTCGCCTTCCACCCCGAGAATAATTGGTTTTTCCATGGCCATACTCTCAAAGATTTTTGATGGAATGACCGTCTTGAAGAGATCGGACTTCTTCAGCAAGATGAGGCTGACATCAGCGAGGCCCCAGAGCCAAGGCATCTGTTCTTTGGGTTGCTGGTCCAGCATGAGCACATTGTTCACGCCAAGCTTCTCCCTGAGTTCTGCCAATCTCTGGCGCTCGGCACCGTCCCCGGCGAGAATCAGAACGATGTCCGGGTGTTCGCGCAGGCGCTTGGCAGCATAGAGTACCGTTTCCAGTTGGTGAGCCATCCCGTGGGTGCCCAAATAAGCGGCCACGAATTTTCCCTGAACTCCAAGTGATTCTGCCAACAAGTTCTTGCCAGCGACTGGTTTGTACAATGTAAGATCTGCCCCGTTCTTGATTACAGTGATCTTTTCTCCGGCAATTCCCTTACCTTCGATGTGCCGTTGAAATGCATCTGTGACCGGCACGATTCGATCCGCCTGCCGGTAGGCAAACAGTTCTAGCCATTCCAGCAGTTCTATGATCAGGGGATTCTTTATGGCGCCCACTGCGAGAATGGATTCCGGCCATAGATCCCGAATCTCCAGCACCCACGGGGCTCGCTTCATGCGACTAACGACATAGCCTGCCAGCCCGTTAAAAAACTGGGGCGAGGTGGAGATCACGATATCGGTTTTCGGGAGGAATGGAGCAGCGACAATGGCCGCCATCATATAGGAAATGTAGTTCAGCGTTCGTTTGAGAAACCCTTCATTAGGGGTCACATAGGTCCAGACACGAATGATCGTTATCCCGTCTTTTTCCTCCCGCGCATACAACGTATTGCGATAGCCTGGATAAACTTTTCCCCGTGGGTGATTGGGTGCACAGGTGACGACGGTCACGCGATGTCCGTCCCGTACCCACTGTCGGGAATGTTCAAATGTGCGCGAGGCTGGCGCATTCACCTCCGGCGGGAAGTAGTGAGACAGGAAAAGGATATGCACGGCTTACCTCAGTAGGAACATCCAGTGAATCACGGGGGCGTCGAACCTATTTTCGTCAATCGGTAGATTATGGTCACGGGTACGGCCCCGCGATAGGTCATGACGAGCGTACTCTTGGGATACTCCAGACCAAACTCGGGGAAATACCATCCCGGCTCGATATTCAACGCCACGTTCGGTGTCGGCGCGATGACGAGGATGGCGTTGCCCCTCTCATCTCGTATCTCCGCAGACCGCCCCACTAACATCAGCTGGTAATCGGGGTGGACATGAAGCAAGCTTTCGATCATATGGACGCCCTCCCCGTTCACTGTGTCGCGAACCGTCCACTTGCCCGGTGATACATACTCAATCATTCGGAAATGCGTCAGTTGGCCTGATAACCTGGCATACCCATTGTGAGCCCCCTCAAAGGTCGCACGATGTTCTCCGTCCTCTGTCATGCGTGGATTGATCGGATAGGCTCGTCGGGCCACCCGAAAGACCCCCCAGGTTTCAGATTGGTCCTGCTGATCAATGCACAGGGTATTGTGTGCTCTGGTGCTTCGTGCATAGGTCCGGCGCCGTCCTGGTTCATAGTCATAGACTCCACTGTCCACGATGATGCGTCGGCCGTTCAAAGCGAGTTCGAAACTCAGCGTATCCGCATGGGCGTGGCCCGGTTGATAGTCCGGCCCCACGGCTCCGCAGTCAATGACCATCATGTCCGAGGCATCGCGGATCACATAGTACCCGGTCTGCGACTTTTTACTGGTCGTGAGCCCATTTGGAATCGCTCGGCGCGTGTACTTCATAATTTGGCTGCCGTAGGTCAGAATTTCGCCTGGTGGTGGCGCGATTCCGAATGCCGCGTCGTTGAACAAGGGGATGCCGCCATCAGGCAGTAAAATGTCATCCAGAAATGTTAAGGCTTCATGAACTCGGCTCGTAAAACGCTGTTGTTCGTCAAAGTGTAGGGTGCGCTGCGATCCTGTCATGAGATTCAGGACGTCCAAATAATCCACCAGGCTGATGGCGTGATACATCGGACTTCGCTCACAATGTCCGCCGTCTGAAAGAAATTGCTCATCCAACTCATCGACAAGAATCTGTCGTCCCTTGGCAAGCCAACGGTCTGCGTCGGTTCCCTCAAAATACACGCCGACAAAAAACAGCGCCACGCCGTTCTTGAGATAGTGATTGGCGAGCAAATGATCTTCGAGATTCTGCTCCAGCCAAAGCCCCTGCGCATAGAGGCTGTGTAGCCACTCATGCTGAAGGGCTGTGTCCGTTCGCAGAAAGAACTTAATCCAGTTCACTATCCGCAGTGACAGGGTGTAAGCCTCCCAGGCATCCGCCGCGCCCGGAGGGTTGCTCGCGATCCAGTCCGAAATTAAGGTAATCTTTTCGTCGTAACTCCGCCGTTCTTCGGACAGATAATCGAAGTAGTGTAAGTTGTACCGCCAGAGTTTGGGCATCTCGGAGCTGATCCAGTCGATATGACCGCCAGGGAAGGTTTTTTTGCGGTTCAGAAATTCGAACGTATTGGGTTGCATGGAACGAGGTTGCTGAGAGATCACTGGGCCGATGCTAACACCTCGCCTAACATGCACGCTTCCTACCAGTGTTCTGTGATGAGAAAGCCGCAGCAGACGCTTGCGGATCAATGCGTAAATTTGAGAGAGGCGAAGATGGCGCAGGGTGTTCGCGTACAGTAGGAAACGTGTCATCACAGAAAGTGGACTAACGCAATGCATCCACAATGTCGAAACTCGTGCGCGTCACTTCGACGAGTTCCCCAAATGGAATCGGAGCAATGGTGCCCAGGCGAACCGCCTCAACAAACGCTGCTGCACAAGCAGCTTGCCCCTTGTCCTGGCGCCAGAGGTTTAGCTTGCTGAAGCCTGGCCATCCGTAACCGCGGAGGCTCCGGAAGTTATCGAGTTGAAGTATCCTCCCGGCACAAAATACCTCCAGCCGCTCCTTGGGAAACGACTTGTGGCCGTTGGCTAAGTAGTGCACAACGCCGGTCGAGCCGTCTTCAAAGTTCAAGGTGAAGCTGACTCTGTCCGAGAGCATCCCCCGAGCGCGTCTGCCGAGCGCACTTGCTTGAACGGAGACGATCGGCTGCCCAGCCAAGAAACGCAACAGATCGATGAAGTGGCAGCCCTCCCCGATGATGCGGCCTCCTCCGACAGCAGGGTCCTGGGTCCAGTGCTCCGTAGGAATCGCCCCGGCGTTTACCGTCATCACGAATGCCTTTTCTTCTCGAACCCCTGCCAGAAGAGCCTTGATCTTCTGAATATGCGGAGAGAAGCGCCTGTTGAACCCCACCATGACCTGGAGTCTATAGGAGACGCTACCATCGTCGGCTTTATCATTAGGAGAGGCGTTGATTTTTCGATAGGTATCCTCAATTTCCGCAAGGCCCTGCCGAGTGATTGCTAGAGGCTTTTCTACAAATACGTGTTTGCCTGCCAGGAGAGCTCGGCATACGTATCCTGAATGGCTATCATGCCGAGTGGCGATCACAACTACATTTACCTCCGGATCAGCAAGAATCGTGTCGCTGTCTGTTGTAGCTTCTGCAAATCCGTACTTCTTGCCTGCGTGAACCGCGCTCACGCCCTGAACTGAGGCCACTGTTTTCAGCATGACGGACGTGCCTTTGAATGCGGGAATGAGAACCTGAGAAGCATAGTTCCCGGATCCCACGAAGCCCACGACAACGGTATTTTCTGGGACAGCAACCTTTGCTGAGTCCGGCGAGATGCGGACGGTTGCGTTGCGTAGTACCGCCTGATCGGTGCTATTCGAATCAGGATACTGGAGTAGGATTCCAAGAGAGTTGCTGCCTTTCGCCACCAGCTGGTATGCCTCTTGAGCATGGGCTAACTCAAATCGGTGTGAGATAAGCGGCATCACGTTCAGGCGACCGTCTGCCATCATATCGAGGACGGCCTCAAAGTTCCGTTGCTCAGTCCACCGTACGAACCCCACGGGATAATCCTGGCCATATTCCTCGTACAGCGGATCATAACGACCAGGGCCGTACGAACAGGATACCTGGAAGCTGAGCTCCTTTTCGTAAAAGTCAGCCCGTGATAGGTCCAGCCCGACCACACCAACCAATACAATCCTTCCCCGTTTACGACACATGAGCGCGGCCTGATGCATCGGTTCGTTGCTTTTGGTTGCAGCCGTGACGATAACCGCGTCGACGCCGCGCCCACGAGAGAAACGTGTAGCGGCAGACACAGCATCTTCCCCGCGCGACAAATCAACGATTTCAGCTCCGAATTGTCGTGCAAGGTCTAGTTTCACCGGATCCATATCTATGCCCAAAACCCGGCAACCATGAGCCCGTAATAATTGCACGGCAATAAGGCCGATCAGGCCAAGACCCGTCACCACGATGCTTTCTCCGAGGGTCGGCTGCACAAGGCGAATGCCTTGCAGCGCGATTGCGCTGATCACTGTGAACGCCGCGGCTTCGTCCAGGACGTGATCAGGCACCTTCGCGCACAAATTCTTAGGAACAGACACCACCTCGGCATGTTTGCCATTAGAGGCAACTCTATCGCCCACTGAAAATCCGTCCAACCCATTACCTACATCCATCACGACACCCACATTGCAGTACCCCATGGGCAACGGCTGGTCCAGTTTGCTGCGCACGGCATCAAGCGTCGGCATCAAACCATCTGTCTTAACCTTATCGAGCACCATGCGCACCTTATCCGGCTGCTGGCGTGCTTTCTCGATCAAATTAGCCTTGCCGAAATCCACCAGCATGCGCTCGGTTCCGACCGAGACTAGCGAGTGTGTTGTTCGGATCAAAAGCTGGTTGGTTCTTCTCTGCGGGCTCGGAACGTGAGTCAAACTGGTCTCGCCCGATCTGAGATTCTGCAAAATCTGTTTCATTTATACTCCCGTCACAACAAATCGAAGCTTGCCCGTCCTCCCGCGCTCGAGTGACGAGACATAGTCCAATCTGATCGTGATATCGTCTCCTAAACGTTTGCGTGCTTCCTTAAGCAGACGTTGCTCAGCTTGGAGGTCATACCCTTCGCGTCTGACTATTCTCAGCACGAGCGTCTGTCGGTCAGGTTGATAGATCTGGGCTTCCCGGATCAGGGTCAAATCTTTGAAAATGTGGTCAAGTCTGCCTAGGCGTGCTCCATTTGGCAGATGAATATAGTCTTCCTTGCGTCCATCAATCGAGTCCACCACTCGACCGGAAAACCGACACACAGGAATTGTTCCTAAACCTTGCACCAGATCTCCCGTGTCATAACGAAACAAAGGAAAAGCCGGGTTGCTCCAATTCGTTCCAATGACACGGTACACATCGGGATGATTTTCCAGTGGAATAAATTCTACGAATGAAAAATCCTCGTCGACATGCAAGTGGCCATTTGGGCATTCGGAAATGTTCGCCACCGATTCCGCCTGACCATAGTGCTGCCGGACGGGACAACGGAAAGCTTCCTCCATCAGACTTTTCTGTTGCGGTAGGAGGTTCTCAGCTCCAGTAGTAACAATGATGGGTGCTCTTTTCAATGGACGGCCTCGTTCCAAGAGATAACTAGCCACCAATGATAGCAGCGAAGGATACCCATGGAGCCAAGGCGGAGAAAAATGATCCAGCGCATCAAGATAAGCCGTAGCGGTTGAGGGAGACAGATGATAGCCGCTGAACAAGATTTGCCGGCCCGGATAATTAAGTCTCCAGAATGGTGGAGCGGATTGTTCAAGAGGCACCACAGAGCGTCCACCAAAATATCCACACCACATATCCGGAGAGATACCGTGCCAATGTCGATAGCGCCACCAGACCGCCCAGCGCTCCTTCTCCGCGTCCTGCGTTTCCCAAAAGTGAAGGCCAGTACCGGTTGTTCCACTCGTGTGGCAGGATAAGAGGCTATTCAGATCAAACTGCCGATTCAGAATGTTTGGAGCGTTATCCTGCACATCGCTTTTGGTAAGAATTGGGAGTTTCTCAATCTCATTCAGAGGATCGCTGCTGCTGCAGTCGATCTCATAGGCCTTGAACCGGTGTTCCCAAAAGGGCGTTTGTAAGGCTGCTGTAAAGTGTGAACGGAGGCGACAACGTCTGATTTCTTGAATATGGTCCGCAGCTACCGATGCGCGCTCTAGCAACTCACGATTCAACTCTTGATAGCCTGCACCATATCGTCGCCTGGCCAGTCGCCACCCTTCGATGGAGCATGCAAAGTTTTGCAGTCCAATAGGCAAGCAACTGTATAGGCGCTCGCGGTTCATGTGCGCGATCATTTACCGACCAAGGCACAGAGCCAGACACTGTCCTGACTCACAGGATTGACGAACGTGAAATCCCGATGATCATATCGAAGCCCACCTCCAAACCATCTGCGAAGAGGCTCGAGCCGTAGCGTTTTCCAAATCCGGCGCACTGAGTTCTGCCAGTACCATTCCCCTAAAAGACGATAATCGGCGATGTTGCGCAAGACTATCCCCTGCTGCATTGCAAAGTGCTGTGCATTGGAGAAACGTTGCCCCCAGATCTCAACCTTGGAAAACTTCGCTTGCAGCATGTCGCGAAACTCACTCAGCGTGTATTCTTTTATGTGCGTGTGATTTACAGGAGACGGCTCATAATTCAACGAGAACACCGGACGGTTTGGAGTGGATATGAACGCCATTCCGGCGCCATCGAGATGACGATGAACCGTATCCAGTAACGCCTCGGGGTGGGGTACATGCTCGATAACCTCGCAACACAGGATCACATCCCACGCCGCTGTTCCACAGTCTAGAAGCGGGCTTGAAATGT
>Ga0073904_10002723_pt1 | contig 13325 bp, 13 predicted proteins | sample KloWWTrecipitate_FD_66668 | JGI IMG/M metagenome (GOLD analysis project Ga0073904, IMG submission 66668) | Active sludge microbial communities from Klosterneuburg, Austria, studying microevolution and ecology of nitrifiers - Klosterneuburg... | ecosystem: Engineered > WWTP > Aerobic digester >...
CAGCGGCATATCCCAGCCGGTCGAAACGGCCGGCCAGCACACCATAACGCGCGGTTTTGTGCGTCGTGGCCTAACAGATTCGCGGCGCTGGCTGGCACGATCGGCGGTTTCCGCATGCAGACGCGGAAACGGTTTGCGGATAATAGCGATTAGCCGTAGAACGCCCTGTATCGGGTCGGGCGGTCGCCGGCTGGCGCATGGGATATGCCGCCGGTCAGTCCTGGCCGTGCGACGCGCCTACCAGCGTGGTTCTCCCGGCCAGCGCCATAAGTGCCTAATCTGCCTGACTATCGCCGTGTGAGAGCGGCTACCAGCGGGGTTCCCACGGCCAGCGCCCGTAGCGCGCTCGGTAGCGCCGGTTTGCCTGGCGCCGACGCCAGGCCCGGCTACGCAGCTCAGCGCGCAGCACGGCCCGTTCGTGTCGCCGCTCGAGCTGCCGGCGCCGTTCGGCCATCAGCGCCGCGTAGACCTCGGGATGCTTCGCCCGGACGCGCCCGAGGTGCCGATGCACCGTCCCGACGTGCACCCCCAGTCTGGACGCGACCTCGGGATACGTCGGCGCAGACGGCCCGACAACGAGCGCCAGCGCTACCCGGTGCTGGCCGGCCGGGAGTCTGCCCAGCATGGCCAGCAGGTCGGACAGGTCATGCGGCTGCTGCCCTTTTTGGGCGCCATTAATGTAATTAACGATCAATCCGATCGTCTCCGCTCGCTCGGACGTCGCGCACCACGATGTCCGGGTCACACCGGCACAGCCCGCCCCGCAGTCTGGGACACCAATCGTCGTGTCCCACATCCACGATGACCAGGCTCCCCCGCGGTTGCGTCGCCCCGATCGTGGCAAGCCCAGCCATGTATGGCTGGCGGTTCCGCGCCTTTGCGGCCACACGCGCCAGCCGCCGTCGCTCCTGGCGGGTCAGCCGCTCACCCCCCATCGCCGGCCTCCTGCCCCGCGTCTCTCACCGCGTCGGCCGGCGCGTCACAGGCTGGACAGGCACGCCACACGCCCCGTAGCACCTCAGCGCTCGTCACACCGTGGACGTGGCCGCAGCGCCCGCACTGGACGTCCAGGACGGCCCGAGGGCGCCCCGGCCGGGGTTCAGATAGTCGCTTCATCGCCGCATCTCACTTCTGTATGTAGTACGAAATAAACGAATAAGACGAAATAAGGTCGTCACGGATGGGACTTCTTTCGTATCTTTCGTTTATTTCGTATCCCAGCGTCGTTACCGCGCAGCCCAGACGATCGACGGACGCCCGCCCGTCCCGCGGGTCGCGCGACTCACCTTGCCGGACGTTGCCAGCAGCCCGAGCGCCTGGTCGATTCGCGCCGCCGACTGGTTCCGACCCAGCAGGTTCGATATCTCGGTCTGTGTCATCTCGCCGGCGTTTCTGAGCGCCCGCAGGATGGCATCGGCCACCGGGTCACCGAGCGCGTCGCCGAAGATGTAGGCGGCAGACTGCTCCAGATAGCGCCACACCTCCAGGCCGGCCCTGAGATGCTCAGGGGTCATCATCGCCGTCTCATCCAGCACCGCGTAGATCGCTGCCAGCCGCATCACCTGAGCCTCAGCCCGGCTTGTCATCGCTCCCAGCAGGCCGACGCCACCCTCGGATAGCGGCCCGTAGACCTCGTGCCACAGGTCGCGCGCGTCGTCGTCACGGACGATCTCGCCGATGTGCGCGGAGGTCTCCACCACGTTTGTGAGCTGGCCGGCCAGGTAGTCGAGCAGATGGTGATCGGGCCGCCCACCGTCCGGTAGCACCCTCGCGCGCCGGACGCATGCCCACAGGAACCGGTTGCCGAACCCGTTGCCCGCTTCGGTATCGCTGAGATACCGCAGCAACTCCAACCGCGTGACATGCCCCACGATCGTGATATGGGCATCCGTCGCCATGATCGGCGCGTTTCGCGTCAGCGTCCGGATGACTCCCCCATCCCACGCCTGCCGGATCACGCTCGAGAGCGTATTGCTGTCGCGGGTCATCACCCGCAGGACAGACGCGTACTCCTGCTCCACGACAAAGGCGCGCTTGTCATCAACGCCAGGATCAACGACCACCTCCTCGTAGCCGACAATCCGGCCCTTCTCCTTGATCGGCTCCGTCTTGCGCATCTCATCCCGAACGACGTGGATGAGCCCCTCGCCGCTCGATAGCCCACTCGCGACCTGCCCCTTGAGCCAGTCGGGATACGAAAGACGAAAGATCGCGTTGATCGTGCCCCAGCTCGTGCCCTTGCGCGCCTTGCTGGTCTCGCCGACGAACACCGGCCAGACGCGCAACCCGTGCCGGGTCATCCCGACGCTCCAGTGTGGCCCGGCGCCAACGATGTTGCCCACAGCGGCCAGGAACGTCAGCAGCAGCGCGACGGGGTCAGCCTCGGTCTCTGGTTCGATCGCCCGGACGATCTCGCCTGCCAGCCCGTGGTACGCGGCGCTGCCCAGCGGGTCAGGCCAGGGAGTCTCGGTCGTCACGGTTGGCGCGTCCGTGTTGAAGACGATCGGCAACAGGCCGGGGTCGTACTGCTCGGTCACCAGCTTCAACGCGCCGCCGATCGTCATCTCGCGGTAGTCCGCGCGCTCCCACTTCTCGCGGTAGAGCCCCGACTGGCGCACCAGTCGGTCTATCTGCCCAGCGTTGCGTGTGTAGAACGCCAGCAGCGCACAGAGCGCCGCGTCTGCCCTGCTGTCATCGCCGTCGTACTCGCTCGTGTCACCACGCCACAGCACCGCGAAGCGCTGGCCGTTCTTCGCCTGCATCGCCGTCGCGATGATGTCAGCGTCGGTCATGCCGGCCGTCGGAGTCGACGTTGTCACCGGCGCCTCTCCCGCCGCTGTGGCCGTCTGGCCCTGTCCTCGACGGGCTTTGCTCACGTGCGCGCGATGCAGCGTGTCGTACTGTGATTGACGCTCGTTGATCGTCGCTGGCGTTCCGTCCAGCCGCTGCCCGGTCAGCGTGAAGAAGCGTCTACGGTCGTACATCTCAATCTCGCCAACCGTGCCCGACTCCCATATGTGCGGCGACTTGTAGCCCTCCCCCGGATGTGTGGCCCGCACCCACACCTTGACGCCCGTCCCGCTCGGGGACACCTCGGAGTACGAGTCGAGCGACTGGATCAGCCGCGCAGCGTCCGGCTCAAGCTCGCCGGTCTCGGGGTCGCGACAGTCGTCGAGGTCGACACCGGCGTACGGGTCGTCGGCGCTGAAGACGAAGCCGACGCCGGCCAGACGCTCACGCTCAGCCCGGCTCAGCGCCGCCCCCAGTGTGGCCCACGTCGCGGGCTCTTTGGTCGAGGCCGGCCTGCCCGTAGCGGGGTTGATCGGCTCTTTGGTCGGCCCGCCAGGCCGCTCAGCCCAGCGCCACGCCACCCACTGACGGCGTTCGACCAGCTCGGTCGGGAACGCCGCGATATCGAGCACCACCACCGCCCCGGCCGTCATGGCCGCGCCCCCTGCCGGCGTAGCCACTCACGCGCGAGACAGCGCGTAGCCCCCCAGCGTGGCAGGCAGCCACAGCGAAGGCGGTCGCAGCGCAGCACGCGGTATACTGGAGTCGTTCCAGACAGATCATAGTCTGTGTCTCGGCGCCGTTCCCCCGGCGCCGTGTCGCTATGCTCCATCGTCGGCCGGCCCGTCGATCGTCCCCGTCTCCATCAGCCGATCGTAGAGACGCCGGGAGTAGCGGTACCGAGGCAGGCCCGGCACCCTCGGGACAGGCAGCTCGTCTCTCGCCGCCCGCCCATACGCGCTCGTCAGCGAGATGCCCAGCCGTGTGGCCAGCTCATCCAGCGTCATCGTGTCGCACACGACACCGTCACGCACAGCCTGTAAACGCACCATGGGTCGAGCTCCGTCCAGTAGTCAGCGGCTCCCAGTGAGTCGCGCCTATGGACAGAGCGTAGGTGTGGGATAGCGGCGTGTCAGCGGCGCAAAAACCGCAACAACTCAGCGAAGCGCCGCAATAACTCCGGCCGGAGTTATTGCCCCCCGTCCACTGGTTTCTTGACGTTGTCCCACTTGATTCCGAACCGTTCGAGGTGACGATTCAGTGTGTCCACGGAGGCGCCTGCAAATTTGCAGAACTCGCCCTTGGACTTCGGAGGTCGCCCCGTCTTGTCGTGGAACTCTCGCAGGGAGTCGTTCAGGTCATCAGATGATGGCCAGCGGGTCGTTCCGAACGGCCGGCCACCCCTGTGTAGCGGCAGCGACAGTATCCGAGCACGCGCCTCGTAGTCCTCAATGATGATCTGGAGGTTGTCCAACATGCTATCCGCGCCGACCCGACGGTCGTTGATCTCCGCCATCCCTGCGAGCGCGCCGTACCGATACAGTCGCAGCAACCCCCCGGTCCCGATCACGGCGCCCATTGGCACCAGTGCCAGCGCCGCCAAACGGTCAAGGCCCCACGTCACCGGGAATCCGGAGTCGCCCCATGCCAGCCGCGTCACCGCCGCGCCAAGGAGGATGTTGAAACCGCCATGGCAGACGGCGTTGACCTTGTACCGCGTTACCGATGGCAGACGGTCAAGTAGCTGAGGTCGCGTAGTCAGAATCGTTGGTGGGACCCCACCAACGATTACACCCCACTGATACAGTCGCGATGCCAGCAGTGACACAGCCGCCGCAAACGCAATCGCAGCCACGATGGCCATCCCCCGGTCGAGAAATCCGAAGGCGGTCGGCCCGTCATAGCGACTAGCCTCATCTTCGCGCTGTACACTCTCCATGCGATCGGCTCCTTACTAGTCGGTCGCCACACCCCGGCCGTGACTGCGGCGCGGGGTTTCCTCTTACGCGGTTCTCCCGATCGACAGTATCCGACTGAACGCGTCCGCCGCCTCATCCTGCATCGCTGGCAGGACATGGCTATACGTGTCGAGCGTGATGCCGATCGACGCGTGTCCCAGCCGCTCGCTCACCACCTTCGCCGGGACGCCGGCCAGCAGCAGCAGCGTCGCGTGTGTGTGGCGCAGATCGTGGACGCGGATACGTCGCAGCCCAGCCCGCTTCACGATCGCGTCGAACGATCGTTGCACGTTCCCGCCCGGCGCAATCGGCGTTCCGTTCGCCGTCGTGACGATCAGGTCGTTGTCCTGCCAGTCCACCGCCCGTAACCGTTGCTCTGCCTGCCGCTTCCGATGCCACTGGAGCGCGGCGATCGTCTCAGCCGTCAGGCGCACACTGCGCGCTCCTGACGCGGTCTTCGTCCTCTGCTGGATCAGCGCCCGCCCCCGATCGTTCTTGTTGGCGGTCACCGTCTGGACGATATGCGCCGTCCCGCGCTCCCAGTTGATATCTGCCCAGCGTAGCCCGAGCGCCTCACCCCGTCGCAAGCCCTCGCCGGCCAGCAGCCGCCACAGCGGCGCCAGCGCGTCCCGATCGGCCTCACCGAGAAAGCGCCGTAGCTCATCCACCGTCCAGACAGACGGCTTCGATCGGGTCAGCGACGGTCTCTCCGTCTGCCTGACCACGTTCGCGTAGATCAAGCCAACCTTGATTGCGTAGTCGAGCGCCTGGGACAATCGCATCGAACATCCCCGAATCATCCGCGCGCTCATGCCGGCCTGTCCCCACGTCGCGTACTGGGACTGGACACGATCGGCCTTGAGCGCCTGCACCCGGATATTGCCCAGCGCCGGCTTGAGATGCACACGACAGACGATTTCATAGTCCTTCGTCGTGTTCGGCGATATCGCGCCGGCCTTCACCTTCAGCCACTCATCCAGCAGCTCGGCAATCGTCGTTGTCCGTGGGTCGAGCAGCGTGCCACGGTCACGCTTCAGCAGCGCCTCCCGTTCCGCCGCCTCAGCGTCCTTCTTCCGCCGCCAGGTGCCGATCGTCACGTTGCGTCGCCGTCCGGTCGCCGGGTCGGTTGTCGCAATCCGCACCCGGTACGCCGGCGTCCCGTCCTTGCCAGCCCGCTTCTCAATCACCGCTGCCACTCCCGTTCTCCGGGTTCAAAATGGGTACCAAATGGGTACGGACTATCCAGAAACGGTACCCATTTGCCGGGAACCACCGGGAACACGATACCCGCCGATCGTCTTATTTTCCCTATCCAGACAGGGAAAACAACGTACGTACACTAGTGTACGGGAACGGCTGGGAAGTGTCAATATCGTTCTTCCAAGCAGAATGTCGCGGGTTCGAATCCCGTCCCCCGCTCCCTTCAGCATCTTTCCCGGTAGTCCCCCAGACAGATGTCCATCGCCCTACCTCGCCACGGCCTATTATGTCATTCTATTGAGACCACAGATCCCGGTGTCCGGTCATGAGACATATCGGTGATACGATCATCGTCGTGGTGTTCAGGCGCTAGCGCGCCGAACCTATGCGATCCACCGATCACCTGGAGGTTTCGTGGCAGATCTCGAGCGCGTTGCTCTCTTTACGAACGAATACCCGCCGAACGTCTATGGCGGCGCCGGTGTCCACGTCGAGTATCTCAGCCGTGCATTGGCGAGGCACCTCTCCGTTGAGGTTCGCTCCTTCGGGAAACAGAATGTCATCGCAGGTCAACTGCGGGTTCGCGGGTATGAAGGTTGGTCGGAGCTTCAACATGGCACCGACCCACGCTATCGCGGCGCGCTCGACGCCCTCTCCCGGAGTCTCGCGATGGCGAAGGATACGCTCGAGGCACAGGTAGTCCATTGTCACACCTGGTACACGGATATGGCCGGCTTCCTCGCTCGGATGCTGTGGGACGTGCCATTCGTGCTGACGACGCATTCACTGGAACCACTCCGGCCCTGGAAGGTCGAGCAGCTTGGCGCTGCCTATCACATGAGCGCGTGGATGGAGCGCAGCGCGATCGAATCGGCCGACGCGGTCATCGCCGTTTCGCAAGAAACACGGAACGATATCCTGGAGAACTTCGCCGTCGCGCCTGAGCGAGTTCATGTCATTCACAACGGCATTGATCTGGATGAGTATCAGCGTGACCCGGCCACCGACGCAATCGTCGCGCGCGGGGTCGATCCAACGCGCCCATATGTGCTCTTTGTCGGGCGGATCACTCGACAGAAGGGGATCCTGCACCTCGTCAACGCAATACCATCGATCGATCCCTCATTGCAGATCGTGTTGTTGGCGGGCGCGCCTGATACGCCTGAGATCGGCAGAGAGATGGCCGAGCGGGTCGCTGAGGTTAGCGCCGGCCGGCCAGATGTCATCTGGATTGATGAAATGCTGCCTCGGCCGGAGGTTATCCAGTTCTATTCGCACGCCGCAGCATTCTGTTGTCCGTCGGTCTACGAGCCGTTCGGGATCATCAATCTCGAGGCGATGGCCTGCCGGACGCCCGTCGTTGCATCCAATGTCGGTGGCATCCCTGAGGTTGTCGTGCCGGGTGAGACGGGGTTGCTTGTCGACCTTGTGCTTCGTCCGGGCACGTTCGACCCGATCGACCCAGAAGGGTTCTCCGCGTCGCTCGCGGCAGCCATCAACCGGGTCGGGATGGATCCGGCGCTCCAACGTACATTCGGTGAACGTGGGCGAGCAAGGGTCGAGGCGCATTTCTCGTGGGACGCCATTGCTGAGAAGACGATCGATCTCTATCGGCAGGTGATCGACGAGTATCGCCGGCCAGTGGACTCGCTCTAGCGGGTGTTGTTCTCTCCCTGCATCACGGCGATACTGCCACCAATGGCTTGATGACGGAGGGAGATACCCAGCATGAAGATCGTGACCGGCGGCATTGCGCAGGAAACGAACACCTTTCAATGGGAACCGACGAGCCTGAGTGATTTCACGAAAGGCTCCAGCAGCATCGCTCGCGGTCAGGAGATCCTCGACCTCGATGGAACTGGCGGCATCTACGGCGGCATCGTCGCCGAAGCACGTCGTCAGGGAGTCGAGTTGATCCCGACGACGTACGGACAAGCGGTGCCCGGCGGCAGAGTCTCGCGCGAGGCGTTCGAATCGCTGAGAGATGAGATTCTCGCCGGGATTCGCGCGGCCATGCCGGTGGATGGTGTGCTGCTTGGCATCCACGGCGCGATGGCGCTGGAGCACTCAGATGACGGCGAAGGACCCCTGATCACCGCCGTTCGCGAGCTGGTCGGTCCCGACGTGCCGATCGTTGCGCCGCTTGACTTGCACACGAACCTTTCCGACGAAATGATGGGTGAGGCAACCGCGTTCGTCGGCTACAAGGAGTACCCACACATCGACATGCCTGAGACAGGCCGGCAGGCGATGCAGATTCTGATCGACACAATCAATGGCAACGTTCGCCCCGAGATGGCCTACGTCAGAGTGCCATTGATCGCGCCGAACCAGTCGATGGTGACCACATGGCAGTCACCGCTCAAGGATGCGATCGATCGCGCACGAGACATGGAGCAGGAACCCGGAATCCTCGCCGCAACAGTACTCGGCGGATTCCCCTTTGCCGATGTGCCATTCACCGGAGTCGCGACGATCGTCGTTGCCGATGGAGATCGCGCGCTTGCCCAACGCTACGCGGATGAGCTCGCTCAGATGTGTTGGGATCGGCGCGAGAAGTTCACGATCCATCCGACACCGATTGCGGCAGCAATCGACGACGCGCTGGCCGGCGAGCCTGGTAGCGTCTACGTGCTGGCCGATATCTCCGATTCGGGCGCCAGCGGCACGGCAGGCGACGGCGCCGAGGTGCTGAGAGGGCTGCTGGAGGCAAGCGCCAAGTCTGCGGCGGTAGCCCAGATCATGGATCGCGACGCAGTTCAAGCCTGCATTGACGCGGGTGTCGGCGCAACAGTCACACTCCGGGTTGGCGGGAAGCATGACAGGCGCCATGGCGAGCCCGTTGAGGTGACCGGGATGGTACGACTGATCCACGAGGGTCGCTTCCCGATGGGTGGCGTCATGGGTCGCGGCGGGACTGCCAGCCGCGGTCGGACTGTCGTTCTGGAGGTCAACGGGCCTGGTGGAATCGAGCTGCAACTGACCGATCTACGCGGCCACCCGAATGACCTGAATTTCTTTCGCGCATTCGGGATTGAGCCCACCGAACGCCGAATCCTCGTGCTCAAGAGCGCCGCCCACTTCCGAGCAGCGTTCGAGCCGATCGCCACAAAGGTCATCGAGGTGGACGCGCCGGGTATCAGCAGCCCCAAGCTTGATTCGTTCGACTACAAGGCATTGCGCCGCCCGATCTACCCACTGGATCCGGACCTTGAATGGTCACCGGCGGACGCGCGGAGGTAGTGGGCTGGCGCATCGGGTTCGTTGATTCAATGGGATATGTCGTGCGGAGGTGGACACCATCGACCGGCACAGAACGCTGCGAATGATTCAGTGGGGTTCTGTGTCGGTTTCGTTCACGTCCTGTCGCGGCTGTCATCGGTATACTGATGGCCGCACCGACGTGAACCGTCGGCCGGCAGCGGGCCTGTAGCTCAGCGGCAGAGCAAGGGGCTCATAACCTCATGGTCGCAGGTTCGATTCCTGCCAGGCCCACGCATTGATGTTATAGCCGAACATCGGTATTATGTGTGTACGTACATACTCGGAGGACAATGCCTGAGCCAATCGACGTTGCTCGTAGTATCGCGGAGTTAGCATCCGATGCCCTGGCGACCAATATCACGGTGCTGGATATCGGCAAGCTTTCGGTCATCGCCGATATGTTCGTCGTCTGCTCGGCCGACAACTCTCGTCAGTTGCGAGCCGTTCAAGAGGATGTGACCGAGGGGTTGCTGGAACACGGGATCAGGCCGCTACGCGTCGAGGGCACCTCCGAAACCGGATGGATCCTGCTGGATTATGGTGATGTCGTCGTGCACCTCTTCACCGAGGATCAACGACAGTTCTACCGACTCGAGGATCTCTGGTCGGAAGCGCCAAGACTACTCGTTATTCAGTAGAGGTCGGGGACGCAGCCAGAGGGGATGGCAAGGGGATGGAACGCTCGGAGTCCTTTGTAGCCGGGGTGATTGTGCTTGTAACGCTCGCACTGGCAGCCGGCGTTGCGGCGCTTATGCGAGAGTCATCCAGACGCGAACTGCTCACAACGACGATCCGACGATCTGAACCAAGGCATCCGCGCCGAGAGCTGCTCGCACAGTAGTCATCGCGAACCGGCGGACCGGTGGAAGCTACTCCGTCGCGTTGCGGTGAACTGGCCGTCGGCGCGCCAGCCAGGTGATCACGCCCAGTAGCCCGATCGCCATCAGCATCAACACATAGAGCTTGGATTCGCGAGTCGGCAACAACAACGACAGCGCGCCAAATCCGGCCGTCAGTGCGGCAAAGCAACCGACGACCTGCGGCTGCGTAAGTCCTGCGTCGAGCAGCCGGTGGTGCAGATGTCCTCGGTCAGCGACCACCGGCGACCGGCCGTGCATCAACCGATAGACGATTACCCAGGCGGTGTCGAGGATCGGAATACCCATCGTAAGCAGTGTCGTGGCGATCTTCGCGCCACCGATGACACTGATTGTTGCTAGCGCGAACCCGAGAAACATAGCGCCAGAATCACCCATGATGATCCGCGACGGATACCAGTTGAATGGCAAGAACCCGATGATTGCGCCGGCCAACGCAATCGCGAGGAGTGAGATCGTAAACTGGGGGTCGCCGGCCGGGCGGAAGAACGTGTGCAGGAAGAGCACGACGCTAGCGACGAGCGCAATCGTGCCGGCCAGCCCATCGAGCCCATCCGACCAGTTAACGGCGTTCATCATGCCGACGATCCAGAAGATGGTGAACGCCGCCGCGATGACAACCGGTAGCCGAACCGTCCCCACCCAGGGAGCGTTGAACTGATCGACGATGATCCCGTAGTCACTGCCGCGCCATCGCGGGACGACGACGAGCGCCGCCGCAATGATCTGCAGCGCTAGCTTCGGTATCGGCGGGATGCCGACGATATCATCGAACGCCATCACTCCGACCACGAGTGTCGCCCCAACAAGAAGCAGGATGATCCGCTCGACTTCGATCTGGAAACGATCGACTGGCAGCGCAAACGAAACGCCCACCGCGACGACGAAAGCCAGGTAGATCCCGAGCCCACCGATGCGAGGCACCGGTTTCGTATGAACTCGCCGGGCTTCCGGCATGTCGAACAGGTTCGCCTGCACCGCGAGCGAGCGGAGCCGGGGAACCACCGTATAGGAGACGGCGAACGCGACAATGCCGACGATAGCAGCGACGAGCCAATGCGGCATCGGTCAGCGCCTCCGATGGCGCGCGCACGGCTCAGGCATCAACGCCGACGCCTGGCAGCGGATATCCCGCGGCCAACTCATGAACTTCTGCGCCAATCCGTCCGATGAGCGCTTCATCGTCCGGAGCGTGGACAATGTCGGCGATCCAGGAGCCGATTCGCCGCATGTCATCGGGGCTGAACCCACGAGTCGAAACGGCTGGGGTGCCGAGTCGAATGCCACTGGTTTGCATCGGTGGCCGCGAATCATTCGGGATCGCATTCTTGTTGACCGTAATGCCGGCCGCTTCGAGTGCGCGCTCCGCCTTGCGGCCACTGATGCCTGCCGTGGTCAGGTCGACGAGCAGCAGGTGGTTGTCGGTGCCGCCGGAAACGACGCGCAAGCCGTGCTCCTGTACGGTCTCACTGAGCACGCGGGCGTTCTCCAGGACGAGGTCGATGTAGTCGCTGAATGCCGGCTGTAGCGCCTCGCCAAACGCAACCGCTTTGCCAGCGATCACGTGCATCAGCGGCCCTCCCTGAAGCCCGGGGAAAAGCGTCTTGTTCACCGCCGCGGCTCGCTCCTCATCGGCCATGATCATTCCACCACGTGGGCCGCGGAGCGTCTTGTGCGTCGTCGTCGTGGTGAGGTGGGCGCTGCCAATCGGCGTTGGGTGCTTCCCAGCCGCGACGATCCCGGCGATATGCGCGATGTCGGCCATGACGAATGCACCGACCTCATCGGCGATCTCCCGGAATCTGGAGAAGTCGATCGTTCGCGAATACGCGCTCGCGCCGCAGACGATCATCTTCGGCTGAACACGCCTCGCCACGTCACGCACAACGTCGTAATCGATCGTTTCGTTGTCTTTCGACACGCCGTAGAAGTGCGCCTCGAAGATCTGCCCGGAGAAGTTGACCGGTGATCCGTGCGTCAGATGGCCGCCTTCTGACAGGTTCATCCCGAGAATGCGATCTCCTGGCTTCAACACCGAGAGGTAGGCGGCCAGATTCGCTGACGCGCCCGAATGAGGTTGAACGTTCGCGTGGAATGCGCCGAACAGTTGTCTGGCTCGGTCGATCGCCAGATTCTCGGCCTGGTCCACGAACTCACAACCGCCGTAGTAGCGCTTGCCGGGCAACCCTTCGGCGTACTTGTTCGTGAGGACGCTGCCGACAGCCTCCATCACCGCGGCACTGGTGAAGTTCTCCGATGCGATGAGCTCAATCGTGCTCTGTTGCCGGCGCTCCTCCAACCGGATGATCTCGGCGATGTTCGGGTCTACCTTCTCAAGCTCGCTCACCTGCGCTCCGATTCATTCAATACGCGCACGCCCCAGGGCGCTCACGAGGGTCAATGCGCCTCCGCCGGGGTTCTGCCAAGCTTGCGCTCGGTGCCCGCGCGAAGACGATCAATATTCGACCGATGCCGATAGATGATGATCGCACCGGCTGCCAGACCAAACACCACGGTCTCCCACGACACAGCGCCCACCCAGGCCAGCACCGCAAACAGCACCGGCGTCGATAGCGCCGCCACGACGGAGCCAAGCGAGACGTAGCGTGATGTCGCGATCGGAATCACCATGATCGGGATCAGCAGAAGCATCCATGGAGACAGGGCGAATGCGGCGCCGGCGCCAGTGGCAACGCCCTTGCCACCGCGAAATCGCAGCCAGACGGGCCAGCAATGACCGGCAACGACAGCAACGCCCGCCAACGAGACCCACAGCTCTGCGACGCCCAGCCAGCGAGCCAGCAGAATCGCTGCGACGCCTTTTAGCAAGTCGACGACCAGGACGATAATCCCCCAACGTGTCCCGAGCGCGCGTTGCGCATTTGTCGCCCCGGTGCCGCCACTGCCAATACTGCGAAGATCGACCCCTGCGATAAAGCGAGTCAGCAGATAGCCGGTTGGGAGGGTTCCCAGCAGATAGGCGATCAGCAGTGCGGCAAGCTCGCTCACCCTCGGCCTCTACTCATCATCACGACGCCGACCACGGAAGTGCAACACGATCGGTGTTCCGTCGAACCGATACTGATCGCGGAGCTGATTCTCGAGGTAGCGTTCGTAGGAGAAGTGAACCGATTTCGGATCGTTGCAAAAGAAGACAAAACGCGGCGGCGAAATGTCGATCTGTGTCGCATAGTAGAACTTGACCCACTTGCCCGATCGCGAAGGTGGCGGATGA
>Ga0073904_10002724_pt1 | contig 13318 bp, 10 predicted proteins | sample KloWWTrecipitate_FD_66668 | JGI IMG/M metagenome (GOLD analysis project Ga0073904, IMG submission 66668) | Active sludge microbial communities from Klosterneuburg, Austria, studying microevolution and ecology of nitrifiers - Klosterneuburg... | ecosystem: Engineered > WWTP > Aerobic digester >...
CCTCAACTCCTCGGGGGTGTGGTCCCACGGGTTGCAGGCCTCCGAGGCGGAGTACACCTCGATGGTCGGGTAGCGGTGCCCGAACCCGGCGAAGGCGATCGCGTGGTCGTTCTCTGCGATCACCAGGTTCATCCGGGCGGCGTAGTTTGCCGCATCGGTGTTGTAGATGTCGGGGTTGGAGCGCAGCCGCTGCATCGCCAGCTCGTGCTGCACCCCCCGCTCGTCGATGGCCACCAGCTGCTTGTGCAGGTGGTCGAAGGACGCGCCCGCGGGTCGCAGCCAGTTCTGGAACACCGCGATGTAGCGCGCGTACCGGTTCAGGTCGAACAGCGCCTTGGTCGATTCGACGGTGAACCGCCAGAACTGCTCGTGCTCCTCGGGAGTGAGCGTGCCCGAGGCGGCGAGCTGGGTGTTGTCCGTGGCTCCGTCGATGAAATGCCGGCGGGCCACGATGACGTCGTGGCCGCCGCCGAAGAACCCCGACGCCGCCATCAGCTGGCCCTCCTCGCCGAGGCCGTCGATCTGCTCCTGGGTCCGTCCGCCGGCCCGCAACTTGCCCCGCACGACGGCGAGGACGTGCTCGCGTCCGGCCTCGGAGGCGAAGTAGGCCTCCTTGCGCTCCCGGACGTGCTCGGGCAGCTCATAGCCGTAGTTGGCATGCCAGTAGTCGTAGGAGAGGATCTCGAACAGGTTGGGGATGCGCCGGAACTCGGCGACCGTGGCGTCCAGCTCCTCCGCCGGGGTGCGCATCCGGGTCTCCCATCCCCCACCCGGCCGGCGGATGACGCGCGCCTTCTCGGGCGGGGTCTCCAGGTAGCGCTGCTGGCAGAACGGGCAGTGCCGGCCGTGCAGGGACGGGTCCAGCGGCACGGGGTCGGGCAGCGTCGGGCCGAGCGGACGGTTGCCGCGGCCGGCGACCGTCCACACCTCGGTGCCGCTGAAGGGATTGAGTTGCTTGATCGTGCCGTCGCGCATCTGGGTCAGGAAGTCCGGCTCCCGCCGGTATGGAAGCACCATCGCGCACCCCTCGCCACGGCGCCGGTGACGACGCCAACTCGTCCGTAGCAGGAGGTTAGCGCGAGGATGTGGCAACTTTTCGGGGCGCTCCGGCGTCTTCTGGGTAACCGATGCAACCCGGCCGCCTGCCGGCGCGTCCAAGTGAGTGCCCACCACCCCACTGGCGAAAGGTCCGCCGATGATCGCGACCCCCTGCGTCACGACCCCCGACGCCTTCCAGCACCCGCTGCTGGAGGACGGTGCCCCGCACTCCGACAACCCGGGCCAGCGGGCCGACTACTGCCGCCGGCTGGAGCGGGCGGCCCGGTTGTGCGCGACCTGCCCGCTGTTCGAGGCCTGCCTGTACACCTCGGTCGTCGACCACGACGTGGCCGGCGTCGCCGCCGGCACGACCGAACCACAGCGGCGCCGGATCCGGCGGCTCCTCGACGTCCGAACCGCCACCGAAGACCTGGACGACCTCACCGGGGTGGTCCGCGGCAGCCGCATCGTGTCCCACGAGGAGGTGCTGCGGCTGCGCCGCGCCAACCCCGACGCGAGCCTGGAGGCGATCGCGAACTGGCTCGGCTGCTCGCTCTCGACGGTGAAGCGCCACCTGCGGCGGGCGCGCCAGGCCTCCGGTGTGGTCGTGGCGACGGACGTCGAGCGCCCCAGCATGGAGGCAGTGCTGCAGGCGCACGCGACCGTCACCGGGGTCAGGTCGGCGAGCCGGGTGGCCTGAAACGGGGAGCCCGAACTGGGGACCGTCACCAGGTGGCCCGCACGGCACGGCCCGTTGGCTCTCGGCTCAGCCGAACCAGCGCAGCAGTTCCGTCACCGTGCCGCCGGCTTCGAAGCAGTCGGTGACGTGGTCGGCCACCGCCTGCACCTCCGCGCTGGCGTCGCCGAGGGTGACGCCCCGTCCGGCCCAGGCGAGCATCTCGATGTCGTTGCGGCCGTCCCCGATCGCGAGCACGTCGGAGGCGGCGTAGCCGAGGGCGGTCACCACCTCCTCCAGTGCGGTGGCCTTGTTCACGCCCTCCGGGGCGATGTCGAGCCAGGCGCTCCAGCCCACGAAGTAGCTCACGCCGTGCAGGCCGAGCCGCTCCGCGAGGGCGATGAACTGTTCGTCCGAGGCCTCGGGGTCGCGCACGACGATTCGCGTCACGTCGCTGCCGGCCAGGTCGTCGACCGAGACCTCCTCGATGTGGCCGTGCAGGTCGCCGTCGGGGAACCGCCGGGTCACCCGGTAGCCCTGCCCGATCACCTCCGCCGCCAGGGCCGCGGTCGGGTGCTCGGCGAGCACCCGCGTCACCACGTCCGCGGGGTTGAAGGTGATCACCTGCTGCAGCTCGAACGGCGGGAACCGGACGGTCACCGCCCCGTTGGAGGCCACCGCCGGGCCGGGTGGCAGCCCCAATTCCTCGAACACCGGACGGGTCGCGTGCCAACTGCGTCCCGTCGTCAGGACGACCGGAACGCCGGCCGCCACCACGCGCCGCACCACGCGACGCACATCCTCTGGCAGCACTCCCTCGTGGTCGACGAGCGTCCCGTCGATGTCGAGTGCCACCACCTGCGGCCGCCAGGCCGCGAATTCCTTGTTCTTCATCTTCGAGCCAGCCTACCCGGGGCCGGTGACAGCCCGGCCAACAGCAGGTGACGCTCCGCCCTCGCGTCCTGCTCAGGGACGCAGGTACTCGGCGCCGTCCAGGTAGGGACGCAGCGCGGCGGGCACGTAGATCGAGCCGTCGGCCTGCTGGTGGTTTTCGAGCAGCATGATGATCATCCGGGTCATCGCGCACAGGGTGCCGTTGAGCGTCGCCACCGAACGCACGCCGTCGGAGTCCCGCAGCCGGATGTTGAGCCGGCGAGCCTGGAACTCGGTGCAGTTCGAGGTGGACGTGATCTCGCGGAACTTGTCCTGGGTGGGCAGCCACCCGTAGCAGTCGTACTTTCGGGCCGCGCTCAGGCCGAGGTCACCGGAGGCCACCTCCAGCACCTGGAACGGGATCTCCAGCGCGGTGATGAAGTCCTTCTCGAAGCCCAGCAGCTTCTGGTGCTCGGCCTCGGCCTGCGCCGGGTCGCAGTAGACGAACATCTCGACCTTGTCGAACCAGTGCACCCGGAAGATGCCCTTGGTGTCCTTGCCGTAGGAACCTGCCTCGCGCCGGAAGCACGGGCTGTAGCCGACGTAGTGCCGGGGGAGGCTGGCCGCGTCCAGGATCTCGTCGGAGTGGTACGCGGCCAGGGCCACCTCCGAGGTGCCGACCAGGTACAGGTCGTCGGCGGGCAGGTGGTAGACGTCCTGCGCCGCCTGCCCGAGGAAGCCGGTGCCCTCCATCGCGGACGGCTTCACCAGCGCCGGGGGCAGGACGGGCGTGAACCCCCAGCCCATCGCCCTGCTCATCGCAAGGTTGATCAGGGCCAGTTCGAGTCGGGCGCCGATGCCGGTGAGGAAGTAGAACCGGGAGCCGGAGACCTTCGCGCCGCGCTCCATGTCGATGGCGCCGAGCAGCTCGCCGAGCTCGAGGTGGTCACGCGGGGTGAAGCCCTCCGCGGCGAAATCGCGCGGGCTGCCGATGGTCTCCACGACGACGAAGTCCTCCTCGCCGCCGCGGGGGACGTCGTCGAAGACGGGGTTCGGCAGGCTCAGCAGCAGCTCGTCGAACGTCGCGCCGGCCTGGTCGGAGGCGGCCTGGGCCGCCTTCACCTGCGCGGCCAGTTCCCTGGTGCGGGCCAGCAGCGCGGCCTTCTCCTCACCCTGTGCCCTCGGCACCAGCTTCCCGAGGGCGTTCTGCTCAGCGCGCAGCGCCTCGAACGTGACGATGGCCGCCCGGCGTGCCTCGTCGGCCGCCACGAGGTCGTCCACCAGCGTGACGGACTCCCCGCGGGCCTCCTGGGCGCGGCGGAGCAGGTCGGGGTCGGTGCGCAGCAACTTCGGGTCGATCACGGGGTCGAGCCTATCGTCCGTCGCGGACGGGCCGGTCGCGCGGAATCCGCGCCGGCTCCCACGGCCGCCTCACGCAAACGCCACCGAAAGTCAGGGAAGCCGCCGAACGTTCGGCGGCGGACTTGACTATCGATGGCGTGTGGGGGAGGCATCGCTCCGCGCCAACTCGTCGTCTGCTCCTCGGGCCGCTGATGCGCCCCTCGTCATGACTCCTCCCTGTAAGCACCAGCGCTCCGCGCTGGTGCTTACAGCTCGTCGTCTGCTCCTCGGGCCGCTGACACGCCCCTCGTCAAGACTCCTCCCTGTAAGCACCAGCGCTCCGCGCGGGCGGCTACAACTCGTCGTCTGGATTGACCAGGCCGGCGTACCAGTGCTTGGCGGCGGCGAAGTCGTGGTCGGTGAAGCCCCGGGCGACCTCGGGACGGACGCCGTCGGCGCGCGCGTAGGAGCCGAGGAAGATCACGTCCTCGCAGATCCGGTGCAGGCCATGCATGGCCTCGGCCAGCCGCGGGTCGCGCAGGTGGCCCTCGGCGTCGATCGAGAAGCAGTAGTTGCCCAGGCCGGTCTTGGTGGGCCGGGACTCGATCCGGCACAGGTTCACCCCGCGGCCGGAGAACTGCTCCAGGATCTCCAGCAGGGCACCCGGGTGGTCGGCGTGCATGAAGGCGACGAGCGTGGTCTTGTCGGCGCCGGTGGGTGGCGGTGGCGGGGTCGGCCGGGAGACCAGCACGAACCGGGTCACCGCGGACGCGTTGTCCGCGATCTCGGTGGCCACGGGCACCAGTCCGTAGAGCTCGCCGGCGATCTGACCGCAGATGGCGGCGTCGTAGCGGGATTCCGGGTCGGCCACCTCCTGGGCCGAGGCCGCGTTCGAGCCGCCTTCGGTCACCACGACCCCGGGCAGGTTGGCGTCCATCCAACCCCGGGTCTGGGCGGCGGAGTGCGGGTGGGTGAGCACGCGCCGCACCTGCTCGAAGGTGGTGCCCGGCCGCGCGTACAGGTTGAACTGCACCGGGATGAGCACCTCCCTGGTGATCATCAGCCGTCGGCCGGCCGCCAGGATGTCGAGGGTCGCGGACACGCCGCCTTCGACCGAGTTCTCGATCGGCACCATCGCCGCCTCGATCTCGCCCGAGCGGACGGCGTCCAGCGCCTGGCCAACAGTGGCGAAGGGAACGGCCTCGGCGTCGGTCACGGCCAGCAACGCCTGGTGGGTGAAGGTTCCCGCGGGACCGAAGTATCCGAACACGGGGGTCAGCGTAGTGCCGGGGTCGCCTCAGGCCGCGGTGGGCGTCCGGCGACGGGACCGGCGGGCGAACGGGAACTCGTGGCCCGCACGCCACCACCACCAGCAGATCGCGGCCAGCACCAGCATCTGGGCACCCCAGCTCACCCAGTCGCGCAGGAACGTCCCCACGGCAAGGATCGGGTCGCTGAACTGCACCGAGCGGCTCGTCACGTAGGCGGCGGAGAGCCAGGCCCCCCGCCACATCAGGATCGCGTCGAGCCGGGAGATCGCCACCAGGGCCAGCGGCGCCCAGGCCATCACGTCGTACCAGCTGAGGCTCGCCGGCGCGTTCACCACCCAGGCGACCGTCAGCAGCGCGGCGGTGCGGGCCGCGATCGTGAGCGGGTCGCGGCGGGGGTCGACGGGCTCGGCCAGGCCGGGAGCCAGCCGCCAGGGCAGCACCCGGGAGAGCATCCAGGCGATCACGACCATGCCCGCCCAGCCGGCCCAGCCGGTGATCGTGTCGGCGACCACCGGGTTGAGGAACCGCAGCAGCAGGTCGTGGAACTGCTGCGCCCAGCCGCCGGGGAAGATGTAGCCGGTGTTGCGGCGGGCGGCGAGCAGCGCCTTCGGCACCCACAATCCGTACGCCAGCCCCATCGGGATCAGCGCCCCCACGGCGTACTGGAGGATCTTGCGCCACTCGTGCCGGTAGGCCCAGAGCATCGCCAGCCCGCACCAGACGAGCGACACCTTGACGGTGCCGGCCAGCCCGATTCCGATGCCGGCGAGCAGCGGGTTGCGCCGCACCATCGCCAGCCCGGCAATCGCGAAGACGAGCGCCAGCGGCTCGTTGTGGGCGCCGGCGACGACGGCCCAGATCATGAGCGGGTTGAGGACGGTGAACAGCACGGCGCGGGACTGGGCCGCCGGTTCGTCCCGGGTGAGCCGGTAGAGGATCAGCCCCGTCAACAGGAACGGGACCAGGCAGAACAGCTGCAGCCAGAACACGGTGTCGTGCATCGAGCCCCCACCGAGCCAGGCCGCCAGCCACTGGCTGGCCGAGGCGAGCGGGCCGTACACGCTCGGGGTGTCCTGCCACGGCCGTTCCGTCCAGTACAGGACGGGGTCGAACTCCTGCCGGAAGATCGCCGCCGGGGGTGTCTCGTAGGGGTCGAGGCCGAGCAGCTGGATGCGTCCGTAGGCGGCGTACATCAGTACGTCCGCCGAGGTCAGCGCGGGTACCAGCGCGGTGACCGTGCTGAGCAGGGCGCCGAGCCCGAACAGCCGGTGGTTGTCGGGGCGCCAGCCGCCGGCCAGCGCCCGCCAGGCGATCCACAGGCCGAGCGCGCCGAGGAGGATGCCGAGCCAGAGGGCCGGGACGGCGATCCATTCGGGCAGCGGGCCCCAACTCACCGGCAGGTACCAGGGCGGCAGCAGGGAGGTTCGCGGGCCGAGGGTGAGGGTGACCACGGACGGTCCGGCGAAGCCGACCGCGATGGTGACGGCCGCCGAGGCGACGACCAGCCCGACACCGATCCGGTGGTCCGTGGTCCAGGCCGCGTCCCCAGCGGCACGGACACGCCTGCCGATGCCGTCCAGCACGGGGGGACTCCTCCTGTAGTCGAGGCCCCGCAGGGGACCTTCGCTCAGGCTAGTGGCGCCCGGGTCGGGTCCTGCTCCCGCGGCGACATTGCAACCGGAACGTTACCGGGCCCCGGAGCGGAGACCGCGCTGTGTCTGTGCCGTGGCGTCCGTCCCGGCGACGGCTACTTGAGCAGGCGGGAGAGCCTGCGGTCGGCGAGCAGCTTGCCGCCGGTCTGGCAGCCGGGGCAGTACTGCAACGAGGAGTCGGCGAACGACACCTCCGCGATCGTCGTGCCGCACACCCCGCACGGCTGCCCGGTGCGGCCGTGGACGGCGAGGTTGAGCTTCTTGTCACCCTTGAGTTCGCGCGCGGCCAGCCCCGAGGCGCGACCGACGGCCTCGGCCAGACCCTCGGTGACGGCCCGGTGGAGCCGGGCGAGTTCGTCCGCGGTCAGGCCGGAAGCGGGCTTGAACGGGCTCAGCCGGGCGGCGTGCAGGATCTCGTCGGAGTACGCGTTGCCGATGCCGGCGATCACCCGCTGGTCGCGCAGCACCCCCTTGAGCTGGGACCGTCCGGCGCGGGCGAGGAGGTCGGCCAGCACCTCCGGGGTGAAGCCGGGCCCGAGCGGGTCGGGGCCGAGCGACGCGATGCCGGGCACGTCCTCCAGCCGCTCGACCACGTACACGGCGAGGCGCTTCTGGGTACCGGCCTCGGTCAGGTCGAACCCGGTGTCGTCGTCGAACGCGAGCCGCAGGGCGAGCGGTCCCCGTCCGGGGCGGGACGGGGTGGTGGGCACGCTGGTGCGCCAGGTCAGCCACCCGGCCCGGGCCAGGTGGAAGGCGAGCCAGAGCCCGCCCACGTCGAGGCCGATGAACTTGCCGCGGCGCTGCACGTCCGCGACCTCCAGGCCGTGCAGGGCCGACAGCGGGAAGGCGACGGTCTTGAGGCAGGCGAAGGCGACCAGTTCGGTGCGGGCGACGACCTTGTCGACGCACGCGTCGGCGAGGAAGCCCCGCAGCGCCTCGACCTCGGGCAGTTCCGGCATGGCAGCACTGTAGGCGAGGGGCCCGGCGTCGGACAGAGGTGGGGGCGGGGTGGGCTGGTCGTAGGGGCTGGTCGTAGGAGGGGCTGGTCGGCGGGGCGACCTCGGCCGGGACCGACCGCCGACCGCCTCCCTCGCGTCCCGAGCGGCAGCCACTGCGACGAGCCCTCGAGGCATGCGGCTGGCCCGCGACGAGCCGAGGAGCAGAGGCCCTCGTGCACGATCAGACGGACCGGGGTCGGTGGATCAGGTGCGGAGAGCTGGCGGCCAGGCGGGCTCGGGGACGGCCAGCGCCAGCTGGAGCAGGTCGAGGTACTCGTCGCGGTCGATCTCCAGCACGCCCAGGCTCGCCAGGTGGTCGGTCTGCCACTGCACGTCGACCACCCGCTCGCCCGCGTGGTCGTCGCTCAGCAGTTCGACGAGGGCGAGCAGCGCGACCTTGGACGCGTCCCGCCCGTGGTCGGGGTCGTGGAACATCGACTCGCCCGCGAACAGGCCGCCCAGGCTCACGCCGTACAGGCCACCGACGAGGCGTCCGGCGGCGTCCCAGGTCTCGACGGAGTGGACGTGGCCGAGTTCGAACAGCCGCAGGTACACCGCGCGGACCTCCTCGTCGATCCAGCCGGCAGCGCGTCGGGGGTCGGCGCAGCCGGCGAGCACGTCCGGGAACGCGCGGTCGATGGTCGTGCGGTAGCGGCGGGCCGACTGGCGCAACGACCTGGTCACCCGCAGCGCGTCGGGCAGCAGGATGCCGCGGCGCAGCGGCGACCACCAGCCCATGCCATCGAACGCGGACTGGTGCAGCGGCATCGGGAACACCCCGCAGCGGTAGGCCTCGAGCACGAGCCCCGCGTCGAACTCGGCCGAGAAGGCGATCAGGTCCTGCCCGGCCCACTCCTGCGGTGGGCCGAAGACCCCAGGACGTGCCATACCCCGATTCTGTCACCGGGTGCTGACTGGCCCCGCCAGCGTTCGTTGGGTCGCCACCCCTGCCTCGCTACACGTTGTTCACGGCGCTACCCGAGTTCGGGTAGCGAGGTGAACAACGTGTAGCGAGGCCGGCCCCGGGTTACGAGTGCACCCGCCGTGCGGCCGTGGCCCAGGGTGGGACATTCGCGCCTCCCGCCAGCGGATCGGGCGCCTGGGCGCCGTCCTCGTCCCGCGGGCGGCGACTCTGTCCCACACTCCTCAGACAGGGGCGAGCCGGGGTCGGCTCCGGGGGGACCGGCCCTCCGGCCGCCGCCCGGGTGCCTAGGCTGGGGGCGTCAGAGCGAAGGGAACCCCGATGGCGAACGCAGCCGAACTCGGCAAGCAACTGGCCGCTCGCACCCCGGAAGTTGCCGGGGGCATGCTGCGGGGCATCATCGAGTTCGCGATCAACGGTGCCGGCAGTTTCCTGGGCGCGCGGGCCGTGGCGGCGAAGCGGCTGGCCGAATCCGCCGACCGGGAGGCGGCGATCGGCGCGCTGGTGACCCAGCACATCGCGCTGGCCTCGGCGCAGGGGTTCGTCACCAGCGTCGGCGGCCTGGTGACGCTGCCCGTAGGACTGCCGGCCAACATCGCCGGCCTCGCCGTGCTGCACACGCGGATGATCGCCGCGATCGCGCACTTGCGCGGCTACGACGTCGAAGACCGCCGGGTGCGGGCCGCGCTCACCCTCACCCTGCTCGGCGAAGCTGAGGTGCTGCGGCTGCTGCGCGCCGGCCGGCTGCCGGCGACCCCGCTCGTGGTCGCCACCGCGCCGGTGTTCGACCCCGTCCTGGAACGCGAGATCAGCGAGCGCGTGATGGGCTCCCTGGCCGGGCGGCTGGGCGGCAAGCATGTCGCCGTGATCGTCCTACGGCGGATCCCGCTCGTCGGCGGCGGAGTCGGCGCGGTGGTGGACGGGATGCTCACCTCGGGCCTGGCCGGCTACGCCCGGCGTGAGTTCGTCGCCCGGCAGCAGCTTGGACGGGGCGGCGCGACCCAGGAACCGGGCCCGGCAGCCCAGGCCGATCAGCCCTGACCCCGCCAGCTCCGACGCTGCCGATCACGACCAGACCCGGCCCGACCGGACCGGCTCCCGACGGCGTGAGCCGCAACCGGGCAGCGCCGACCGACCAGACCAACCCCGTCCGCCGTCGCTCAGGCGCGGAACTCCCGCGCCACCCGGGCGTTCACCAGGCAGGTGACCTCGTAGGGGATCGTGCCCATCAAGCCAGCGATCTCGGCCACGGTGATCTCCTGCCCGTCGCTGCGGCCGATCAGCACCACGTCGTCACCGACCGCCACCCCGGTGCCGGATTCGCCCGCGCCGGCTCCGTCGGAGCCGAGGAAGACCATGGTCTGATCCATGCACACCCGCCCGGCGATCGGGTAGCTGCGGCCGCCGACCAGCATCCGGCCGCGGTTGGAGAGCAGCCGGGAGTAGCCGTCGCCGTACCCGATCGGGACGGTGGCCAGCCAGCCGTCGCGAGGCGCCGTCCACGTCCGTCCGTAGCTCACGCTCTCGCCGGCGCGGACGGGTTTGGTGAACACGACCCGGCTACGCCACTCCAGCCCGGGCAGCAGGGGGACGCTGCGGGGCACGTCCGGGTCGGGGTAGTACCCGTAGGCCATCACCCCGGGACGGACCATGTCGAACCACGACTCCGGGTGCGCCAGCACCCCGCCGGAGTTCGCCAGGTGCTTGCACAGCGGGCCGCGGGCGGCTTCGACATCGGCGGCGACGCGGCCGAAGAGGGCGATCTGCTCACGGGTGAAGTCGACGCCCTCGGGCGCGTCCGAGATCGGCAGGTGCGACATCAGGCCGACCAGCTCGACCCCGGCGGTCGCGTCCGCGAACCGGGCCAGCCCGACGGCCTCGTCGGGCTCGCAGCCGATCCGGCGCATGCCGGTGTCGACCTTGAGGTGCAGCCGGGTGGTCGTCCCGGCAGCCACCGAGGCCGCCGCAGCCTCGGCGATGGACGGCTCGTCGATCACCACCAGCTCCAGACCGTGCGCGACCGCGAGGGCCACCTCGGCCCCGCGGGCAACCGACAGCTTGAGGATCGGGGCGGTGATGCCGGCCTGCCGCAGCTGGACGCCTTCTGTGACGGTGGCGACACCCAGGGCGTCAGCAACCCCGGCCAGGGCTCGGGACACCTCAACCGCGCCGTGGCCGTACGCGTTCGCCTTCACCGCGACCAGCACCAGCGCCCCGGTGTGCTCGGCGACCGCACGGACGTTGGCCGCGATGTGGTCGAGCCGGGTTGTCAGCAGGCTGGGCGGCTCGATCACGGTTCGCTCCCCACCGCCACCGGACGGGAGGGGTCCGCCGACCAGCCCGACCACGACGGCGGGTAGAGGCTCGCGTCGACGCCCAGGCTGGTCAGCGCGATCAGCACCTGGGTCGCCGACACCCCCGAGCCGCAGTAGACCGCGACCGGGCCCTCTGCGGGCAGCGCCAGCAGCTCGGCGAGCTCCTTGTCGCCGGGCAGGGTGCCGTCGCCCGCGAAGAAGCCGCTGACCGGACGGTTGACCGCCCCCGGGATGTGGCCGGCGCGAGGGTCGATCGGCTCAACCTCGCCGCGGTAGCGCTCGGGCGAGCGGACGTCGATCAGCAGCCCGTCGAAATCGGCCACCGCGTCGGCGTCCAGCGTGGGCAACTGGCCGAGCACCAGCTCGGCGGTCGTGGTGGGCAGCTCGGGGAAGGGCGGTTCGCCGGTCTCGAGGCTGCCGCCGACGTCCAGCCAGGCCCGCAGGCCGCCGTCAAGGACGCGCACCTGCAGGCCGGCCCAGCGCAGCACCCACCAGGCGCGCCCGGCAGCGAACGACCCCGGCTCGTCGTACACGACCACCGGGAGCGACACCTCGACGCCGGCCGCCTCCAACCCGGCGGCCAGGGCGTCGGCGTCGGGGAGCGGATGCCGTCCCAGGGTCGGGTCGGTGCGCGGCCCGGTCAGCACCGCCTCCAGGTCGAGGAACCGCGCCTCGGGCAGGTGCCCGGCCAGGTAGCGCTCGCGGCCGGCCCCGTGTGGTTCGCCCAGCCGCCAGCGCACGTCGAGAAGTTGGGCTCCGGCGGCCTGGGCCGCAGGCAGCTCGCCGACCCCGATCAGGACCTCAGCACGCGTGGACACCCCTGCACTCTACGATCCCCGACCGAGGGAGTCGGGGATCGTCCGGACCGGGAACACAACCAGCGAAGTCCCCGGTCGGAACGATCCCCGACCGAGGGAGTCGGGGAACGTCCGGACCGGGAACGGTCGCTGAGCCTGCCGGAACCTCCCGCCTACCCCGAGGTCACCGTGATCGCGTGGGTGGCCGAGTCGTAGCCGAACGTGGTCGTCGCGCCGTCGCTGGGGACGGTCACGGTGACGTTGTCGCCGTCGGGGACGCCACCGGCGCCGTAGTTCTCGTCCCACGACAGGCCGACGGCGATCTTGAACGACCAGGTACCGGCCGGGATCCGCTCGGTGGCGATGGTGTACGTGCCGTCGCCGTCCTTGTCCTGCAGCCACATCCGCATGCAGTCGGGAGCCCAGTCGGCCGCACACCCGAGTTCGCTCTGGAAGTCGCCGGCCGTGGTGACGATCGCGCCCTCGGAGTCGGAGGTCACCCAGTGGGTGGTCGGGTCGTAGTAGAACGACACCTCACCGGTGGTCGTCTCGTACGAGATGTTGCCGCCGTCCCGCACCCCCATGGCGCCGTAGTTCTCCGTCCAGGAGCCGTCGAGGGCCGCCTTGTACCCGTAGCTGCCGGGCGGCACGGTGAAGGCCCCCTTCCAGATCTGGTCGTCGGGGTCGAGCGCGAGCTGGGCGGAAGGACACGCCGGGTCCCAGTCGCCCGCGCAGCCCATCTCGGAGTTGTGCGTGCCGGGCACCGACACCGCGGCGGGCTGGGTGGCCGGCGGGTCGCCGATCTCGGCCTCCGGGGCCGGCCCCGTGGCCGCCACGACGGTCGCCGCGCCGCCGGAGGCGGTCACGTGGCCAGCAGCGTCACCGACCACCACGCGGTACTCCAGCACCGTGCCGAGCGCCAGGCCGGACACGTCGTGGTGCACCCGGAACGGGGAGTTGTCGTCGGTGCCGAGCAGCGTCCACTTCGTCGTCCCGACCGGGCGGTACCAGAAGGTCGCCTGCGCGAACGTGTCGCTGGCCACCGTCGCGGCGAGCTCCGCCCGTCCGGCCACACCGGAGGCCGGCAGGTTCAGGTCGACCATCGGGGCGGCCACCGTGCGGTCGACCCGGGAGTCGGCGCGCCACACCGCGACCGACAGCGCGGGGACGGTCACCGTCACGGCCCCCTCGGCGTCGGAGCGCACCGGGGTGCGCGTGCCGTAGACCGGGCTGAAGCGGGCCCGCGACGTCCAGGTGTCGAAGCCGGCGGTCGCCGGCTCGGTGCTGTTGTTCGCCACCACGACGTACTCGCGCCGGGTGCGGGCGTCGTAGCGGGAGATCGCGAAGATCCCCGCGCCCTCGGCGGCGTACCGGTTCTGCTGTGCCCCGTCGGCGAGCGCCGGGTGTGCCTTCCGCAGCGCTGCGAGCGTCCTCA
>Ga0073904_10002725_pt1 | contig 13317 bp, 13 predicted proteins | sample KloWWTrecipitate_FD_66668 | JGI IMG/M metagenome (GOLD analysis project Ga0073904, IMG submission 66668) | Active sludge microbial communities from Klosterneuburg, Austria, studying microevolution and ecology of nitrifiers - Klosterneuburg... | ecosystem: Engineered > WWTP > Aerobic digester >...
GCGATCAGCGCTTCGGTGCGGTCCTTGAGTTCGGCCGGCGCGCCGCGCTCGACGAGCAGCCGCGCGATCTCGCGCAGCGTCTCGCTCATGTCACCGATGCCGTAGAACGAACCTTCGAAGTACGGGATGTCCCAGCGCTGCTGCATCTTGGTCGCGATGTTGATCATCGACTTCGAGCAGACCATCATGTTGGCCTTCGCGCGGTGCGACGAAGCCACCTCGGCGTAGCGTCCGTCGCCCGAGATGCAGCTGAGGATGCGCACCCCCAGCGCATCGAGCAGCGGCTTGACCTGCCACAACTCGCCGGAGAGGTTGTACTCGCCGATGATGTTGATGTCGTAGGGCGTGGTGTGCGTCGGCTCGACGGTGCCGATCACGTAGTCGAGCAGCGCCTCTGCGCCGAGCTTGTTGCCGAGGTTCTTCGGCCCGGCGAAGCCCGGTGCGTTGACCGGGATCACCGGCTTGCCGAACTTCTCGGCGGCGCGCTTGCACACCGCTTCGATGTCGTCGCCGATCAGTCCGGTGACGCAGGTCTGGTAGACGAAGATGGCAGGCGGGTCGTACTTCTCGCAGATCTCGCGGATCGACTTGAACAGGCGCTTCTCGGCGCCGTAGATCACGTCGAGCTCGTTGATGTCGGTGGTGAAGCCGGTGCGATAGATCGTCGATCCCGACGAGGCGCTGTGGCGGTTGTCCCACGAGTTGCCTTCGCAGGCGATCGGCCCGTGCACGAGGTGCGCCACATCGACGATGGGCTGCAGGGCGATCTTGGCGCCGTCGAACGCGCAGCCACCGGCGGCTGCTCCGGGTGTCAGCTGCTTGGTGCAACCCTTCTTGCGTTCCTTCTCGGTCTTGCCGACGTTCTTGTCGCAGCCAGGCTCCTCGAACACTTCGGCGATCTTGGCTTTCAGCGACGCAGACATCCGGTGACTCCTGCAGTGTGTAGCGACATCGAACCGGGGGGGTTCGGTGGTGCTATTGCAGCTTCAGTGCCAGACGCGTAAATCCCTACAAATCAAGTACTTGGACGATTCGGCGGGTCCATCCCGGCCCGCGCCGAGCGACAGCGGGCTGCGGCAATTGGCAGGTTCCCGACAATCACGGCACCCGGTCCGGTGCCTTTGCCGATCCGCATCGAACTGCACGGCCCGGGCCCGCCGGGACCGGCGGCCAGGCTCATTCGAGCCGGGAGGGACGGCTCCGGCTGCGTCGCCCGACGCGGCCTGATGAGGCTTCCGCATGCGTGCGTCTGCGTCGCCTGCCTCTGGAAGCACCCGGTGGCCAGGAGATCAGGTAGTCCTCGCCCCTGGCCAGGCCCAACACGCTGCGGGCCACCCAGCCGGCGCCGACGACGACCACCAGGCACAGGACCAGACCCGACGCCGCGGCGATGGCCGCGTACGTCCAATGATCGATTCGCTGCTCGCGGCGGATGCTTCGAGCCTCCTCGTCGCCTTGAAGCGGCAGCTGGAAGCGTTCCTCCAGCTCGATCATCTGGCGAGCGACTTCGGGGGCGTAGGCGCCGCCGATCCACCACTGCGCATCCTTCGCCTTCAGCGTCTTGAAGCACAGCAGCACACCCACGGCAGCGCCCTCGCTGTCCCGCGTCGCGATGTAGCGCGAGCCGTCCTCGCGACCGCATCGTTCCACGCGAACCGGGGCGGCGTCAGGCGCGCTGATGCTGTAGTTCAGGTGGGCGTAGGGCTTGGCGAAGATGCCATAGGCTGCGCAGCCGCCGATCCAGACGACGCAAAAAACGATCGCGATGCGGCGTGCAGCCTTGAAGATGTTGACCCTCATGGCTCGATTTTGCATTGCAGGGGCCTCAGACCTGATCCCCAATATGCGGTGGTGGGCCGCCAGCTCGATGGCACAGGCCGGAACGCAGCGAGGCCCGCCTACGCACCAGGGCCGCGGAATCCGCCAACGTCGGACCGCGCCGGGACACGCAAGCTCAATGCGGCGAAGCAGCGGCCATGGCCTCGCCCATGCGCACCGGGCGCATCGGCAGCCAGTCGGTCCGGAATCGAAGCGTGTCCTTCGGAAACAGCAGGACCACGGTCGAGCCGAGCAGGAAGCGGCCCATCTCTTCGCCCTGACGCAGCGTGATGGACCGGTCGTCGTAGTGCCACTCGCGCACGACGCCAGGTCGCGGCGGGTTCACCAGGCCGTGCCAGACGGTCGCCATGCTGCCCACGATGGTGGCCCCGACCAGCGCCATCACGAAGGTGCCATGCGCCGGCGACTCGAAGACACAGACCACGCGCTCGTTGCGGGCGAACAGCCCGGGCACGCCACGCGCCGTGGTCGGGTTGACGGAAAACAGATCGCCCGGCACATGGATCATGCGCACGAGGCGCCCGTCGCACGGCATGTGGATGCGGTGGTAATCCTTCGGGCTCAGGTACACGGTGGCGAACTCGCCCTGTTCGAACAGCGCCGCGAGGCGGGCATCGCCGCCCACCATCGCCTGAACGCTGTAGCTGTGGCCCTTGGCCTGCAGGATGCGGTCCCCTTCGATGGCGCCGCACTGACTGACCGCACCGTCCACCGGGCAGACGAAGTCGGCCTCGGCCAGCGGCCGCGCGCCATCGCGCAGCGCACGCGTGAAGAAATCGTTGAAGCAGGCGTAGGCGGCTGCGTCCGGCTCGGCCGCTTCGGACATGTCCACGCCGTAGCGGGCAATGAACCAGGGGATGACACGACTCGTCCAGGCACGCGAGCGCGAAGCGGCGCACCAGCCCGCGAACTCGGTCATCAACTTCTTGGGCAGCAGGTACTGCGGCAGCACCGCCATGCGTTCGGACAGATCAGGCAACGAGGCGACTCCCGGCGAATTTCATCGGTTCAAGCAAGCGCAAGGCGCGCCGCATCACATCAGCACGATGTCGTAGTGCTCGGGCGACCCCGCGTTCTCGGCGCGCAGCGAGATCGGCTTGCCGATGAAATCGCTGAGGCCGGCCAGATGCTGGCTCTCCTCGTCGAGCAGCATCTCGACGACCGACGGGCTGGCGATGATGCGGAACTCCTTCGGGTTGAACTGCTTCGCCTCGCGCAGGATCTCGCGCAGGATGTCGTAGCAGACGCTGCGAGCGGTCTTCACCTGACCCTTGCCTTCGCAGGTCGGGCAGGGCTCGCAAAGCATGTGCGACAGCGACTCGCGCGTGCGCTTGCGGGTCAGCTCGACCAGCCCCAGTTGCGTGAAGCCGCTGACCGTGACCTTGGTGCGGTCGCGTACCAGCTGCTTCTTGAACTCGGCCAGCACGGCAGCCTGGTGCTCTTCCCGGGTCATGTCGATGAAGTCGACGATGATGATTCCGCCGAGGTTGCGCAGCCGCAGCTGGCGAGCTATGGCCTGCGTCGCCTCGAGATTGGTCTTGAAGATCGTGTCGTCGAAATTGCGCGCGCCGACATAGCCGCCCGTGTTGACGTCGACGGTGGTCAACGCCTCCGTCTGGTCGATGATCAGATAACCGCCGGACTTCAGGTCGACGCGCCGGGCCAGCGCGCGTGCGATGTCCTCGTCGATGCTGAACAGGTCGAAGATCGGCCTCTCGCCCTTGTACAGATCGAGCTTGCTGGCGGACGTCGGCGTGAAGGCCTCGCCAAAGGCCTTCAGGACGTCGTACTGCTGTTTCGAATCGATGCGGATCGACTGCGTGGCCTCGTGAGCGAGATCGCGCAGCACGCGCTCGACCAGACTCAGGTCTTGGTGCAACAGGCTGCCGGGGGGCAGCTTGAAGCTGCGCTCGCGGATCGCCGACCAGGTCTTGCGCAGGTAGGTGATGTCGTCGGCCAGTTCGGCGTCGGTCGATTCCTCGGCGTTGGTGCGCAGGATGAAGCCGCCGGTCGGACCGCTCCCCTCGGGCAGTTGCACGAGCTGGCTCACCCGCGCGCGCAGCTGCTCGCGCAGTTCGTGCGAGCCGATCTTCTGGCTGATGCCGATGTGATCGTCCTGAGGCAGGAACACCAGCAGGCGGCCGGCGATGCTGATCTGCGTCGACAGGCGCGCCCCCTTGGTTCCGATCGGGTCCTTGATGACCTGCACGGTCATCGTCTGGCCTTCGAAGACCAGGCGCTCGATCGGCGGCGGCGGCGCAACCGGGCCGCCACCGGCTGCGCTGGCGTTCTGCCGGATCTGATCGGCTGCGAGCTGCACGTCGGCCACATGCAGGAAGGCAGCCCGCTCGAGCCCGATGTCGATGAAGGCCGACTGCATGCCTGGCAGCACGCGAACGACGCGACCGGCATAGATGTTGCCGACCAGACCGCGCTCCAGCGTGCGCTCGATGTAAAGGTCCTGGACCGCACCGTGCTCTACCACCGCGACACGGGTCTCCTGCGGGGTCCAGTTGATCAGGATGTCTTGCATTCGGTCGATGGTATGCGAGGGCGCGTGGTCGGCCTATGGGCCGACGCAGGTGCGTACCCCAATGGCACGCAGCAATTCGGCCGTCTCGTGCAGCGGCAGGCCCATGATGCCGGTGTAGCTGCCATCCACGCGTGTCACCCACGCCCCGGCCGCGCCCTGGATCGCGTAGGCACCGGCCTTGCCGAACGGTTCGCCACCAGCCACATAGCGACCGATGGTCGCCTCGTCGAGTTCCGCGAAGCTCACGCGAGACGTGCTGACCGCCATCGACTCGGAGTCGCCCAGCGCCACCGCCACGGCCGTGATGACGCGGTGCGTGCGACCGCTCAGCTTTCGCAGTGTGGCCGCCGCATCGGTCGCATCGAGCGGCTTGCCGTAGATGCGCCGCCCGAGCGCCACCGTGGTGTCCGAGCACAGGACGGGCGCGGGCGGCAGGCCGAGGCGGATCAGGCGCGAGCGGGCCGCCTCGAGCTTCGCGAGCGTCACGCGCTGCACATAGGCCAGTGGCAGCTCACCCGGGCGCTCGGCTTCGAGCGACTCGGCGTCCTCCGACGGGTCGGGCAGCAGCAGTTCGAAGCGCACGCCGATCTGCTCGAGCAACTGGCGGCGGCGCGGGCTCTGCGATGCAAGGTAGACGAAGTCGTGACTCGGCTTCGCCGCCACGGATTCAATCGGCGTGATCGGTTGCGCGGACTTCATTCGCGGTGGTAGGGGTGGTTGATCGTCACCGTCCAGGCCCGGTAGAGCGCCTCGGCCAGCAACACCCGCACGAACGCGTGCGGCAGCGTCAAGTCGGACAGGCGCAGCGTTTCGTCGGCACTGTCCTTCAGCGGCGGCGCCAGCCCATCGGGCCCGCCGACGATCAGCGCGGCGTCGCGCCCGTCGTTCACCCAGGCGGTCAGGCGCTGCGCCAGCTGCATCGTCGTCAGACGCGAACCATGCTCATCGAGCACGACACGGCGCACGCCCCTGGGCAGCGCCGCCTCGATGCGCGTGGCCTCGGCGGCCATCAGCTGATCGGCCGTCTTGCCGCTGCGCGGTTCGGCCTTCACCGCTTTCAATTCCAGGCGCAGGTCGGGCGGAAAGCGCTTCGCGTAGTCCTGGTAGGCCTCGTCGGCCCACGCGGGCAGGCGCTGGCCGACGGCAACCAGCAGCAGCTTCACGCGCCGCGCGGGGCCTTCTTCGCTGCCGGCTTGCTGGCGGACGCCCGCTTCGGTGCGGCGGACGAGGACGCGGCCCGGGCGGTCGCAGCCTTCTTCGTCGTCGGCTTGTTGACCGCGATGGTCTTGATCGGCGCCTTGCGGGCAACGCGCGGAGCAGGCGACGACGGGGCCTTGCGAGCGGGAGCCTTCCTGGCCGGGCTCGCCGCCGCCGTCTTGACGCCGACCGTGCGCGTCACCCCGGTCTTGGCGGGTGCGGCGCGCTTCGCCGGAGCAGCCGGCTTCGCGGACGTCGTGCGACGCTTCGGTGCCGGGGCTTCGGCCTCGGCTGCCGCGGCGTGAGCAGCAGTCGACTTGCGCGCTGGAGCCTTCTTGGCAGGAGGAGCCGCTGCCGGCTTGCTCGATGCAGCCGCCTTGCGCGCAGGTGCCTTCTTCGCCGGCGCCGCTGCCGGCACTTCCTCGGCTTTCACCAGCCGCTTCGGCGCGCTGTCGAGCTTGAGCTTGACCGGCTTGTCGCCCCAGATCTCCTCGAGGTGGTAGTACTCGCGGATGTTGGGCTGCATCAGGTGCACGACCGCTGCACCGCAGTCGACGATGATCCATTCACCGTTGACCTCGCCTTCGACGCGGGGCACCGGATAGCCTGCCTTCTTGACCGCATCGCGCACGCTGGCGGCCAGCGACTTCGTCTGCCGGTTGCTTGTACCCGAGGCGATGATCACGCGCTCGAAAAGCGACGACAGGTGTTCGGTATCGAACACGAGGATGTTCTGGCCCTTGACGTCTTCCAGTCCATCGACGATGACGCGTTGCAGTTTCTTGATGTCCATTCAGCTCCTGGTGCGCCCCTCGACGCTTGCGGTGAAATGAGGCTGTCCCGGTGGCATCACCGGTACAGACCGTGTTGGTCAATATAGCGCGCCACCCCGGCCGGCACCATTTCGTCGATCGGCAGGCCGGCCGCGCAGCGCGCCCTCACCTGCGTCGACGACAGATCCATCGGTGGCAGGAAGACGGTGCGTGCAACTGGCGCCGGTGCGCCGCCATCGTCCGCGCCAGGCCGCCGAGCCACCGCCAGCGTGACGCGGCCGAGCAACTCTTCGGCGCCGTGCCAGGTCGGCAAAGCGGCCTGCTGGTCCTGCCCGAGGATCAGGAACCACTGCGCATCGGGCTGGGCTGCCTGCAGTTCGCGCACCGTGTCGAGCGTGTAGCTCGGACCGGGCCGCCGCAGTTCGATCGGATCGAGCACGAACCCCGGCTCGGCCTCGACGGCCAGCGCGACCATCGCCGCTCGATGCCCGGCGTCGGTCAATGCACGCGCCTTCTGCCAGGGATGTCCGGCCGGAATCCAGCGCACTTCGTCGAGTTCGAGGTCGCGCCACGCTGCCCGCGCGAGGGCAAGGTGTGCGTTGTGCACCGGATCGAAGCTGCCGCCGAACAGGCCGATACGCCTCAAGCCACGATGCCCGCGCTGCGCTGCGCTTCGCTCCAGTCGGCCCAGTCGCGCGGCCGCAGGAAGTCGCTGTACAGGCGCGCTTCGGGCGTGCCGGCATCGGGCTTCCAGTCGTAGCGCCACTTCACGATCGGCGGCATCGACATCAGGATGCTCTCGGTGCGACCACCCGACTGCAAGCCGAACAGCGTGCCGCGGTCGAACACCAGGTTGAACTCGACATAACGGCCGCGGCGGTAGGCCTGGAAATCACGCTCGCGCTCGCCGTACGGCGTGTCCTTGCGCCGCTGCACGATCGGCAGGTACGCGTCGATCATCGCGTCACCCACCGACCGGATCATCGAGAAACTGCCCTCGAAGCCAAGTTCGGCAAAGTCGTCGAAGAACACGCCACCGACGCCGCGCGGTTCATTGCGATGCTTGAGGAAGAAGTATTCGTCGCACCAGGTCTTGAAGCGCGGATATTTGTCGTCGCCGAAGGCCGCGAGCGCGTCGCGGTTGACGCGGTGGAAGTGCGCGGCATCCTCTTCGAAGCCGTAATAGGGCGTCAGGTCCATGCCGCCGCCGAACCAGACCACCGGCTCGGCATCCTTCGGCAATGCGGCGAACAGGCGCACGTTCATGTGTACCGTGGGCACATACGGGTTGCGGGGGTGGAACACCAGCGACACACCCATCGCCTCGAACGGCGCGCCGGCGAGTTCGGGCCGGTGCTGCGTGGCGGATGGCGGCAGCTGCGGACCGCGCACGTGCGAGAAATTGCAGCCGCCGCGTTCGAGCAGGTCGCCATCCTCGATCAGCCGGGACAAGCCATCGCCCTGCAGCCGCTCGCCGGGTTCCCGCACCCAGCCGTCGGTGCGGAAAGGTTGGCCACCCTCGCGTTCCATCGTGCTGATGATGCGGTCCTGCAGGCCCAGCAGGTAGTCTCGAACGGCTTGTGTAGTCATGATCGGGGCGGATTAGCGCTTGACCGCGCGATGGCCGATGTCTCGGCGGAACTGCATGCCATCGAAGTGGATGGCCTGCAACAGCTCATAGGCGCGCGGCTGGGCCTGCTTCACCGAATCGGCCAGCACCGTCACGCACAGCACGCGCCCCCCCGAAGTCACCAACTGGCCGTCGCGCAGTTCGGTCCCGGCGTGGAACACGATGCCGTCGGCCGCTTCGGCCGGAATGCCGTGGATCGCATCGCCCTTGCGCGGCGTGTACGGGTAGCCGTGCGCCGCGACGACGACGCCGAGCGCGACACGGCGGTCCCATTGCAGTTCGACTTCGTCGAGCGAGCCGTCGGTGGCGTGCATGAACACATCGAACAGGTCGCTCTTGAGCCGCATCAGGATCGGCTGCGTCTCGGGATCTCCGAGCCGGCAATTGAACTCGACGGTGCGTGGCTGGCCCTGCGCATCGATCATCAGTCCGGCGTACAGGAAACCGGTGAACGGTATGCCGTCCTTCGCCATGCCCTGGATGGTCGGCAGGATGATCTCGTGCATGGCCTTCGCGTGCACGTTGGGCGTGACCACCGGCGCCGGAGAGTAGGCCCCCATGCCGCCGGTGTTGGGGCCTTCATCGCCATCGAGCAGCCGCTTGTGATCCTGGCTGGTCGCCAGCGACACGACGTTCTTGCCGTCGCACATGACGATGAAACTGGCCTCCTCGCCTTCGAGGAACGACTCGATCACGACCCGGGGCACCGCCTGGCCGTCGGCCCCGGCGTTGTGCTGCACGCCGAGGGTGTTGGCGGCCCCGTCGGTGCCCAGCATCCAGTCGATCGCCTCGTGAGCCTGCGCCATCGTGGTCGCCACGACCACGCCCTTGCCCGCGGCCAGACCGTCCGCCTTGATGACGATCGGCGCGCCGTGCGTGTCCACGTAGGCATGCGCCGCCGCCGACTCGGTGAAGGTCTCGTACGACGCGGTCGGAATCCGGTGGCGCTTCATGAACGCCTTGGCGTAGGCCTTCGAGCTTTCGAGCTGCGCGGCGGCCTGCGTCGGGCCGAAGATGCGCAGCCCGCGCGCCCGGAAGAAATCGACGATGCCGCTCGCCAGCGGGCCTTCGGGTCCGACGACCGTCAGCGCGATCTTCTCGCGCTCCGCGAACTCGGCCAGATCCTTGAAATCCGTCAGCGGCACGTTGTGCAGCCGGTTGTCGCTGCCGGTGCCGCCGTTGCCCGGCGCGACGTAGACGGTCTGCACCCGGGCCGATTGCAGGAGCTTCCAGGCGATCGCGTGTTCGCGCCCGCCGGAGCCGATCACGAGGACTTTCATACCGGACTCCGCCGAGCCGCCTCAAGGAGGCCGGGCGCCCCCGCGGGGGGCAGTGAGCGATAGCGAGCGTGGGGGCTCATTCGGACAGCTCGGCGTTGTGGAACACCGCCTGCACGTCGTCCAGGTCCTCGATCACGTCGAGCAACTTCTGCATGCGCAGCGCGTCCTCGCCCGCCAGTTCGACCGTGTTCTCCGGACGCATCGTCACTTCGGCCACCTCGGGCTTCAGCCCGGCTGCCTCGAGCGCCGCTTTCACGGCCTCGAAATCATGCGGCGAGGTGATCACCTCGATCGCACCTTCGTCGTCGGTGACCACGTCCTCGGCACCGGCCTCGAGCGCGATCTCCATCACCTTGTCCTCGCTGGTCCCCGGCGCAAAAACGATCTGACCGCAATGCTTGAACTGGAACGAGACCGAACCGTCCGTGCCCAGGTTGCCGCCGTACTTGCTGAACACGTGGCGCACCTCGGCCACCGTGCGCACCTTGTTGTCGGTCATCGTGTCGATGATCACCGCCGCGCCGCCGATGCCGTAGCCCTCGTAGCGAATCTCGTCGTAGTGCACGCCCTCGAGGTTGCCGGTGGCCTTGTCGATGTTCTTCTTGACCGTGTCGGCCGGCATGTTGGCCGCCTTGGCCTTGTCGACGGCGAGCCGCAGACGCGGGTTCAGCGCCAGATCGGCACCGCCCAGGCGAGCTGCGACCGTGATCTCGCGGATGACCCGCGTCCAGATCTTGCCGCGCTTCTCGTCCTGCCTGCCCTTGCGGTGCTGGATGTTGGCCCACTTGGAATGTCCGGCCATGGAATGGCGCCTCCTGCGCGGGCCTCGCCATGCAGCGGCCCGCCGTGTTTTGTTGGATAGACTGCAATTTTACGTGTCCGACCTCGCGTGCCGCACCCCAGCGTGCCCACGGGCGGGCCAAGCCCCTTTCCTCAGACCCGCTGGAGCATTTCCCATGGCCGAGCCGATCCTGGTTGCCAAACACGGCGACACCGAGTGCTTCCTGCTGCCGGCGCTTGCCAACCGCCACGGCCTGATCACGGGCGCCACAGGCACAGGCAAGACGATCACGCTGCAGACGCTGGCCGAGAACTTCAGCCTGATCGGCGTGCCGGTCTTCATGGCCGACGTGAAAGGCGACCTGACCGGCATCACGCAGGCCGGCAAGGTCAGCGACAAGCTCGCGGCGGTGCTGAAGGAGCGCGGACTCGACACGCCGAAGTCGGCCGCCTGCCCGGCGACGTTGTGGGACGTGTTCGCGAACGACAAGAAGGCTGACGGCCATCCGGTGCGCGCGACCGTCAGCGACATGGGGCCGCTGATGCTGGCGCGCATGCTGGCGCTCAACGAGACCCAGCAAGGCGTGCTGAGCCTGGTCTTCAAGATCGCCGACGACAACGGCCTGCTGCTGCTCGACCTGAAGGACCTGCGCGCGATGCTGCAGCACGTCGGCGAGAACGCCAGCCAGTTCACCACCGAGTACGGCAACGTCAGCGCGGCCAGCGTGGGTGCCATACAGCGCGGGCTGCTGCAGATCGAGGAACAGGGCGGCGATCGTTTCTTCGGCGAGCCGATGCTCAACATCGCCGATTTCATGCAAACCGAGGGCGGCAAGGGCGTGATCAACATCCTGGCCGCCGACCAGCTGATGAACAGCCCACGGCTGTACTCCACCTTCCTGCTGTGGATGCTGTCCGAACTGTTCGAGCAGTTGCCCGAAGTAGGCGATCTCGACCAGCCGAAGCTGGTCTTCTTCTTCGACGAGGCCCACCTGCTGTTCAAGGAAGCGCCCGCCGCACTGGTGGAACGCATCGAACTGGTGGTGCGGCTGGTTCGCAGCAAAGGCGTGGGCGTCTACTTCGTGACGCAGAACCCGCTGGACATCCCGGACACCGTTCTGGCGCAACTCGGCAACCGCGTGCAGCATGCGCTGCGCGCCTTCACGCCGCGCGACCAGAAGGCCGTCAAGGCAGCCGCCAGCACGATGCGCGCGAAGCCGGGACTCGACATCGAGACCGCCATCACCGAACTGGCGGTCGGCGAGGCGCTGGTCAGCTTCCTCGACACCAAGGGCCGCCCGAGCATCACCGAAAGGGTGTTCGTGCTGCCACCGGGCAGCCAGATCGGCCCGATCACGCCGCAGCAGCGACAGGCGCTGATCGCGAACTCGCTGGTGGCCGGGGTCTACGAGAAGAAGATCGATCGGGAGTCGGCCTACGAGAAGCTGAAGGGCCGCACAGTCGCGGCGGGCGACGAACAGGCGGGCTCCTCTGCCGCCCGACGCGGCCCGGATACCCCCGACGACGCGCCGGCGGCCGAAGCCGGCGGCGGCCTGTTGGGCGGACTCGGCAACATCCTCTTCGGCAGCACCGGACCGCGCGGCGGCCGGCGCGAGGGATTGGCCGAATCGATGGCGAAATCGGCCGTGCGCACGATGGGCACGACGGTCGGACGGGAAATCATTCGCGGTGTGCTCGGCAGCATCCTCGGCGGCGGGGGCCGCAGGCGATGAACCTGATCAAGCGCCTGCTGCTGGCCATTGCCGTGTCGGCGATCCTGGCACTGGTCGCCGGTCAGTTCGACCTGCTGCAGGGCCGGACGCCGACCGACCTGGGGGTGCACGACGGTCGCCTGAAGCCTCCGGCCAGGATCCCCAACAGCGTGTCCAGTCAGGCGGGTCTCTACGCCGACCACCCGATGCGCGAATCGGCACGCATCGACCCGCTGCCGGTGAAGGCCGGCGACGTTGCTGGAACCGCGACCCTGGCAGTGCTGAAGGCCATCGTCGAGCGGATGCCCGGCGCGAGGATCGTGACCAGCGACGGTCACTACCTCTACGCGCAGTTCACGAGTCAGTGGTTCCGCTTCGTTGACGACACCGAGTTCTGGTTCGATCCGGCGGCCGGGGTGATCCAGGTCCGCTCGGCCTCGCGGCTCGGCGAGAGCGATCTGGGCGTCAACCGTGCTCGCATCGAGGACATCCGGGCCCGGCTCGCCGCCACGCACTGAAGCCGCGTGGCGGCCGCCGGGCCGCCACGCCCATCAATGACGGTGGCGACGCTCGTCCCGATCGTCGTCGCGGTAGTCGTCGCGCCCTCCGCGGTCATCGCGGCGGTCGTGGTCTCTCCATCCGTGGCGATTGCGTTCCTCGTATCGACGGCTCCACCGCCAGTCGTCATGACGGCCGTGGCGATGCGGGACGTATCCGTAGGTCGCGTAGCCATAGGGCACCGGCGCATAGGCGTAAGGCCGCTCGTAGACGACCCGCGGAGCCGGTAGGACCACCACGGGCGGAGGTGCATGGACCCGTGGCGCGTAGCCGTACACCGGGCCGTTCGAGATCACGGCGCCCACCATCGGGTCGCCAATCGACACCGCCCAGTTCAGATCGCGCGCTTGAGCCATGCCTGCGCCACAGAGCGAGATCACCGCAGCAGCGGCCAGGAACAGACGTTTCTTCATCTCTAGTCTCCTCGTTGAGGTCGCGCTTCACGATCCAGTGTCACCGGGCCTGAAGCCGCCGAACCGCACACCGGACTGGTGTGCCCGTCCACAACGCGGCCCGAGGACACGCTCGTTGACCCTCGAAGCGAAAGCGGAGGTAAAGACATGTGAAGCCAGCGTGAAGCTGCTGCCTGCGCCGGTCCGGTGCCCGAGGCCTGGGAGGGATAATTGCCGTCGCCTCGAACGAAGCGACTTCGCCACTTTCCGCTGCCCCCGCGCCAGCCGCGCACGCCCCCATGACCGCACCCGCCCACCCGACCTCGCCCGACGACACGAAGCCGAGCAATTTCCTGCGACAGGTGATCGAGCGCGATCTGGCCCAGGGCGCGTACGCCAGCCGCACCTTTGCCGGCACGCCGGGCGACGCAGCGCACCACGCCGCCGGTCCGCTCGACCCCGCGCGCATCCGCACCCGCTTCCCACCCGAGCCGAACGGCTACCTGCACATCGGCCACGCCAAGAGCATCTGCCTGAACTTCGGACTGGCGCGCGACTACGGGGGCGTGTGCCACATGCGTTTCGACGACACCAACCCGGAAAAGGAAGAGCAGGAATACGTC
>Ga0073904_10002727_pt1 | contig 13313 bp, 11 predicted proteins | sample KloWWTrecipitate_FD_66668 | JGI IMG/M metagenome (GOLD analysis project Ga0073904, IMG submission 66668) | Active sludge microbial communities from Klosterneuburg, Austria, studying microevolution and ecology of nitrifiers - Klosterneuburg... | ecosystem: Engineered > WWTP > Aerobic digester >...
GGTGTTGCCTGGATGCTTCGTCACCGCCATCCCGCACTCGCCTTTGGCGTCGCCTGGTTTCTTGTGGGCCACTCGATGGAATCGACGATCCTGCCGCTGGAATTGGTGTTCGAACATCGCAATTACCTGCCGATGAGCGGTTTGCTGCTGGGCACTGTCTGCCTGGTGGGCCCTTGGCTGAATCAACGCATTCCGTCCAGGGCAAGTTACTTCGTCGCCTTGGGGATCATCCTCGCCTGTACCGGGCTCACCCTGCATCGCGCAACCAATTGGGGCGATCCGCTGAGGCTGGCCTTGAGTGAGGCTGCCAACCATCCAGACTCGGCGCGCAATCAATACGCCGCCGGGCGCGCACTGGTCATCGCCGGAGCGCGTGAAGGCGACCGCGCAGACGGCGAACTGAAGGCCATTCCCTACTATGCCCGCGCCGCCGAGCTGGACAAGAACCAGATCCATGCGGCAACGGAACTGCTCCTGATCAAGGCAGGCCAGGCTGCGGTACCGGAATCGGAAATCGCCGAGCTTGCCGCTCGCCTCGGCCGCGTCAGGTACTCGTCCCTGCTCAATCCATTCATGGATTTGCTGGTCACCGCAAGCACGCAAAAGCTTTTCCTGGAACCTGACGACTTGGCTTTGCTGGTGAATGCCGCACTGCAGAATCAAAACGTTTCGCCAATGGTGCGCGCCCGGATCAAGAACAACTACGCCGCTTACCTGTTCAATATGGCGCATGAGCAAAACCATGCAATCCAACTGGTCGAAGAAGCGGTCTCGGAAGATCCGACGAATCCCTACTATGAGATAAGCTTGGCGCAAATTGCCGTTGCCATGCGGCAACCCAACAAGGTACTTGAGCACCTGCTCAACGCACAGCGATTGGACAAGACCCACGCTTATGCACAGGAAATTGCCACCATGCGCGCAGAGCTGCGAAAAGAATAATCCAGCTCAATTCCTAACAGATCCCCATTGCAGCCAGATTGATTTCCCTGCACCAGTTCGAACTACTCGGCCAAACCAACGAGAACGGGACCAGGATTTTCCACCGGATCCACAGACGATATGAAAGTCGGCAAACGCTCAAGGTATCTGCTGGAATTCCCCGATGCATCCGGGCCCGACAGCTTCATCTGGATCACGCCCCGGTGAAAGTGATTCGCACGTCTGCTGATTTGGCAATCAATGGCGCTCCGCCGGCATTCGACGAGCCTTTGCACGTGGGTCGCCCCAACATTGGCGATCGCCAGGCATTCCTGGATCGAGTCAGTCGGGTCCTCGACAACCAGTGGCTAACCAACAACGGCCCCATGGTGCAGGAGTTCGAGCAGCGCATCGCCGGGTACCTTGGTGTGAAGCACTGCGTGGCGATGTGCAATGGCACGATCGCTCTGGAAATCGCCATACGGGCGCTGAAACTGGAAGGCGAGGTAATCGTCCCCTCATGGACCTTTGTTGCCACCGCACACGCACTCTACTGGCAAGGCATCACCCCGGTATTCGCCGACATCGACCCGGCCACACACAACCTCGATCCGGCTGCCGTGCGCCGGATGATCACTCCGCGCACCAGCGGCATCATCGGCGTGCATCTGTGGGGGCGCGCCGCACCCGTCGACGAGTTGCAGACCATCGCCGACGAGCATGGCCTGAAGCTGATGTTCGATGCCGCGCACGCCTTTGGCAGTAGCTACAAGGGCCAGAGCATCGGGCGCTTTGGTGCCTGCGAAGTGTTCAGCTTCCACGCCACCAAGGCCTTCAACACCATGGAAGGCGGTGCGGTTACCACCGACGACGACGACCTGGCCGAAGCCATGCGCCTGATGCGCAACTTCGGTTTCAAGGGCTACGACAACGTCATCCATCCCGGCACCAATGGCAAAATGATCGAAGTGTGTGCGGCGATGGGGCTTGCGAACCTTGGCAGCTTCAACGGCACCATCGAAGCCAACCGCCGCAACCATGCCGCGTACAAGGCGGCACTGAAAAGCATCCCCGGCCTCTGTGTACTTGATTACGATCTGGCAGAACGCAACAGCCAACACTATGTGGTGCTGGAGATCGGCGAAGAATGCCACGCAACTCGCGACGAGATCATTGCCGTGCTACACGCCGAAAACGTCCTTGCGCGCAAGTATTTCTGGCCCGGCTGCCACCGCATGCAACCTTACCGCGATCTGTTTCCGCATGCGGGGTTGATGCTCCCGTGTTCACGGGATCTTGCGGAAAGGGTGATCGTGCTGCCCACTGGCGAATCACTTCATAACCACGCCGTTCAGACCATAGCTGCCACGTGCAGAATTGTTGCAAGTCGACAGAGATGATTGTCGCGATCATGCAGCCCTATTTTTTTCCCTATATCGGTTATTTCCAGCTGATGCAGGTGGTGGACACGTTTGTGTTTTTCGACGATGTCCAATACATCGATCGAGGATGGGTGAACCGCAATCGGATCCCCCTTGACGACAAGTCGGCATGGTTAACCATGCCTGTCCGCAATGCCAGTCGCAGCCTTCCAATCAACCAGCGAGAATATCTTCTTGATGAGGGCGTCCGCACCATCAAGCGGAAATTGCAGACTGTATATCGAACGATGGATGTTTCCGAGTCATTTGAAACCATCAACAATCTGCTTGATTTCACGGATGCAAATGTCGCCCACTTTAATGCCGAATCCCTGAGGGATATCGCCAAACGACTGGGCATAAGATGCCGCTTTGTCAATGCATCTGAAGTAATGAACAGCCAGGAAGGTCTGCGTGGAGAAGCACGTGTGCTGGAACTCTGCAAGCGGTTGCGGGCCCGCCACTTCATCAATCCCATCGGGGGCGTCGGCCTGTATACCCCAAGCCGGTTTGATGACTCAGAGATCAAGCTGTCATTCTTCCGCACTACCGCACCGCCATCGAAAACGACAAGCGGGCCAATGCACTTTTCAATTATTGACCTAATGATGCGACATGGCATTCGCGGCTGTCGCAAATTGCTGACGAACCACGAAATCCTTCATCCGGCAATGGCACAGGAACTTCTCGTCTGAACATGTGTACGAGCCATTTTATAGGGATTCATGGCGCGCCACGCTCGGGCACATCTTGGCTTGGACAGCTTCTCAATAGCCATCCCGCTGTCAAATACTGCTATCAGCCGTTTTTCTCCTATGCGTTTCGTGGCCGCGCAGACTTGTCAACGAATGCAAATGAATTGCGCACCCTGTTTGTTGAAATGCGCGATAGCAATGACGATTTCGTGAACCAATCAGGCAGCGCTCGCATCGCACGAAGCGCACCGTCGTTCGACAAATGCACGCCCACGCACCTGATCTACAAAGAAGTTCGCTTCCATCACCTGCTCCCTCATTTCATGCGGGTCCTCCCGGATTTCAGGGCCATCGGCATCGTGCGCGATCCTCGCTTCATGCTGGCCTCTTGGTTTAATGCACCACGCGAATTCGACCCCACCTGGACTCTTGAACGTGAATGGCGCAATGCCTCGCTGAAGAATCGCGGACTTGAAGAAAATTGGTATGGATTCACCCGCTGGGTCGAATTGACTAGGCTATTCCTTCACCTGGAACAAACATACAGCGACCGGTTCACACTAATCCGTTATGAAGACTTGGTTAAAGACACGCTTGATTCTGTAAAGAGATTGATGGACTTTTGCGGCCTCGCAATGACGAAACAAACGCGGAAATTCATCACCGCATCTACTTCAGTCAACGACGGCGACCCCTACGGAGTTTTTCGCTCTGGCCGCTCGGAGACAGTTACGCCTCCAAAGTGCAGATTGCATCCTGAAATCGTATCCGCGATCCAGCATGAACTGGCTGGAACTCCACTTGATCGTTTCATACTGAAACTCGATACAGATAATGCACGAACGCTGATGTCTCCCGACTTCAGAGGGCCATGATCACATCATGGCGGCGCAATCGGCTTGGCCGAACCTATCGTAACCCGCTATTTTCATCCTACCCGTGGTCGAAAGAGCTTGAAGACTAGCTCCGTAGTTTTATACATCAGATTTTCGAATACATTTATTTCTAAATTACTCACAACAAACCTTAATGGACACATGTTTAACCACTTGGCCAGTGTTATTGCAAAGAGACCGAAATGCTGAAACGACGGGCATTCGAGGCAACTCTCTGGAGTGGCGTTGAAGTAATGCTCCGTCAAGGACTGCAGTTTGCAGTCACCGTCATCCTCGCGCGCATTCTGGATCCATCCGAATTTGGTACGGTCGCCACGCTGGCTCTATTCATTGCCATCGCAACTGTGCTGATGGATGGCGGCTTTTCGTTGGCTCTGTTGCAGCGTCAGGATATAACCCACGTCGACGAGTCAACCGTCTTCTGGTTCAATCTTGTGATGGGTGGGCTCTTTTCCGCAGCACTGGCCCTCGCCGGTCCGGCACTCGCGATCTTTTTCGAATTGCCGGCACTACGCAGCTTGGCGCCTGTTCTCGGATTGACTGTATTCATTGCGAGCCTGGGGGCGATCCATGCAACCCTCATAAACAAGCGTCTGGAATTTCGCAAGCTGCTTGGTGTCAATGTCGTGGCGACCATTGCAGCGAGCGTAGTGGCGATTACACTCGCATTAGCAGGATTTGGGGTTTGGGCATTGGTGGCGCAGGCGCTGGTAATGGCAACGGTCACGACTACAATGCTTTGGGTTGTTGGGGGCTGGCGGCCATCATGGGTTTTCAGTCGCGCTTCCGCGCGCAAGTTGTTCGGGTTCGGCGGTTACACTCTGGTTTCAAGCCTGCTTGACGCCGCATACACTCGTTTTTACACGGTAATCGTTGGTCGATGGTTTGGTACACGCGATCTAGGCTATTACAACAACGCCGATACCACGCGTCAGATGCCAACACGTTTTGTCGGAGCAATCTTGCTGCGTGCTGCGTTACCGATGTTTGCCGAGGCGGCACAAAACCCCCAAAAGTTACGGCGCGGCCTGCAACTTTCAATCCGTGGCACCATGCTGATGAATGCACCACTGATGCTCGGCGGTGCCGCGCTGGCAGAACCTCTGGTGCGGGTGGTCTTCGGTTTACGCTGGCTACCGGCAGCACCAATACTATCGGTGCTCTGTCTAGCCGGCGTTCTCTATCCGCTGCACGCACTAAATCTCCATGTGCTGCTGGCACAAGGTCATTCAAAGCGAATGTTTCATATCGAAGTGGCCAAGAAGATAATGGGGATCGCACTGATTGTGGCAGGCAGTTTCTTTGGCCTGATCGGAATTGCCTGGAGCCAGGTCGCTTTTTCAATATTGTCGCTTGCACTGAACACGCACTATTCGGGAAAATTTCTTGGTTACGGGCTCGTCGCGCAATCTCGCGACGTTTTACCCACGGTAGCCTTGGCGCTGGTAATGGCAGCGGTGGTAGCGGCCCTTGATCACTATTGGCCATGGGAGACCCATGCCGCGATCCGCTTTGGTGTTCTCATATGTACCGGAGCCGTCTTTTTTATCGCCGGTGCAGCAGCACTGCGACTTGAAGCCTTCCGCGACGTGGCACTGATCCTTCAAAGCCGCTCAAGCCCACGACATGGCGAAATGGGTGCGCTATAGAGATGGGAAACGGAACCTCAGACGACATCGAAATCAGCGACTTTTCGCGGTTGCCTACGGCGCCCGTCGTGAGCGTTCAGATGTTGACGTACCAGCACGCGCCGTTCCTGGCCGAAGCGATCGACGGAGTACTCGCTCAGCGTACCGATTTTCCGATAGAACTGCTTGTTGCAGACGATGCATCAAGTGACGGTACTGGCGATATCGCAAAGAGCTATCAGCGTGCACATCCTGAAATCGTGCGCGTCGTCACCGGCCCGACCAATATCGGCGTACGCGCCAATCGTCGCCGAGTCGCTCGGCGAATTCGTGGCGAATTCGTTGCTTTTTGCGAAGGCGACGACTATTGGATCGATCCGTTAAAGCTTCAGCATCAGGTCGATTACCTGCGCGCACATCCCGAAGCAGGTGCGGTTCATACGGATTTCGATCATATCGTGATGCGCGGCGGTCACTGGCGATACCTCAGGAATTTCCTGAAACACAGGCATGCGAACGGTGGGACTCCAACGGGACAGGTGTTCTCGAATCTTTTGCGTGGCAGTTTCGTGCAGACGTGCACGCTCTGCGTTCGCGCAAATATCGATCGTGAGTTTCTCGCCAACTTTCTCAAGGACAGCTATCCAGTTGGTGACTGGCCTTTGTCCATCTTTGTTGCCGAGAAACACGATATCGGATATCTACCGCGCTCGACAGCTGTATACAGACGCGTTGCAGGTTCAATGATGAACGCCGGGTGGGCGGGCCGCGCCTGCATCCACGCTGCATATATCCCCATGATCGAGGATGTCTGCGCCCGCATGGGAGTGAACAACAGCGATCGTATCCAAGCGTTGAAGCCCCTATATCATGCATTGTTCTCATTGGCGCTGCTCGCTGGGGACTGGCCATTATTCGAGCAGTCAATCAAATGGCTTCAGGTGCATGACGAGTCATTCCTCTCACCATTGTCGCGACGCATCAAGTCCTGTATGGCGCGTTGTGCAGCCATTCGCAGGTTCTTCGTGATCAAGCATGAGGCCTCGATTGCGTTGGAAGAGTGGTGCCGGTATCGACCCGTTGCGAAGCAGTTGCGGCGAACTAAATCATGACGGAGCTTGGCGAGGACAAAAACATCATTGACGTTTGCGATCTACGTACACTAGTGGAATATCCGGTCGCAAGTATCATCATGGCAACCTACAATCAAGTAGATTTTCTGGCCGAGGCAGTTCAGGGGGTGATGAAGCAGATTGTCGACTTCCCTCTCGAACTCATCATCGGAGATGACTGTTCCACGGACGGAACGTACACGTTGGCCCTGGACTTACAGCAAAAGCACCCGCGAACGATCCGAGTCATCACGGGCAATTTCAACGTCGGCCTGCTTTCAAATTATGCCCGCCTGATCCGAGCCAGCCGAGGTGCGTTTATCGCCTCATGTGATGGGGATGACATGTGGATCGATCCCGGCAAACTGCAACGCCAAGTCGATCTGCTTCGACATAATGCCGACACCGGGGCAGTGCATACTGATTTTGACCACATCCTCTGGCGCCGTAATCGATGGCATCGGCTTGGGTCATTCCACAAGCAGTGGTACGACAAGCAACCAGTTCCACAAGGCCACGTCTTTTCGGATTTGCTTCGACGAAATTTTATTCAGATCAGCACTGTGTGCTTCCGTGGCGAACTAGTACGCGCCAGTGTTGATAACGGCGCATTGCAAGGGAGTTATTCGGTAAACGACTGGCCACTCTGTCTCCATGTGGCGGCTCTTAGCAGAATCGAGTATTTGCCCGAGTCGACCACACTCTATCGAAAAGTGAGTGGCTCGATCACGAACTCGGGATATGCAGCTCGCGTTCGCATGTTTGAGGGCCAAATCCGAATGATTGAGGATGTCTGCGACCATTTTGCAGTCTCGCTTGCTGAAAGGACGAATGCACTCACACAGCTCTATCGGCCCATGTGGTCTGCGGCCTTATTCGCACGTGATGACGTGACGTTCAATCGGGCTTTGAACTGGCTGCGCAACAACGATCCTTCATATGCCAATTCCTGGCGAGCGCGCTTGTTGCCTTGGCTGGCAGCATCGCCAATTGCACGATATGTCCTGCAGAAAATCCAGAACCTACGCGTACTCTCCAGGGAAGCCAGAGAATATCGATGATAGACAGGACTCAATCAGTACTTGCTGTCGTGGTTGCTTATCGACCGGATGTTGAGAGCCTCGTTCTTTTGCTGCGCGCGCTCTTGAGCCAAGTCGATGAGGCATTGATAGTCGACAATTCGCCTGCCGCCGAAGACGACGTACATGCGGCGATTGTCGGTTTCCCAGAATTGCTATCCTCATTAAGACTGCTTCGTGTCGGCAGCAATATCGGGATCGGTGCGGCACTTAACATCGGCATCCAGACGGCGATCGACGAGGGCTTCGAATATGTCTTGTTGAGCGACCAGGATAGCCTGCCCGCCCACGACATGACGGCGCAACTCGTGCGCGTTGCACGTGATTTGCTGGCTAATGGAGTACGCGTTGGATACGTGGGGGCCGCCTACGTCGACGGAATCACCGGGCATTCCTTCGGATTTCAGGTGCAGGAAGCGGATCGATATTTCTACAGCACGCGTGCAGCAGACGCGGCCGATCCGTGGGTTGAAGTAATTACGGGGATTACGTCGGGATCATTGCATCCGTGCCGTGTGTTCGCCGATGTGGGCATGATGCGCGAGGATTGGTTCATCGACTATGTCGATACCGAATGGTTTCATCGCGCTCGTGCGCTGGGTTATCGCTTGTTCGGAACTCCACGTGCGGTGCTTGGCCACAGTCTTGGAGACCGCTCCTTTCGCGTCTGGTACGGGCGGTGGAGAAATTTCAGCGGCTATTCTCCACAACGGCTGTACTACCGCTTCCGCAATTTCGTGTTGCTCATGCGCTGCGGTCATGTGCCTTCGCGTTGGAAGGTGCGTGCCTGTTGGTATTGGCTCGGAAACGCCTATGCGTACTTGCTTTTCTCGCCCAATCGCTGGCAAAACCTGAAGTTCACCTGCCGTGGGCTGTGGGATGGATTGCGCGGTCGGGTCGGCAGCCTGGATCCGCTCGCATCGACACCAGCGAGTCCCCGGAGATCTTGATGGCATTCCGCAAATTGCGCAGGCTCGCCTGCATATACCTGCCACTTCGACGGCGTTATTGCGTGATTTGCTCGAGGCGTATTCATCGCTTTCTTCCTTATCGCGATGGCCTTGCCTCGGAAGCGCCATTAATGCGGGCGTTACACCTGATAAGCAGTGACATAGTCAATTTCACATGCCCATATTGTGGCGCGCATGATCGGGAACGACACTTGCTAATGTACCTGCGCGCCAGTGGCTTGTTCGACGCGATAGCCGGCATGCACGTCCTGCATTTTGCGCCGGAAGCACGCCTCACCGACCTGATTGCAAAACAATCCCCGGGGCTTCATGTCAAATGCGATCTTTCTCCATCCGCAGCGGACATCCAGCGTGCCGATCTCACTGCAATGCCATTCGAGGATGCATCGTTTGATTTGGTGATCGCCAATCATGTACTTGAACATGTGGAGGATGATCAGCGCGCGCTTGCGGAAATTGCTCGCGTTCTGAAACCAGGAGGGCATGCCATTCTGCAGACTCCCTTTAGTCCAATGTTGGAGCGGACGTGGCAGGATCATGGCATCGTCGACGAGAGTGCGCGTTTGCAGGCTTTCGGACAGGAGGATCATGTGAGGCTTTACGGGCGCGACATTGTCGATCGGTTTACCTCCGCAGGCTTCATTTCGTGCATCGAGGAGCATGACAATCTCCTCGCGAAGCATGACGCGTTCTTTCATGGGGTGAATGGGAGGGAACCGTTCCTGCTTTTTCGTCGCATCGGTGCGAGCCAGGGCGGAACGAATCCGGTTAGCGGGAAACCTTGGGTATCCCATGACGGCAGAGCATGAGCAGCTTGTAGATGACAGGACGAAAGGCGTGCGCGTAGCTTGACGGAATGCGACGTCGATTTCGCTGTATTGCCACGCGCGACGAGAGCAACTGCCCTCGCATCGCCCAAACGTCACCCATGGCGGTGACATATATTTGGCGCCAGATGCGCCAGTCCCACTTCACTAGCGCCAACACGATGCCTTCGCTACTCAATAGCAACAGGTGCAGGATCAGTAATGGCCACATTAGCGGGGTCGGTGTGCAAATTACCATCGCAGCGGTCTTGTTGCGCTCGCTCAGACGCCTCCTGCGGAAAGTGGTCACGAGCAGATTTGCATCGTCGCGCACGCCGCTGAACGTCGCTCCACCACGGTGTCGGTAGCCGCTTTTCCCGAGCGCAGTAACGACGTATCCCTGCAGTCGGGCGAGGCAGCACAGATAGAGATCCTCACCGATGGACTCCATCCACTCTGGAAAACCGCCGAGCTCGATCCACAGAGTTCGCGGCATGAACAGGCAAGCACCGATCACCATCGCCACGTCGGCACGTGCCGGGTCGAGGTTTGGAATGGGGTTGTAGAACGGATCGAGCAAACAACCGCGATCAACCAGTATGCCAGTCTGCCAATTGTATTGCGGCAAGCTCAAGATGCCAGGCAATGTTTCATTTTTCGCCGAGGTCAGAAGGGCTTCTAGCGCATCAGGAAACAGTGCGGCATCATTATTGAGCAGCAATATGAATTTGCCCCGCGCATGGTGGACCATCCTATTGTTGCTTACGCAGAACCCGACGTTTTCTGTACTCGCCAACACCTCAACCTGAGGATATTTGGCACGCAGCATCGTCAGGGAATCGTCAGTCGATGCATCATCGTGCACGATCACCTCGATGTTGAGGTCACCTTGCTGCGCAATCACCGAGGCCAGGCAATCGTGCAACATCGTTGCACCATTGTAGTTTGCGATGCATACCGAACATTCAGGACTCTCGGATCTGCTCAGCGCGGGCAAGTGTTCAAATCCGTTCATGGTCGGCTGAGCAGCTCGTGCATTGATCGATCCAGAAGTGATTTGCGCAGACTGCAGCAAGCTCCGCTCCATCAACTTGTGATTCCAGCCTTTCGTTCAAGTTACCCCCAGAAGCAGACGATAGATTTGCATGTAGCGCTCCGCGCAATCATCCCAAGTGCCAATTTCACGCACGACCCAGCGCTTAGCAGCGTTTCCCAAGCGTTGATTGGCTTGATCGTCTTCGAGCGTCCGTAGCGCCGCACCGAATTCTTCTACAGAGCCGCACAACTTTCCGGTTTCTCCATCAACCAAAATGCTTGCATGTGCCTGCAGATTTGAAGCAATTATCGGCAAGCCGGCAGCCATCGCTTCAAGCATGACCTGGGGGCGGCCTTCGGCGTGACGGCTGAGAGTGATCAATCCACATGCATGGGCAAACCACTCTTTCGCGAGCTGTTCGGGTGTAGCCGAACCGTGGTAGTGAATCCATGAAGGTACCTGGATATCCTCTTGCATCGGCCCGAACAGGTGCAGCTCGCGTGAACCATCCCCGAAGAAATTTTTCGACCAGCTGAAAAGGGAACCCAACTTGTCCGCAGTTAGTCGGCTAACCACAATCCAGCGGTACGGTGGGCACACATCGTGAGGGCTGCGTTCAACCGCAAACCAACTAGGATCGATACCGAACGACACGGGCTGAATTGCTGCCAGATCACCGAAGGCTGCATGTAAAGGTGCCTGCATCCATTCGGCATTGGGACAAATGACCACCTTGCGTTGCTTCATCACGCGACGCAGTAAATGGCGCACTAAAGGCAGTTTCAGAAGCAGCATGTCATTGCCAAGCACGCTGATCAGGGCTGGCTTGCCATTCGCCGGCAAGGGCAATGCGCATTGCAGCCAGTTTATGTGGTACAGATCGACATCAGCATTTTCTCGATAGCTCGCACCAATCATGCGCAGAAGGCGTATCGGCGCACCCCATGAGCGCCAGCCTCCGCTACGCATGAGATGAGATATCCCGCCTGCCGCCATGAGTCTTTTCAGCCATTGCCGGTCGGTTGGCGAGGCGGCCATGGTCGCTTGTTCGGGCAAGTCGCCTGGTGGAGCCCAGACGCGAAGTTTTAGATCTGGAATACGCGCAAGGCTGAAAACCAGATGACGCATGAACACCCCACGCCAGTCTGACTTATCCCGCGGATACGATGTGCTGATCAGCAAAATGCGCATTTATTGAATCGATTCTCCAGGCCAAGGCAAACAGCACGATGCAAATCAGGAAACTGCATCGAAAAATACGTTGTCCACCCGAGGCGCTGCGGTGTCATTCATCTCGGCGATACATCAAGCCGGTGATCTGTTCGGAAATGAGACCGATCAGGAACACGATGACCGCCGCGCTCAACAACAACACACTCATATTGGTGAACTGGTGGCGCACTGCAAACGTGTAAGCGTAATGGCCAATGCCGAGCACGAAGAACAGCGCGGCTGTCGGGGCAAACAACTTCAGTGGCGAGTAGAGCGTCGCAATCTTGAAAATTATCAGCAGAAAGCGAATTCCGTCTCGTAGCGGACGGATATGACTTTTTCCGACGCGCTTAGCCACCGGGATAGGCTCGTAAGCCACCGCGTATGCACTACGAAAGAAAGCCATCGTGCAGGTTGTCGGGTAGGAAAATCCGTTTGGAAGCAGGTACAGGAATTCCCGAAACTTGTCGGCCTTGACAGCACGAAAGCCTGAGGTGAGATCCTTTACTTCAACCCCGGTCATGCGGCTGGCGAGCCAGTTGTAAAGGGCATTGGCAAGGCCCCGACTGACGCCTGCCTGTCCCGACCAGTCGCGCGCCCCGACCACCATGTCGTAGCCCTCATCGAATCGCTTGAGCAGGCGATGGATCAAGGCTGGATCGTGCTGACCATCGGCATCGAGGAAAACAAGGGTGTCGCCGGTTGCCGCTCGTGCGCCGCGCTTGATGGCCGCTCCATTGCCCATTGAATATGGCTGGCGCAGGGTCTTGACCCCATTCTGGCGGCAGATCTCGGCTGTTTCGTCGGTCGAGCCGTCATCGACCACGATGATCTCTGCTTCTGGATGGGATTTCCGCAACGCGGGCAAAACGTCGGCCAGGGCAGCGGCTTCATTCTTTGCCGGCAGGACAATGCTGAGCATGGGCACCCCGGAATTCACGGCACTGGGCCGAAGCGGCCGGAATTTGTGTGGATTGGGCCACTATACTGCCCGGCAGGTGTTCTTTCGGCAATGTATTTGCGGTAGATTCGCAGTATCAACAGGGGTTTACGCGGACTTCTTATGGCAACACAGATGAATCCGGGGGCGCTGGCCGGACTATCCGGCATCAGTCGGCGGCTGGTCGCGGAAGGCTTGCTGGGCGAAGGCGATGCGCGCAAGGCGGTCGACGACGCCAACAAGCAGAAGATCCCGATTGGTGCCTGGTTGTCCGAAAATGGCCTGGTATCGAGCGCACAGGTCGCCTTGGCATCCGCATTCGAGTTTGGCGTTCCGGTTATTGATGTCACCGCGCTGGATCTGAGCCAGATTCCGATCAAGCTGGTCAAGGAAGAACTGATCAACAAGCACAAGGCGCTGCCGCTGTTCAAGCGCGGCAATCGCCTGTTTGTCGGCGTATCGGATCCGACCAACCTGCGTGCCCTGGATGACATCAAGTTCCAGTCCAACCACATCATCGAACCGATCCTGGTCGATGAGCAGCAGCTTGAGCGCGCCATTGAACAAGCACATGCCGCCACCAGCACCACGATCGA
>Ga0073904_10002729_pt1 | contig 13311 bp, 8 predicted proteins | sample KloWWTrecipitate_FD_66668 | JGI IMG/M metagenome (GOLD analysis project Ga0073904, IMG submission 66668) | Active sludge microbial communities from Klosterneuburg, Austria, studying microevolution and ecology of nitrifiers - Klosterneuburg... | ecosystem: Engineered > WWTP > Aerobic digester >...
TTCGTCAGCGCCGCCGTCAGGGTCGTCTTGCCGTGGTCCACGTGACCAATCGTCCCAACGTTCACGTGCGGCTTGCTGCGCTCAAACTTCTCTTTCGACACGACGATCTTCCTCTTGTCTTATTTCTTGATGATCGATTCGGCGATGTTCGGCGGAACCTCGTGGTACTTCGAGAATTCCATCGTGAACGTCGCGCGGCCCTGGCTCATCGAGCGCACGGTTGTGGCGTAGCCGAACATCTCGGAAAGCGGCACTTCGGCGGCGATCACCTTGCCCGAAGGGCCGTCCTCCATGCCCTGGATCTGGCCACGGCGGCGGTTCAGGTCGCCGATGACGTCGCCCGAGTAATCTTCCGGCGTCACGACCTCGACCTTCATGATCGGCTCGAGCATCACCGGCCTGGCCTTCCTGAAGCCTTCCTTGAAACCCATCGAGCCCGCGATCTTGAACGCCATTTCGTTCGAATCGACGTCGTGGTATGAGCCGTCGATCAGCGTGATCTTGACGTCGACCACCGGGTAGCCCGCGATGACGCCGGTTTCGACAGCTTCGCGAATGCCCTTGTCGACAGCCGGGATGTACTCGCGCGGCACCGTGCCGCCGACGATGCCGTTGACGAACTCGTAGCCCTTGCCTTGCGGCTGCGGCTCGATCTTGAGCCACACGTGGCCGTACTGGCCGCGACCGCCCGACTGGCGCACGAACTTGCCCTCGGATTCGACCGAGGCACGGATCGTTTCACGGTAAGCGACCTGCGGCTTGCCCACGTTCGCCTCGACCTTGAACTCGCGCTTCATGCGGTCAACGATGATTTCGAGGTGCAGCTCGCCCATCCCCGCGATGATCGTCTGGCCCGACTCCTGGTCGGTGCTGACGCGGAACGACGGGTCTTCCTTCGCGAGGCGCTGCAGCGCGAGGCCCATCTTTTCCTGGTCGACCTTGGTCTTCGGCTCGATCGCAACGGAAATCACCGGCTCCGGGAACACCATCTTCTCGAGGGTGATCACCTTCTCGAGGTCGCACATCGTGTCGCCGGTGATCACGTCCTTGAGGCCGACCGCAGCAGCGATGTCGCCGGCGCGCACTTCCTTGATTTCCGTGCGCTCGCTCGCATGCATCTGCAGCAGGCGGCCGATGCGCTCCTTCCTGCCCTTGGCCGGCACATACACGGTGTCGCCGGAGTTGAGCACGCCGGAATACACGCGGAAAAAGGTCAGGTTGCCGACGAACGGGTCGTTCAGGATCTTGAACGCGAGCGCCGAGAACGGCGCTTCGTCGCTCGCCGGACGCGTATCCGGCTCACCCGCTTCGTTCAGACCCTTGACGTCCGGAATCTCGACCGGCGACGGCATGTATTCGATGACCGCATCGAGGAGGGCCTGTACGCCCTTGTTCTTGAACGCGGTGCCGCACATGCACAGCACGATTTCGCTGCGCAGCGCGCGCTCGCGCAGGCCCTGCCGGATCTCTGCGTCGGAGAGCGTGCCTTCCTCGAGGTACTTGTGCAGCAGCGTCTCGTTGCCTTCCGCGGCGGCCTCGACCATTTTGGCGTGATACTCGGCACTCTGGGCCTGCAGCGCCGCGGGAATATCGCGGTACTCGAACTTCATTCCCTGGGTTTCCATGTCCCAGTAGATCGCCTTCATGCGCACGAGGTCGATGACGCCTTCGAAATTGTCCTCGGCGCCGATCGGCAGCTGGATCGCCACCGGATTGCCGCGCAGACGCGTGCGGATCATTTCGACGCAGCGCAGGAAATTCGCGCCCGCGCGGTCCATCTTGTTGACGAACGCGATGCGCGGAACGTTGTAACGGTTCATCTGCCGCCATACCGTTTCCGATTGCGGCTGCACGCCCGCCACCGAGTCGAAGAGCGCGACGGCGCTGTCGAGCACGCGCAGACTGCGCTCGACTTCGATCGTGAAGTCGACGTGGCCCGGTGTGTCGATGATGTTGATGCGATGCTCGGGGAAGGTCTTGTCCATGCCCTTCCAGAAGCAGGTCGTCGCCGACGACGTGATCGTGATGCCGCGTTCCTGCTCCTGCTCCATGTAATCCATGACAGCCGCGCCATCATGGACCTCGCCCATCTTGTGCGAGACGCCGGTGTAGAAAAGGATGCGCTCGGTGGTCGTCGTCTTGCCGGCGTCGATGTGTGCCGAGATGCCGATGTTGCGATAGCGCTCGATGGGGGTCGTGCGGGGCATGGCCGATTACCAGCGATAGTGCGCGAAGGCCTTGTTGGCCTCCGCCATACGGTGCGTGTCTTCGCGCTTGCGCACGGCGGCGCCACGATTCTCCGCAGCTTCCATCAGTTCGTGCGCGAGGCGCGCTGCCATCGACTTCTCGCTGCGATCGCGCGCTGCTTCGATGACCCAGCGCATCGCGAGGGTCTGGCGACGCGTGGCACGCACTTCGACCGGCACCTGGTAGGTGGCGCCGCCGACACGGCGCGACTTCACTTCGACGACGGGCTTCACATTGTCGAGCGCCTGCGACAGCACGGCAAGCGCGTCCGCGCCCTGCTTGCCGGTCTTCTCGCCGATCCGGTCGATTGCGCCGTAGATGATGCGCTCGGCCGCCGACTTCTTGCCGCTCTCCATCACGACGTTCATGAACTTCGCCAGCATGTCGCTGTGAAATTTTGGGTCCGGGAGGATCTCGCGATGGGGCGCCTGGGCACGACGTGACATGATGAATTACCTGGATTACTTCTTGGGGCGCTTGGCGCCGTACTTGGAGCGGCTCTGCTTGCGCTCGCTGACACCGGCGCAGTCGAGGGTGCCGCGAACGGTGTGGTAGCGCACGCCCGGCAGGTCTTTCACGCGCCCTCCACGGATCAGCACTACCGAGTGCTCCTGGAGGTTGTGGCCCTCGCCCCCGATGTAGGAGCTGACCTCGTAGCCGTTGACGAGACGCACCCGGCAAACCTTGCGCAGTGCCGAGTTCGGCTTCTTCGGTGTCGTGGTGTACACGCGGGTGCAAACACCGCGCTTCTGCGGCGCCGCCCCGAGAGCCGGTACTTTCGTCTTCTCTGAACGGGACCGGCGCGGTTGCCGGATCAACTGACCCGTAGTGGCCATGAAATCTCCAGAAATGTGAAGCAACACCGGGCCACCACGCGTGAGGAGACCCCGTGTTGCGTAACTGTCGCGTTTTCTCTGCCCGGAGTCACAAGAAGCACCGGGCGAAAAGGCGGGGGATTCTAGGTAGCCGCCGGAGGACTGTCAATGCATGTTGCAACGCAACACACCAGCTCCCGCCCGCGTCGGCGCTCAGTTCGTCGGCGGGGGTGCGCCCTTTCGACTTTCTTCGATCTGCTTGCGGGCAAGACGCTCTTCGACTTCCCACTCGTAGCGGGTCTGGCAGCGCGTTTCGGCGAAACGGCTACCGGTCGTCTGCTGGCGGCGGCAGATCTTTTCGTTCGGGTCGAGCCGCGCGCTGGTCTCAGCGCCGCCCTGCGCCGGCGTGGCGGCCGGCGGTGCTGGCGCGGCGCTCGGTGCTGTCGCGGTCGCAGAAGACTGCGCGATCGCAGGAGCGCTGGACGAATCGACCGGCGCGCCCGCGCACGCGCCAAGGAGCATCGTCATACCGATCGTCGCGAAACCTGCCATCGCTTTCATGCATCGCTGCCTTGGTAGCCGGGTCCTGTAGACTACCCTCAACATGAATGCCGCAAAAGCCTTCGATCAGCCATTTTCCGCGCTGCTCGTCGCAATCGGCCTCGCCGCGGCCGGCTGGTTCATCGGCCATGGATTTCTCGAGGCCCGGGCTGCGGACCGCTATGTGACCGTCAAGGGGCTCTCCCAGCGGGAGGTCAAGGCAGACCTCGTGATCTGGCCTCTGCGCTATGCCGTCACCGCGGACGACCTTGCCACACTGCAGCGGCTCTCCGACGACAGCGAAGGCAAGGTGCGCGCCTTTCTCGAGCAGCGCTTCCCGGGCGACGAGGTGAGCGTTTCGGCCCCGCAGATCCAGGATCGCAATGCCCAGGGAATGTCGGACCGCGGCGGCAATCTGCAGCGATACGTCGCAGAAGTGACCGTCACCCTGAGAACGAAGCAGATCGACGAGGTGCGCAAGGCGAACGAGCTGCTCGGCGAGCTCGTCAAGGCGGGGGTTGCGCTGGTGCAGAACTACGAGAGCCGCACCCAGTTTTCGTACACGGGCCTCGACCAGGTCAAGCCGGCGATGATTGCGGAGGCGACCCGGGACGCACGGCAGGCCGCCGAGCAGTTCGCCAAAGACTCGGGCAGCAAGGTGGGCTCGATCAGGAACGCCCAGCAAGGCTATTTCTCGATCGAAGATCGCGACGCGTTCTCTCCCGAATACAAGCAGATCCGCGTTGTGACGACCGTGCAGTTCTTTCTCGAGGACTGAGCGCCCCGTTCGCGGCGGATCGCGTTACCGATAGTAGTCGACGAACTGCACGCGATAGCGCCCGGGTTCCGGCGGGCCGGAAGCGCGTGCGCATGCACCCTCGATTACGGTTGTGACCGGGTACTCCCCCGTGTCATCCGCAATGCGCACGAGTTCGAGACCCTCGAGCCTGTCGAACTGGCGCTGTGAATCGTAAGAGAAGCAGAAGCGGGCCGGCAGCGGTGCACCGCGCGGGACTTCGAAGGAACCGATCCCGCGTGCGCTATATACCTGCAGGGTGCCGCCCCGCGTCATGACGACCTGCTCCACGTGCTGCGCCTCCCGCACATTCACGGGCGCCGCACACGCGGCAACCATCATCGCCGCAACAAGTGGAAGAAGTCCGCGCACAACCAACGACTCCAGGAAAACAAGGGCGCCGCGGGCGATGAACCCCGCGGCGCCGCTTCGCGGCGGGCCCGGGCGGCGTCAGCCGGCGGCGCTCTCTTCCTCCCCGACTGTCGTCTCTTCGATGTCCGCGACGCCACCGCCCACGTCCATGAAGCTGCGACGTTCGGCGGTCGACTTGCGACGGCGATGCGCGTGGGCCGCAAAGCCGGTACCTGCCGGGATGAGCCGGCCGACGATGACGTTTTCCTTGAGGCCGCGCAGATCGTCCTTGAGGCCACGCACCGCGGCTTCGGTCAGCACGCGTGTGGTCTCCTGGAACGAGGCCGCCGAGATGAACGACTCGGTCGCGAGCGAGGCCTTCGTGATGCCGAGCAGCACCGGAGAAAGCGTCGCCGTGACTTTGCCTTCCTGCGTCACGCGATCGTTGATCTCGAGCGCCCGGGCGCGGTCAAGCTGCTCGCCCTTCAGCAACGGCGCGTCGCCAGGGGTGGCGACCTCCGTCTTGCGCAGCATCTGCCGAACGATCACCTCGATATGCTTGTCGTTGATCTTCACGCCCTGCAGGCGATAGACATCCTGGATCTCGCGCGTGAGGTAATTCGCGAGCGCCTCGATGCCCTGCAGGCGCAGGATGTCGTGCGGGTTCGGCTCGCCGTCGGCAATCACCTCGCCGCTCTCGACCTGCTCGCCCTCGAACACGTTCAGCTGCCGCCACTTCGGAATCAGCTCCTCGTACTTCTCGCCATCCTCGCCGGTGATGACGAGACGACGCTTGCCCTTGGTCTCCTTGCCGAAGCTCACGGTCCCGCTGCGCTCCGCGAGGATCGCCTGGTCCTTCGGCTTGCGTGCCTCGAACAGGTCCGCGACGCGCGGCAGACCACCGGTGATATCGCGGGTCTTCGAGGATTCCTGAGGGATGCGCGCGATGACGTCGCCGACCGACACGCGCGCGCCATCCTCGAGCGATACGAGCGCGCCGGCCGGCAGCGTGTAGACCGCCGGGATCTCGGTGTTCGCGAACGTGACTTCCTTGCCTTTCGCGTTCAGCAGCTTGATCGTCGGGCGCAGCTCCTTGCCACCGCGCTGCTTCGAGTCGAGCACGACGACGGAGGAAATGCCCGTTACATCGTCCACCTGGGTCGTCACCGTCAGCCCGTCGACGAAGTCCTGGAATCGCAGGTTGCCCTGCACTTCCGTGACCACCGGGTGGGTGTGCGGGTCCCAGGTCGCAACGACCTGTCCGCCGGCCACCGTGTCGCCCTCGCGCACTGAAATGCTCGCGCCGTAGGGAATCTTGTAGCGCTCGCGCTCGCGGCCAAACCCGTCGACCACGCCGAGCTCGCAGGAACGCGACACCGCGACGAGGTGGCCTTTCTCGTGTGCCACCGTCTTCACGTTGTGGAAGCGGATCGTGCCCTTGTTGCGCACTTCGACGCTGCTTGCCGCGGCAGCCCGCGAGGCTGCACCGCCGATATGGAACGTGCGCATCGTGAGCTGCGTGCCCGGCTCGCCGATCGATTGCGCCGCGATCACGCCGACTGCTTCGCCGATGTTGATCAGGCGGCCGCGCGCGAGATCGCGCCCATAGCACTTGCTGCAGACGCCGTAACGCGTCTCGCAGGTGATCGCCGAGCGCACCTTCACCTGATCGACGCCTTCCTGCTCGAGCGTGCGCACGAGCTGTTCATCGAGCAGCGTGCCCACCTCGATCAGCACGGTGTCCTTGCCGGGCTTGTACACATCCTCGGCCAGCACGCGGCCAAGAACGCGCTCTCCGAGGCCTTCAACCACGTCGCCTCCCTCGACGAGCGGCGCCATCGCGAGACCGTGGGTCGTACCACAGTCATCCTCCGTCACGACCAGGTCCTGCGCGACATCAACCAGGCGGCGCGTCAGGTAACCCGAGTTCGCAGTCTTGAGTGCGGTATCGGCGAGACCCTTGCGCGCGCCGTGTGTCGAGATGAAGTACTGCTGCGCGTTCAGACCTTCACGGAAATTTGCCGTGATCGGCGTCTCGATGATCGAGCCGTCCGGCTTCGCCATGAGACCGCGCATGCCGGCGAGCTGGCGGATCTGTGCGGCGCTGCCGCGCGCGCCGGAGTCCGCCATCATGTAAATCGAGTTGAACGACTTCTGCCGGACCTTCTGGCCCTTCGCATCGGTCGCCTCCTCGGACCCGAGCTTCTCCATCATCGCCTTTGCAACCTGGTCGTTCGCGCGCGACCAGATGTCGACGACCTTGTTGTAGCGCTCACCGTTCGTCACGAGGCCCGAGGAATACTGGTCCTGGATCTCCTTCACCTCGCGGTCGGCGGACGCCACGAGGCGCGTCTTCTCACCCGGAATCACGATGTCGTCGACGCCGAACGAGATGCCTGCGCGGGTTGCGTACTGGAAGCCCGTGTACATGAGCTGGTCGGCGAAGACGACCGTCTCCTTGAGACCCAGCGCGCGGTAGCAGGCATTGATGGTCGCAGAGATGACCTTCTTCGTCATGTCCTGGTTCACCAGGTCGAACGACAGGCCGCGGGGCAGGATCTCGGAGAGCAGGCAGCGGCCGATGGTCGTCTGTACGGTGCGCTTGCGCTCCTGCTTCTCGCCGCCCACGAGCTGCCACTCGATGATGCGCACGCGGATGCGTGCCTGCAGGTCGACGTGCCGGCCTTCGTACGCACGGTGCGCCTCGCCGACGTCACTGAAAGCCATACCGTCACCGCGCGCACCGATGCGCTCGCGGGTCATGTAATAGAGTCCGAGCACGACATCCTGCGACGGCACGATGATCGGGTCGCCGTTGGCGGGCGAGAGGATGTTGTTCGACGACATCATCAGCGCGCGCGCCTCCAGCTGGGCCTCGAGCGACAGCGGCACGTGCACGGCCATCTGGTCGCCGTCGAAGTCGGCGTTGAAGGCCGTGCAGACGAGCGGATGCAACTGGATCGCCTTGCCTTCGACCAGCAGCGGCTCGAAGGCCTGGATGCCGAGGCGATGGAGCGTTGGCGCGCGATTCAGCAGCACCGGATGCTCGCGGATCACTTCCTCGAGGATGTCCCACACCTCTGGTCCTTCACGCTCGACCAGGCGCTTGGCGGCCTTGATCGTCGATGCGTCGCCGCGCAACTGCAGCTTCTGGAAGATGAAGGGCTTGAAGAGCTCGAGTGCCATCTTCTTCGGCAGGCCACACTGGTGCAGACGCAGGGTCGGGCCGACCACGATGACCGAGCGGCCCGAGTAGTCGACGCGCTTGCCGAGGAGATTCTGGCGAAAGCGCCCCTGCTTGCCCTTGATCATGTCGGCGAGCGACTTGAGCGGGCGCTTGTTGGTGCCGGTGATCGCGCGGCCGCGGCGGCCGTTGTCGAGCAGCGCGTCGACCGCCTCCTGCAGCATGCGCTTTTCGTTGCGCACGATGATGTCGGGTGCGTTCAGTTCGAGCAGCCGGCGCAGGCGGTTGTTGCGGTTGATCACGCGGCGGTACAAGTCGTTCAGGTCCGACGTCGCGAAACGACCGCCGTCGAGCGGCACGAGTGGCCGCAGGTCGGGCGGCAGCACCGGCAGCACCGTCAGCACCATCCACTCCGGCTTGTTGCCGGACTCGATGAACGATTCGGCGAGCTTCAGGCGCTTTGACAGGCGCTTCAGCTTCGTGTCGGAGCTGGTGTTGCCCATGTCTTCGCGGATCTTGACCATTTCCGCGGCGAGATCGAGCGTGCGCAGCAGCTCATAGACGGCCTCGGCGCCCATGCGGGCGTCGAATTCGTCGCCGTGCTCCTCGATCGCTTCGAGATACATCTCGTCGGTCAGCAGCTGGCCGCGCTGCATCGGCGTGATGCCCGGCTCGACGACCACGAAGGCCTCGAAATACAGCACCCGCTCGATCTCGCGCAGTGTCATGTCGAGCATCAGGCCGATGCGCGACGGGAGCGACTTCAGGAACCAGATGTGCGCGGTGGGGCTCGCAAGCTCAATGTGGCCCATGCGCTCGCGGCGCACCTTCGACTGCGTAACCTCGACGCCGCACTTCTCGCAGACGACGCCGCGATGCTTCAGCCGCTTGTACTTGCCGCACAGGCACTCGTAGTCCTTGATGGGCCCGAAAATCTTCGCGCAGAAGAGCCCGTCGCGTTCCGGCTTGAAGGTGCGGTAGTTGATCGTTTCCGGCTTCTTTACCTCGCCGTAGGACCACGCGCGGATCATCTCCGGAGACGCAAGTCCGATCCTGATCGAGTCGAACTGCTCGACCGGGGCGTGTTGCTTGAACAGTTTCAGCAGATCTTTCATGGGGTTACTCCTGTTCCAGCTCCATGTTGATGCCGAGCGAGCGGATTTCCTTCACGAGCACGTTGAAGGATTCCGGCATGCCCGCCTTCATCTCGTGGTTGCCGTCGACAATGGACTTGTACATCAGCGTGCGGCCCTGGGTGTCGTCCGACTTGACGGTCAGCATTTCCTGCAGGGTGTATGCCGCGCCGTAGGCCTCGAGCGCCCAGACTTCCATTTCGCCGAAGCGCTGGCCACCAAACTGCGCCTTGCCGCCGAGCGGCTGCTGCGTCACGAGGCTGTAGGGACCGGTGGAACGCGCGTGCATCTTGTCGTCGACCAGGTGGTTCAGCTTGAGCATGTACATGTAGCCGACCGTAACCTCGCGCTCGAAACGCTCGCCCGTTCGTCCGTCGAAGAGATGCGTCTGACCGCTGGTCGGCAGGTCCGCGAGCACGAGCAGGCGTTTGATCTCCTCCTCGCTCGCGCCGTCAAATACGGGCGTCGCGATCGGTACGCCGTTCGACAGGTTCTTCGCGAGCGCCACCACCTCCGCATCGTTCAAGCCGCCGATGTCCTCGTGCTGCCCGCCCGTCTCGTTGTAGATGCGGCCGAGGAATGCGCGCAGTTCGCCGATCGCCGCCTGCTGCTCGAGCAGGCGCCCGATCTTGAGGCCAAGGCCCTTTGCCGCCCAGCCGAGGTGCGTCTCGAGCACTTGCCCGACGTTCATGCGCGACGGTACGCCGAGCGGGTTCAGCACGATGTCGACCGGCACGCCGTTGTCGAGGTGCGGCATATCCTCGATCGGTACGATGGTCGAGATCACGCCCTTGTTGCCGTGACGGCCGGCCATCTTGTCGCCCGGCTGTACGCGACGCTTCACCGCGAGGTACACCTTGACCATCTTGAGCACGCCCGGTGCCAGATCGTCGCCGGCCGTGATCTTGACCTTCTTGTCGTCGAGCTTCTTTTCGAACGCCTTGCGCTGTGCCGCCAGCCGCTCGGTGGTCGCCTCGAGTTGCGAGTTCGCTTCCTCGTCGTCGAGACGGATCTCGAACCACTCCTCACGCGACAGGGAATCGAGGTACTCGGCCGTGACGGCGCCCTTCACCCTGCGCGGCCCGCCGGCGGCATGCTTGCCGATCAGCATGCTGCGCACGCGCGCGAACATGTCGTCCTCGAGAATGCGCTGCTGGTCGGCGAAGTCCTTGCGGACACGCTCGATCTCCGCCTTCTCGATGGCGAGCGCGCGCGAATCCTTGTCGACGCCGTCGCGCGTGAACACGCGCACGTCAATCACGATGCCGTCCATCCCGGGCGGCACACGCAGACTCGTATCCTTCACATCGGACGCCTTCTCGCCGAAGATCGCCCGCAACAGCTTCTCTTCCGGCGTCAGCTGGGTCTCGCCCTTGGGCGTGACCTTGCCCACCAGAATGTCACCGGCGCGTACTTCCGCGCCGATGAAGGCGATGCCGGCCTCATCGAGCTTGGCGAGCGCAGCGTCGCCGACGTTGGGAATGTCCGCGGTGATTTCCTCGGGCCCGAGCTTCGTGTCGCGCGCGACGCAGGTCAGCTCCTCGATGTGGATCGTGGTGAAGCGGTCTTCCTGGACCACACGCTCCGAGATCAGGATCGAATCCTCGAAGTTGTAGCCGTTCCAGGGCATGAACGCGACCAGCAGGTTCTGGCCGAGCGCCAGTTCGCCGAGGTGGGTCGACGGGCCATCGGCGAGCACGTCACCACGCGCGATCCGGTCGCCGGCATTGACGAGCGGCCGCTGGTTGATGCACGTGTTCTGGTTCGAGCGCGTGTATTTCGTCAGGTTGTAGATGTCGACGCCCGGCTCACCGGCCAGTGTTTCATCGTCGTTGACCCGCACCACGATGCGCGAAGCGTCAACCGAGTCGACGTGACCGCCGCGGCGCGCCACCACGGTGACGCCCGAGTCGATCGCCACGGGGCGCTCCATGCCCGTACCGACGAGCGGCGTTTCCGAGCGCAGCGTCGGCACGGCCTGCCGCTGCATGTTCGAGCCCATCAGCGCGCGGTTGGCATCGTCGTGCTCGAGGAACGGGATCAGCGACGCAGCCACGGAAACGATCTGCTTCGGCGACACGTCCATGTAGTTGATGTTGCCGCGCGGCATCAGCGTGAACTCGTTCTGATAGCGGCAGGACACCAGATCGTCGACGAGGTTGCCCTTCTCGATGCGCGAGTTGGCCTGCGCGATCGCGTACTGACCCTCCTCGATGGCCGACAGGTAGTCGATGTCGTCGGTCACGCGGCCGTTGGCCACGCGCCGGTACGGCGTCTCGAGGAAGCCATAGCGGTTGGTGCGGGCGTACACCGACAGAGAGTTGATCAGGCCGATGTTCGGGCCTTCCGGCGTCTCGATCGGGCAGACGCGGCCGTAGTGCGTCGGATGCACGTCGCGCACCTCGAAGCCGGCGCGTTCGCGCGTCAGACCGCCCGGGCCGAGGGCCGACACGCGGCGCTTGTGCGTCACTTCGGACAACGGGTTGTTCTGGTCCATGAACTGCGAGAGCTGCGAGGAGCCGAAGAACTCCTTGACGGCGGCGGCCACCGGCTTCGCGTTGATCATCTCCTGCGGCATCAGCGGCTCGCTTTCCGCGACCGTGAGGCGCTCCTTGACCGCGCGCTCGACGCGCACGAGTCCGACGCGGAAGGCGTTCTCGGCCATCTCGCCGACACTGCGCACCCGGCGGTTGCCGAGGTGGTCGATGTCGTCGACCGTGCCGTTGCCGTTCCTGATGTCGATCAGCACCTTCAGCACTTCGAGGATATCTTCCTTCGACAGCACGCCGGAACCCGTGATCGCCTCGCGCTTGACGCGGCGGTTGAACTTCATGCGGCCGACGCCCGAGAGGTCGTAGCGATCGTCGTTGAAAAACAGGTTGGTGAAGAGGTTTTCCGCGGCGTCCTTGGTCGGCGGCTCGCCGGGACGCATCATGCGGTAGATTTCGACGAGCGCTTCGAGGCGGGTCTTCGTCGGGTCGATGCGCAGCGTATCGGAGATGTACGCGCCACGGTCGAGATCGTTGACGTAAAGCGTCCGCAGCTCGGTGATGCCGGCTTCGATGATCTTTTCGGCCGACGCGGCTGTCAGCACTTCGTTCGCCTTGGCGAGGATCTCGCCGCTGCCGGTATCGACGACGTCGTGCGCCAGGATCTTGCCGTAGATGTAGTCGCGCGGCACGGCGAGGCGCTTGACGCCCGCGTCCTCGAGCTGGCGCACGTGGCGCGCCGTGATGCGGCGGCCTTCCTCGACGATCACCTTGTCGCCGATGCGGATCTCGAAGCTCGAGGTTTCGCCGCGCAGGCGCGCCGGCACGAGCTCGAGCGACACGCTTTCCTTCGAGACGAAGAAGGTGTTCTTCTCGAAGAAGACATCAAGGATCTCGGCCTCGTTCATGCCGAGCGCGCGCAGGATGATGCTGACCGGCAGCTTCCTGCGGCGGTCGATGCGCGCGAACACGCAATCCTTCGGATCGAACTCGAAGTCGAGCCACGAACCGCGATAGGGAATGATGCGCGCCGAAAACAGCAGCTTGCCCGAGGAATGGGTCTTGCCGCGGTCGTGGTCGAAGAACACGCCCGGGCTTCTGTGCAACTGCGAGACGATGACACGCTCGGTACCGTTGACGACAAACGTGCCGTTGTCGGTCATGAGCGGCAGTTCACCGAGATAGACTTCCTGCTCGCGCACGTCCTTGACCGGCTTTTTGGCGCCCGGCGCTTCCTTGTCGAGCACGATCAGCCGCACCTTGACGCGCAGCGGTGCGGCGTAGGTGAGGCCACGCAACTGGCATTCCTTCACGTCGAACACGGGCTCGCCGAGGCGATAGCTCACGTACTCGAGCGTCGCGTTACCCGAGTAGCTCGAGATCGGAAACACCGTCTGGAAGGCCGCGTGCAGGCCGATGTCCACGCGCGCTCCTTCGGCAATGTCTGCCTGCAGGAAGGTGCGATAGGACTCGAGCTGGATCGCAAGAAGGTACGGCACGTCGAGAATGCTCGCCTGCTTGCCGAAATTCTTGCGGATGCGCTTTTTCTCGGTGAAGGAATAAGCCATCTGGATTTACCTCTGAAACTGCAAAATGCGCACGCGGAAAATACGCGCGCGGCACGGAGCGCCCGACCGGAAACGGCCGGGCGCCGTGCGCGCGCCACGCGGCGAAACGCCGCGCATGGAAGTTACTTGACCTCCACCTTGGCGCCGGCTTCCTCGAGCTTCTTCCTGATCGTGTCGACGTCGGCCTT
>Ga0073904_10002730_pt1 | contig 13305 bp, 7 predicted proteins | sample KloWWTrecipitate_FD_66668 | JGI IMG/M metagenome (GOLD analysis project Ga0073904, IMG submission 66668) | Active sludge microbial communities from Klosterneuburg, Austria, studying microevolution and ecology of nitrifiers - Klosterneuburg... | ecosystem: Engineered > WWTP > Aerobic digester >...
AGTGGGCTTTCAAGAGTTCGTGGGCCTGTGTGGTTTGCCACACTTCCCGATGACATCTGCGAGTCCATCACATCCGCGATTTCTGACTCGCGCACTTCATTTCGCGCAGAACCCAAATTACTGACCGTTTCACATACCCATTCCTAGCCCCGCAACGGGCCGTTGAATGAGATCAGCCGCCACGCGCCAACGTCTGATTTTTCGGCCTGGAGTTCCCAATCTTCAGCGCGCCTCAACGGAGCAGGTGCAGTGTTATGTCAGTCCCGTCAGTACGCCGTCCTTACAATACTCCGGGTTGCCGAAAGATTCGATGTGGTGGCCGAATCCATGGGCAAGAGCGACAAGCAGCCGGTTGTGCGGGACTTTTGGATACTTGAGAGATCGGCCCATCTTGAAGTCCAGGCCGCCGCCAACCATTACGAAAGGGATATTGTCCAGCGTGTGCGAGTTGCCCTGGCCGAGTTCATTGCCCCATACAATCAGCGTGTTATCCAGCAGCGAGCCTTCGCCACCAGGCTCGGGCGTCTCAGACAAGCGCCGCACGAGATACGCCATTTGTTCGCAGTACCACGTGTTGATCTTCGTTAGCTTTTCATGCGCCTCTTTGTTCCCGTTGGGTTCGTGCGACAATTCGTGATGACTTTCATCGATACCCAGCCAGTGCATTTTCGGCTGACCGACCGAGTTCGTAATCTGGAACGTGGCGACGCGCGAAAAGTCATTCACAAAACTGTTCACCAGCAGATCCATCTGCATTTTTGTGATCTGCGGAATGTTGTCATTTTCCTCTTTGACGCCTGGCTCCAGTTCCGGCAAGGCATGACCCATGTCCTGCGTTTGCGTCTGCCGCAACTGCTCTTCCATTGATCGCACAAATGTTGAGTGCTCGTCAAGCAAATGACGATCTGCCGCCGACACGACCTGACTGATTCGCTTCAGATCTTCCTGAACACAGTCAAGCACACTGGTCAGAACTTCGCGGTCCTTCACCTGCCCATACAGCTTCTTGAACATCTGATAAGGATCGTCGATCGGAGCGATCGGCTTGTTCGCTCCCGAGTAGCTCATTCGCGTCCAGGTGTCAGCCCGGTCCGGAACCATCACGCCAAATTCCAGCGAACCAAATCGGGTACGAGTTTCTTCCTTCGACTGCAGGTAATTGGCGATCTCCTGATCGATCGAAATTCCGCTGGCCCAACCTGCGGGAGTGTCAGAACCGCCCTGAATGTTGCCGGGAAAAAGCTCGACCCCGGTCAGCAGGCAACCCATGCCGCGCATGTGGTTGTCACCGTCACCCCGTACTTTGTCGCACAGTCCGTGCATCACCATCATTCGCGACTGAAAATCCTTCAACGGTTCAAGGATGCGTTTGATCGTGAACTTTTCGCCTTCCTCGTCCGGCCAGAAATCCCAGGGAACAGTGCCGTTGGGGCTGAACATCACGACCAGCCGCTGCTTCCGCGAATTCAGCGCGGTGGGAGTTGCGAACGCACTCAGATTGGAAATGAATGGCAGAGCCGCCGCGCCAAGGCCAAGGTTTCTGAGGAACTGGCGTCGATTATTCATGCGCTGGTTTTCGCGAAAGGGCATTTCGAATGCTTTCAATGGTGGTCTGGCCAGATCATCGACGGACAGGAATGTCCATCTTACATGTGACAATTTTTACTGTGGATCCGCCGCAACAACAGGTTCCGACGTCGCACTCCAGCCGCGTGAATTGGAGCGGCAGGCAATCTCGACAGCCAGATGTTTGATGTTGAACTGGTGATCCTTAAAGAATATCGACAATTCGCCGATCGATTCCGGACCGTAAGCCAAAATCGGCTGCTGAACCATGTGATGAAACAGCTGCCGTGCGAAGGAACGATGAGCTTCCTCGCTGCGAGCCATAAAACCTGCAAGTTCCCGCGCCCCCGTAAAACGGACGAATTCGCCGTTGCGCTGCAGATACTGTCCGGTCGCATCGACCGGCCTTTGCCTTTCCTGTTCTCGATATCGTCCGACAGCGTCGAAGTTTTCCAGCGCGAAACCGAGCGGATTGATCAACCTGTGGCAATTGGCGCACACTTCGGCACCCGTCTGAATGGAGACTCGCTCCCGAGTCGTCAAATCCGGTGCCAGATCCGGCGCGGTGGGAGCGACGGCGATTGGTGGCGGTTTGACGCCGCGCCCAAGAATCCCGCGCGACAGGAACACGCCGCGATGAATGGGCGAACTGGTCTGCATGTACGCGAAGCCGCTCAGAATAAACGGATGCGAAATGATGCCAGCACGTTTTTCCGGTTCGAACTTCACTTCCTGAAAGCCAGCGTCGGCGGGCAAATCCATGCCATAGAATTTGGCCATTCGTCCGTTCATGAATATCGTATCGGTCAGCAGCAGGCGCTGGAAGTTGGCATCGTCGGCATCCAGCACCTGCTCCAGCATCAACTCCAGTGAGACGCGAAGGTCCGACGCCAGTTCCGGCGTGAAATCCGGAAACGCTGCTGCATCTTTGTCGATGCCTTGCAGCCGTTCGAGATTCATCCAGCTGCGGAGAAACTCCAGCAATCTTGCGCGACCCCGGTAATCATTGATAAGCCGCCACGCCTGCTCACGAATCTGTTTGTCGTCCGCCAGGCGACCGTTCTGCGCCGCCTCGAATAACTGTTTGTCCGGGACCGAATTCAGCAGCGCAAATGATAAGCGTGATGCCCGATCAAACTGGTCGTTCGTTCCCATTGGTTCACGATACAGAAACCGCGGCGACTTCAACGCCAAAAGAACGATGCGTCGGAGACCCTCTTCTGAGTTTTTTGCGGCGGCGAACTGACTGTCGATGTAGATTTGACGAAGCTCGTCGGTCAACGGTCGCCGGAACGCGCGTTCAACAAATTGCCCCGCAAACTTTCGCAGTTGTTCATCGCGGTTGGCTTTGCGATCGATCATTCTCGGTACGGCCGCGACGAACTTGTCGGCAGCTTCGATCGCGGCATTGGTCGTCGCCTCGTCCCATTCCTTCGAGACACTGGTCCCCCGTTCATAACCCGAACTGCGGTCGTCCGGAGGAAACGGAGATTCAACGATGATCACCTCGGACGATCCTTCAGGAGCCAGATTCGCCGCCGGGATAGCCTCTTCCACGCCATGCGGTGGCTTCCAGCGGAGCGACACTGATGCGGTGGCTTCCTTGAACTTGAACCATTCCAGCCGCACTGGATACAAACGGCCCTCCAGAAGAAAACGTGACGCTCGAAAGTCCATGTCAGAGCCCGATCGCACCCACGCATCAATCAGCGGCGAATCGTTGTCGTTCAGATACAGCCGCGTACCGTTCTCGGTATGGATCGTAAATTCGTACCAGCCGCTTTCACGCGGAATCACCGATCCCGTCCACTGCATGGAAAAGGCATCTTCAGCGATTTTTTCTCCGTCAGGACTGAAACTGCCAAAATTGAAATCGACCACCGAATCAATTCGCTGGATCACGCGACGGTCGCCGCGACGATCACGATGAGCAAAGTACTCGGCCTTCAGGCCACGCTCTTTGCCCGGTCGAGCCATCCAGGTGAAGCTGGTGCCGAGATCCGCGATCACATTACGGAACTGCGACACCGTCAGTCGGCTGAGTTCAATTCTGGGCGGATGAAGGCGGGCCTGAGCCTCGGGTGAATAAAACTGCTGCTGCATCCATTCCGCCACGGCCCGAGCATCGTCACCGGCGCAGTCCTCCGGAGATCCTTCCGGCATGGTCCGCGTGACCAGATCAGCCAGATCCGAAATTGACCGGTCCCCAAAAATCGGTGCCGGCACATCTGTCGTGCCCGCGCCATTCTGACCGTGGCAACTGACGCAGTGCGTCTCGTAGACAATACGGCCACGTTCCAGTACCGGATCTGGCGTGGAAGAGGTTTTGGCAGGTGAGGATGTGTCGTTTGCCCGAACGGCGGCGAAATGCGCCAACAGAATGAGCAGGGAGAGCAATCCAGCAAGAGGCCGCATGACTCGCTCCTGTAATCTGAATGTGTGAATAAGGCAGGATTTTGGAGGCAGGAATCGAAAATTGTATCGGCACGACTCCGCCAGGCAATTCGCGGAGATCCAAACGGCGGGGGTTTGCCAACATTGGGTACAAGGGGAACACGTCTATTCGCCCAAGTGTTGCTGCAATTACGCGGCAGCTTAGGCATCGTTCGGAAATAATCTAGCGAATGCCGAATCGTAGGACAGGCTTCCAGCCTGTCTTTTGCTGACAGGCTGGAAGCCTGTCCTACATCGAACATAGGACAGTCGAATCAGCGACGTGGCTCGCCGAGGGTGACTTCCGTCTGCTTTTCTTCATCACCACGCTTGAACGTGACCTTCAGTTTGTCGCCTGGTTTTGCTGCAATCAGGGTTTCGATCAGCGTTTGATAGCCTTCCACTTTTGTTTCACCGACGCTGATAATCACGTCGCCGGTTTGCAGGCCGCTTGCTGCGGCGGGCGAATCTTCCCGGACGGATCGGATCACAATTCCTTCCGTTCCGCTCGCCGCGAGGTCCGGTTGAATGCCCAAATACGGAGAACGCACGGCTGCTCGTCTGTTTCGCGGCTGAGCCGATACAAAGGTGGGTGGTTTTTCCAGTTCATCGATTCTGCGGAGGAGTTGCTCTGAATAGTCGATCACCGAGACTGCCCCTTCGATATTCAGCGTCTTGAAGTCGTCATCAGGTGTATGATAGATCGAGGTCATGCCTGTAAAACAGAACATGACGGGGATGCCTTTTTGATAAAACGGAAGATGATCACTGCCTGCAAACGCGCTGTCGATGATCGTGATGTTAATCGGAGTCGCATTGTCGGCGTTCAGAGCGATGTTGCGAAATTCCATCGCCGAACCAACACCGTTCACTTCCACGACGTTGTTCTTCAGGTTGCCGATCATGTCAAAGTTCAGCATGGCTACTGTGTCCGCCAGCGGGATGACGGGATGTTTGACGTAATAGTTGCTTCCGATCAGTCCACGTTCCTCGCCTGAGAAGCAGATGAAAACCATGCGACGTCTCGGTTTGGGGCCGGAGGCGATTCGTCGCGCCAGTTCAACGACCGCCGCTGTGCCCGAGGCGTTGTCGTCGGCACCGTTGTGAATCTCGCCACGGCGGTTTGGTGTGCGAGATCCAAAGCCGCCGAATCCCAGATGATCGTAGTGTCCGCCGATCACAATCGTCTCATCCGAAAGCGGACCTTCGCCTTCGATGATTCCGATGAGGTTATACGCGATGACGGTGTTGGCCTGAAACTTCGTCACGACATCCGCAGACCAGCCAGTGAGTTCCTGCGACACGGGTTTCAGGTTTGTGTCGATGTACTGTTCGACTTCCCTGAGGCTGGAGAATGAACTGCCATCGGAAGTCTTCAGCGGCGTTGCCGCGAGGATACGATCAACGACTGCCTGTTTCACGTGTGCAAAAGGCAGCGTGTCACCATCGTTGCCGAAGCTGGATGGTGTCGCCAGTTCGTCTTTTTCTGGTGTTGGACAACTGGCAAAGTCGTTCACAAATAAGACAGCAGCCGCTTTGGCTTTTGACATGAGTTCGAGTTTGCGATCGATGTAAGCGTTCGATGTTGTCGCGGTTCCTTTGAACGCGCCGCCATCGTAGCTCTGCGGTTCACGGCGAATTACGACGACAATTTTTCCCTCAACGTCGATGTCGGCGTAGTCATCGTAGGCATCTTCTTCGGAAGTGATGCCATACCCCAGGAAAACCAGTCCTCCAGTCGCGGCACTGTTTTTTCCTCGTCGGATCGGCTGGTACTCATCTCCGAGTTTCAAGTCCATCGTTGATCCGTTCGGAGCCGTCAATTTGACGCGAGAGACTTCGCTGATGACGACGTCACCCAGCGTTACCTCGAACGGCTGACGGTACGAACCTTCGGGCATCCCCGGCAACAGGCCGAATTTCTGATACTCCGCCATGATGCGTTCTGCCGAACGCTCGATTCCCTTCGTCTCGAGGCCACGTCCTTCCTGATCATCGGACGCGAAGAATTCGATATCGCTGCGAACACGCGACACGACGGCTTCACGGCTGAGTTCTTCGCCAAGTGTTTGGGGCGGGGAAATCATGATGCCCAGGAGGAACAGACAGCAACAGGCAATATGAGTGAGCCCACAACGAATGTGCAATGGCATCTGGATTCCGTTCATGTCCGTAAAGGCGCGTGGGATGTCGCTCTGTTCGTTTAACGGCTAGCCGCAGGCGTCGGAGCCGTACAAGAAAATACTGTCGCCTGCGGCTTGCCGTTAAACGAAGTTCACGAGAACGACCGACACGTTGGAAATGGGTTGAGTGTGCCTGGACTGTGCTGCGAGGCGGATGTGCTGGGGTTTCGAGCTTACGCTCTCCAACCCCGGCCACCCTCAATCCACGATCGACAGCGTTTAGGCCTTTGCGGCGGCGAAGCGACGAGCGACCTCGGCCCAGTTGACGACGTTCCAGAATGCGCCAATGTAGTCCGGTCGGCGATTCTGATAGTGCAGATAGTACGCATGTTCCCAGACGTCCAGTCCAAGAATCGGAGTTCGCCCTTCTGACAGTGGCGTGTCCTGATTGGCTGTGCTCTCGACCACCAGTGAACCATCGGTCTTAGCGCTCAGCCACGCCCAGCCGCTGCCGAACCGCGTTGCGCCAGCCTTGGAGAATTGTTCCTTGAATGCATCAAAGCTGCCACAGGCCGTGGTAATTGCTTTTTCAAGGTCTCCGCTCGGTGCGCCGCCACCAGTCGGTGACATGACCGTCCAGAACAGCGAGTGATTCGCATGACCGCCACCATTGTTGCGAACAGCCGTCCGGATGTTTTCGGGGACCGAATTGAGTTCGCGCATGAGATCATCAATCGGCTTGTCTGCCAGCGGCGAACCCTGAAGTGCGGTATTGACGTTGTTGATATACGCCTGATGATGTTTGGTGTGGTGAATCTCCATTGTTTTCGCATCAATGTGAGGCTCCAGAGCATTCACGGGATAGGGCAGTGCGGGCAATGTGTATGGCATGTCGTTGATTCCTTCTGATTCGGACTTTGATTCGCTCGACGAAACCGGCGGCGACAACAGCTATGACGGCGCAGAGTTTCAGCAACACCTGCTCAATGGACCGTCCTGTTCGGACACCTATTCTAGGCGGCTCAATCGACGGCTCAACCGATACCCCCCATCGAATTCCCTGAATCTGCGGGACTCGCATTGTCGCAATCTGCGTATTTTGTCGAAAAAACTTCAAAGGGCAGGCCATTCAGAGGTCGGAATTCGCGTGACGTCAACGGTGAATCTATTTACACTGTCAGCTCCCAATCAATGCAATGTTGAGCAGATTGCGGCCATTTTCCTGCCCGGACAACACACCCTCTCCCGCTGAATTCAGGAGCCCTCCATGCTTGTGATCCCTGGTCGTTACGGAAAAGACACGTGCGATGGATTTTCTCGTCGAGCCATCCTGCGCGTGGGAAGTTCAGCGCTGGCGGGGCTGAGTCTTCCGACGCTGTTGCAGAATTCTGCGCGCGGGGCCGAAGTGAGCGACGAGGAAGCTCGATACGGCGGCAAAGGATATGGTGCCGCAAAGAGCGTCATTATGCTTTATCTTCAGGGCGGACCAAGCCATCTGGATTTGTGGGATCCAAAAACAGGCGTGCCGGACAATGTTAAGAGTATGTTTGCCCCGATCGATACGACGATCCCTGGCGTTCAGTTCACGGAACTGATGCCGAAATTGGCTCAGCAGATTCACCGCGCGACGCTGATTCGGTCACTCAGCTACACGCCGATTGGACTCTTCAATCATACGGCGGCGATTTATCAGATGCTGACCGGCTACACGGCGGACAATGTCAGCCCTTCCGGTCAGTTGGAACCGCCAAGTCCCAAGGACTTCCCGAACTTCGGTTCTAACATTGTGAAACTGAAGCCGTTGCAAAAGCCGATGCTGCCGTTCGTGATGATGCCACGTCCGCTGCAGGAAAGTAACGTCATCGGCAAAGCGGGCACCGCCGGATTTCTGGGTCGCGCGTATGATCCGTATTATCTGTATCCCGCCGGTGACGATATGGACATGGCGAAGATGGATCGTATCCGCGTTGACGATCTGACGCTGCGTCAGGACGTTCCGCTGGATCGACTGCAGCGCCGCGCTTCACTGCGAGACACCGTCAATGCCGGTATGAAAACGCTTGATCACGCCGTCGAACAATACGCTCTGAATGAATACTACGACAAGGCTCTCAGCCTGGTGCTGTCGGGTCAGGCCCGCGACGCCTTCAATCTCAACGCGGAATCTGACGGGCTGCGTGATAAGTACGGCAGGAATACGTTCGGCCAGAGCTGTCTGCTGGCGCGACGCCTTGTGGAAGCGGGCACGCGAGTCGTCGAAGTCAATTGGCCAAAGGTCGCCAACAGCGACAACCACTCGTGGGACGTCCATTCGGGGCTTTCAAAGCGGATGAAGGACCAGTCCGCTCCAATGCTGGACGCCGCGTTATCGACTCTGCTGGAAGATCTCGACGAACGAGGCCTGTTGAAGGAAACCCTCGTGATCGCTGTGGGAGAATTTGGACGCAGTCCGAAACGGGGAGTCAGCACGTCGGGAAACAGCAACTCGGACGACGGTCGCGATCACTGGCCATACTGCTACACGGGCGTTGTCGCCGGTGCTGGCATGAAACGCGGATATGCTCATGGGAAATCCGACGAAACGGCGTCGGCTCCAGCCGATCATCCGGTTCATCCCGGTGAATTGCTGGCGTCCATTTATCACTCAGTTGGACTCTACCCGCGTCGGACGGTTCTCAACCATTTGAACCAGCCTCGCGAGATGGTGAAGTACGATGCGGTCATGGATCTGTTCGCGTAGCATCGAACGGAAAACAACTGGCCGACCGGGCGAGTGGTGACGTTGCGGCCGGCGATCAGAACGTCGAGGCAGGGCAGGCGTACCCTCAGTGGGTGTGCGAGTTGTGTTCGTGCAGGCGGTTGGTTTGATCGGCGTTGATCAGGCGTTCCAGCATCTGCAGGCGATAATGAATTCGCTGGCCTCGTTCGGTGTCACGCATGCGGCGAGGTTCGTCGAAGACACGAATTTCCTGGACGTTGGGGACGATGTCGATGCCGGCGCGCAGAGCCAAATGTCATGAGGAGGCAGAGTAGAACAGGTGTCCCAACTGTTCCTTGAGTCGACGTTGCCACGGAAAACTTTACGGCTGCGACTGAATCGCGGCGATGAGTCGATCGACTGCTTCACGAAGTTTGGGCATTCCTGCACGCACGGTTTCAAAATCCTCTTTTGCTGCGGCGGCTTCAATCAGGGCAGAGGCGTCGCGGGTTTCGCTGGCTGCGATTGACTGAGCCCCGCCTTTGATCGTATGCGCCAGGCGTCTGACCAATGCCGCATCGTTGGCAGAAATTGCCGCGTCCAGTTGCTGGAGCATCTGTCGATCTTCATCCACTGTAATCTGCAATATTTCACGCAACAGTTCGCGGTCACCCTCAACGGTTTCCAACGCGATCGTCAAATCGAAAATGTTCGGTGACTGAACGGCGTCCGCCGCGTTGACCTGCGGAGCACTGGCGTCCTGCACGTTAGTGTCAGCGTCCGGCGAATGAGCTGCGTCGTCCACAGTGCCGGGCTGCGATTTCGCGGGAATGGGCAGATTTCTGAGGGCGCGTTCAAGATCTGCGCGCCGCACGGGCTTGGAGACGTAGTCATCCATTCCGGCATGCAGACAGCGTTCTCGATCACCCTTCATCGCGCGCGCGGTCATCGCCACGATTGGGATATGTCCGCCTGATTCAAGTTCCAGTTGACGAATCCGCTGAGTTGCCTCAAGGCCGTCCAGCACGGGCATCTGCACATCCATCAGGATGACATCGAACGCGGTGGACTGCCACATCGCGATGGCCTCCTGACCGTTTTCCGCGATTTCGATGGAATGTCCCCAGCGTTTGAGCAGTCCAACAGCCAGGATCTGGTTGGACTTGCCATCTTCCGCCAGCAGAATCCGGAGTGGAGGCAACGCATCGGGCGACGTCGTTGCTCCAGATTGCACAACAGGCTGAATTGTTGATCCCCCGACTGCCGAAACGATTGATTCAAGCAACTCCGACTGCTTGACCGGCTTGATCAGATGGGCTCGAACACCAAGTTGCCGACAGCGCAGCAGGTCGCCGGTTTTGCCACCGGACGTCAGCAAAATAATGACGGCGTCGTGCAGAGGCGCAATGGCGCGAATTTGTTCGGTGAGCATGAATCCATCCATAACTGGCATGTGGACGTCGCTGATGACCAGCGGCAATGATTGATCTGCGGCAGCGTCTTTTTGCAGTGCCTCAATCGCCTGGCGACCTCCTTCGACGGTCTCCACCAACATTCCCCAGCTCTCCAGCATTTCTTTGAGGATTCGTCGATTCGTGGCGTTGTCATCGACGACAAGGACCGGCAGTCCATCCAGATCGGGAAATTCGCGAGATTTTTCCAGCTGATCGCCAAGGCTAAAACGTCCGGTGAAGTGGAATGTACTGCCTTTTCCCGGGGTACTTTCGACGCGGATGCCTCCTCCCATCGCGGTGGCAATTCTGGCGGAAATTGCAAGGCCCAGCCCTGTCCCGCCAAACTCCCGCGTCGTCGAAGTATCGGCCTGTTCAAACGCGGAAAAGATTCGTTGCTGCTTCTCGAGTGGAATTCCGACGCCCGTGTCGCTGACGCTGATTTTCAGTGGGACGTCTGTGTCAGACGTGCCTTCGCATTCGACATCGACAATCACTTCGCCCTGCAGTGTGAATTTGATCGCATTGCCAACCAGATTAATCACGCACTGCCGCAAACGGACCGCATCGCCACACAACCATGACGGGACGTCCGAATGGACCTGCCAGGCAAGTTCCAGCTGCTTCGCGTGAGCGCGCACTCCCAGTGTCTTGAGCGTATCCCCGATGACCTCTCGCACGTTGAAGTCGATCGATTCCAGTTCCAGCTTGCCCGCTTCGATCTTGGAGAAGTCCAGAATCTGGTTGATGATGTCGAGCAGCGATTCTGCCGATTCCGACACGATCTTCAGGTAGCCTCGCTGCGTTGATTCCAGCTCGGTATCCAAAACCAGGTCCGTCATACCAATGATAGCGTTCATCGGTGTGCGAATTTCATGACTCATGTTTGCCAGAAAATCGCTCTTGGCGACATTGGCCGCTTCGGCGGTTTCCTTCGCCGCCTGGAGTTCCATCAGTGTCTGTTTTTTTTCCGTGATGTCTTCGGAGATGCCGAGCAGAATTCGAGGCTCTCCATTCGCGTCGCAGACAGGAATTTTCTTGGTGTGCAGAATCCGGATACCTTTGTCCGTGAGAATTTCTTCCTCGTCGATCTCAACCATTTTCAGGCCAGCCAGGACATCTCGATCCTTCTGTTGAAAAAACGCGGCTTCTTCAGGGGGAAACAGATCAAAATCAGATTTTCCACGCAGTTCCTCGGTCGTATAACCAATAAGTTCCTGTCCGGCCTTGTTATACCGCAGAAAAGTTAAATTTTTTGCGTCCTTCATGAACAGCATGATCGGGATGTTATCGATTACGGAATCGAGGAATACGTTGGTGTCGCGCAGCTGGTGTTCAACGCGATGCCGCTCTGTCAGTTCCAATTCCAGCTGCTGATTCGATACCGCAAGCCTGTCGGCGTTCTGTTCCAGTGCGGTCAACGTCGTATCCACCGAATCCGCCATGTTGTCGAATGCGGTGGCCAGACTGCCGATTTCATTATCGAGTTTCATGCGACAGCGAACCGTGCGATCACCGGCTGCCAATCGTCCCGCCGCATCCGCCAGCGACTTAAGCGGTGCCACCACACGGCCTGCCAGCCATGTCGTCAATCCCACCACCACCAGACCGATTCCGAGACTGACAAACAGGCTGGTCCATGTGAGTCTGGTTAATTGAGCGTACGCTTCGGTGCGCCCGATTTCGGCAATGCAAACCCAATCCGTCTCCGGAACGCGCGCCCATGCGCCAACTTCGCTGCCGCCCAGCACGCCTTCGTAACCGGCCAAATCCACTGGAGGATCGATGGATTCAGAGTCAAACAAGGCGCGACTCTGTTGAAATCCGCTGGTCGGCATTTCCGTGGACGGGGCGTCAGCTTTCAGCTCAAGCATCGAACGACGTTTGATGCGTCCTGCCGCCAGCAGAGCCTTTTCGAAATAGGACGGCGAAAGATAAACACCGTCGCTGTTCACGACATACGTGTCACTTGTTGCGAACATTTGTGAGTAATTTGCGGCCCGCATCAGGCTGTTACCAATTTTCAGCGTGCGAACACGCACTCGCAGTACGCCGTAGAGTTCCCCGTTGTCACGAATGGGAGCGGCGATGAGGAGACAGGGAACATCCGGTTTGCAATTCCCGAGTTCATCGGGCAGGTCGATTTCGGAGGCAAACATCGGCGAAACCCAGACTTGATTCCGGGCTTCGACCACGCCGGTTTTGTTGTCGTCATTGGACGAAACGTCAACATCTTCTCCGGTGCTGGCTATCAGGACTCGGCCCGTATCAGGGTCATGAATCGTGATCTCATGGACGAATGATCGGCTGAGCGTACTCTGGTCCAGCGCCTTTTTCAGTCGGTAAAGTGCGAGAAACCATGCATCGTCCTCTGGCGTCAGATGTTGAATCCGCCGCATCTCCTGGACCAATGTACTGCTGCCGGCGAGATTGATCGTGAACTCCCGTCGCTCGTCCAGCCACTGCTTCACACGCGCCGCACTTTCGGATGCCGACAGTTTGAGAAGCTGCGTCAGATTGGATTCGCAGTTGTGTTTGTGAGCCCGGTAATGCGCGTATCCCATGGAGATGGCCGCAATCAGAGTCGCCGTGACGGTGATCACGACGATGGCGACGCGAAAACTTGAGGGAAGCAGCTTCAAGGTGTCACCCCACTGGACGCCTTTGCGTCCGGATAGATCGCGATGAACATCGCTTTCGCATTATTGACGTAGGCGATCCGGGCCAAATTGAATTCCTTAAACAATTCCCGCTGAGCATCAGTCAATTCGTCACGTCGCTCTGCCAATGCAGTGAGGTGCCGGTCAAATTCCTCCCATCCCTGCTCAAAGTGCGACCAATTCGCTGGTTGAATCACGCTGCCGGCTTTGCGAAATCTCATGCACGCCTCAGCCATATAGCCCCGCACATTAGCCATCCCAAGCAGTAACGATTTTCGATTTTCGACCGCAGATTCTGCAGCTTCCAGTTCGATGATCCTGCTAATGCTGCTGAACATGTCGGCACCGGGTTCTTCAGCCCGGTTCAGAAATGT
>Ga0073904_10002732_pt1 | contig 13303 bp, 13 predicted proteins | sample KloWWTrecipitate_FD_66668 | JGI IMG/M metagenome (GOLD analysis project Ga0073904, IMG submission 66668) | Active sludge microbial communities from Klosterneuburg, Austria, studying microevolution and ecology of nitrifiers - Klosterneuburg... | ecosystem: Engineered > WWTP > Aerobic digester >...
AGTTTGGCTGCAGTGCGAAATAGACCGCCTCACGGAGACGGGATTGCACTACAACTACTTCCGCGATTACGAGCCGGGGATTGGGAGGTATGTGCAGAGTGATCCGATTGGGCTGGAAGGCGGGACAGATACCTTCGGGTTTGTCGGTGGAAGCCCGCTCATCAATGTTGATCCCGACGGCCTGGACTACTGGATCGAGAATGCGGCCGACACGGAGCAGAAATGCCCCGAGCAGGGTTGCGGGGCTCACCAGAGTTTCTGCGTTGGCAAGCCGTATGGAAAGCGGTTCTGCATTAGTTTTGGTCGAATGGGTGGACAAGGGTGGTGCCTCAGGGATTGCAAAGGGCGTGTCTACGAAGATCGCTCCCCCGTCGGTCCGATTGATCAGAGCTCCTATCGGTCATCTGGTGGAGCCACGGATCGCAAGATTGAGCAGAAGTTGAGACCGCGGCTGAAGGGGGAGGGTCGCTACGACTTTATTGGCTTCCCAGGCAACAACTGCCGGACCTTCTCTCAAGCTTTGTTCGATGAAATTGACAAGGATGTGAGAGGTAATGCGACGGCACCTCCGGCGCCACCACGTTCAGGTCCGCCAACGCCGAGGGGGCGATGATGATGGCGCGCTCCGTCGTTCCGCGAGTAGTCGCGTTTTTTGTAGGAGCCGTTGTCTACCTGGGCCTACTAATTGGGTGCCTTGGAGCAGAAGCCGGATCGAGCCTCAGCGACGCATGTGGCTTGATTGGCGGACTCTTGAAGTCACCAATGCTCCATTTCCTGCCATATGCTAGTAGCAAGTATCTCGGCATTGATTCGTTCGCACTCTTCATCACCTTTAATGGAGTCGCATGGGGCGTTCTTTGCACCCTTGTAGTGTGGGTAGCTCAATGGCATGCCAACCGAAGATGATTTCAACTTCCGGTGCCCGGGGAAATACTTCGACTCGGAAACTTGGTTGCACTACAACTACTTCCGCGATTACGACCCGGCGGTCGGGAGGTATGTGCAGAGTGATCCGCTTGGCATTGATGCTGAGCTCAATACTTACTCCTATGTCCGGGGAGGACCCTTGTCGCTCCAGGATGACTTCGGCCTCGCGCCATGCTGCGACTTCAGTATTCCGTCGGGGCCAATTGGAGATCTGGCCTTAACCTGCTTCGCGGAATCAACCCCAAGGTGTAAAGATGGGTGGTACGAAAAGATTCTTATCGTCGATACCATCATCAATCGCTCTCGGGCCAACAAGAGCTACTGGGGCGGCTCGGGAATTGGTGGGGTTATCCGCCAGCCGGGAATGTACGACGGGTACGACAGCAAGAAATGGCGACGTGGCCAGCATCCAAGCGGACTTGATCCCGCAGAATGCACTGAACTAAGGGATTGCATTTCAGCAGCTCAAAGCGGTTTTGCTGATACTTTCTCGGACTTCAACGGTTTCAATCAGACGCCGAAGAGGGGGCGACTGAAGGTGTGCAAGCACTACTTCCGCAAGGACAAGCCATGAGAAGTATCTTGTCTGTGGGTGGTCTTGCACTCTTGTCGCTTTCGACGCTCGTGGCATATGGGAGCGAAATTGAATCTGCCGCCTCTGCCGTTCAGCGTGCACTTAACTGGGAAAAGCGGTGGTATGGAGGCTATTGGGGCCAAGAATGTCTTGATCGTGCAGCGGCGGCGCACTCAAAGATTTACACAGCTGGAAGGCGAGATAGTTTCACGGTCGGATACTTGTGTGACACGGCGGTGCCAATCACGGAGTCCGTACAGTCGTTCGAGGCCTATGTGGACGGGACAGGGATCTTCTTCTCAGGTCTACTTGGACCAAGAGCTCGTGCCGACTTGTCTGATGGTGAAGCGAGTCCGCAATGCACCATTTCAGAAGATGATCTCAAGGGTCGTGCCGACAGGATCAAGAAGTTGGGGGAATGGACTACTTTCACCAAGCGAACTTACGGCGGCGCCTTGCCCCCAACCGCGGAGGTCAAGAGCTACGCAAGGCGCAGTATCTTGGCGTGGGCACGTAAGAATGGTCGTGCGGAGATTGCTGGAATCACGGTTGGATTCGTTGCGCCGGGAGATCCGTACCTTGTTGTAAGGACGGAGCCGGAGGGTGACTTTCGCCTGATCATGTCGCCGAGCAAGGCGGATTTGGCTGACAAGAACTTCTGTGGGCGTGTTTTTGATTCAGGGAGGTTTGCTGGTCGTGACGATTCTGGAAAGGGTTCGACCATTAGCAAAGCCTTCTTTGAAGTGCAATCCGTTCGACAAGAATAGGCGGCATCTGCTGCATGGTTGATTGCACTACAACTACTTCCGCGATTACGACCCGGGGATCGGGAGGTATGTACAGAGTGATCCGATAGGGTTGGGCGGCGGAATCAATACCTATGGGTACGCTTGGCAGTCACCGCTTTCGTTGATCGACATTTACGGGCTCGAGTGCTGGTGGCTAGACCAAGGAAACTTTGAGCAGTGCAAGCCCACAGGGATACGCCGGCAGAAACCAACGAGCCGAACGATGACGAAGGAGTTCCTTCCTGCTCCTGACCCAAGTTCGCCAAGCATCACAGCTGCTCCCAAGCCTCCAATGCCAATGCCGGGGATCCAACTGGTCTGGCGGACGGTGTTTCGCGAGTTCGGTTATTGGGAAGCGGAGCTCACGTGCTTCGTGTGGGCGACTCTCGTCTGCAAGGACGATTGCGGGAAGATGACCTTCATCCCTGGCCCGAGACAGTTGGGACTGAGGTGGGAGCCGGAGCCAAACTCCAACTACACAGAGACGTCCTACGGCCCTTGGAGCAACGTCCAAGCCCCTACAGGGCCCTACGACCTTGACGTCCGCCGGCCGAGAAGGCGTTGAGCCATGGCGATTCTTGAGAGGTTCAGATCCGTGGTCGTACTGATCATTCTTGGTTGGGGCTCAGCGACTACGGCCGGAGCGACGTCGCCCTCAGGCACCCAAGAGCTGGTCGAACGAGCGCAAGCAGCGCATGCCTCCGGCCGCTTTCATGAAGCCATAAAGCAATACGAGCTCGCCGCGGCGCGTGGAGAGACTACGGCGATGTTCCAGCTAGGCGCCATGCACGAGCGTGGGGAAGGCGTACCAGCGAACATCGCTACTGCGGCGGAATGGTATCAGCGCTCAGCCGACGGCGGCTCCGTTGCCGCAATGAAACGCCTCGCAAACATGTATTTGGATGGTCACGGCGTTGCAAAGGACTTCCAGGCGGCCGCAAACCTATATCAACGCGCTGGCGCTTCCGGGGATGCGAATTCGCTATTTCTTTTAGGTCAACTGTATTGGAAAGGCGATTACGCGGAACGCCAACCGGCGCTCGCCATGAAGACGTTCGAGCAATGCGCGAGAGCCGCGCACGCAAATTGCATGAATGCCCTTGGGATCGGATATCGCCTTGGCGACGGCGTTGAGAAAAGCAACGCGCTTGCATATGCGTACTTCAAGTTGGCAGTGGAGTTCGGGGACCGGGTGGCAGCCGACAATCTGCTGCAACTGTCTTCACGCCTTTCAGCAAGCGATAGGGCTCTCGGAGAGGAATTGACAAGCAGCACGCGCAAACTAATTCGGCGCCCTTGACGGGGTCCCTCTGTGAATCTTCGTTAGCCTTAGGTTCCCGTTGCCGTACTACGACCGAAAGACAGGATTGCACTACAACTACTTCCGCGATTACGACCCGGCAATCGGGAGGTATGTTCAGAGCGATCCGATTGGGCTAAGCGGAGGATTGAATACCTTTGGGTATGTGGGCGGCGCCCCGAATAGGTTTGTGGACAAGATGGGGCTATGTCATTCGGATTCGGAATGCTGCAAACACGCGGTCGCACAGCGCATCTTGGGTCAGTTCGGGGGAACCGTGATGTGCTGCATGGGACGCAAGGTCGCATGCGTCACGCCAGTTGATGGCCCCGAGCCTGGGAGGTCGCTGCTGGTGGGGTGCACCCGAAAGCACGAGGAGCGGCATTTTCAAGACGTCGAGTGCGCATCGAATAACACAATCGAGACTGCAGAGTGGATTTCCGATTCCAGGCAAGGGGAATGCGCGGCCTACCGAGTGCATCTCGGTTGCCTGCGCGAAGCCGGACCTAAGTGCGGGGGGAACAGTCTTTGTGAGGACTGGATCCGAATCAACATTGCCGACTTTACCGTTTCAACAAACAGGAAATATAAATGCGGCTTTTGATCGCCGGGCTGCCCCTACTCTTGGTACTGGCTTCTTGCGCGGACCTTCCGGCAGCGTGCGACCACGGGGCTAAGAATGCCTGCTCATCGAACGCAGTTCAGGTGCGAGATGATCAACGGTTCATGGACGCGGCATGGAACGAATATGTGCGCAGGGGAGGCACATATCTTCGATCAAATGCGAGGCTTGAAATTTACCGAGAACTTGGCAATGTAATTGTTTCTGTCACTCTGCACCCTCCATTTCCGGGGGGGCACTTCGAAGTGACTCTGGATGCCAAGACAGGCAGTGTCCTGAAGTATCTCCCGGGCGCGTAAGAGCATCCATCTGCCCCAGTGTGAGTTGCACTACAACTACTTTTTCCTGTCTGGTCTGAAGTCTTGCAGTTTGACAATGTGTAGCCGGTAGGCTTCAGCTTGCTCGTGCTTCGCGTCCTCGAGCTGGTGGTCCTACTGCCTCAGAACCCCCAAGGAGATGGCTGCCTATCTGGAGGCGTCCCTCGAGGAATCTGATGGGGATGCGACTTTCGTTGCCAGGGCACTGGGCGATATTGCGCGTGCCAAGGGAATGTCGCAGGTCGCCCGGGACGGGGACTGTCGCGCGAAAGCCTTTACAAGGCTCTGTCCGGTGAGAGAAGCCCGGACTTCGAGACCATTCTGCGCGTCGTGAATGCGTTGGGTCTCAAGCTGCACGCCGAAGCAGCCTGAATTGCCCATCCGCTTCCAAGGCAGACGCGCAATCTTAACGAGTCCGGGCAATTCCAAGGCTAGGCAGCAAAGACCGTCTGCAGGGCTTTCAATGTTGCCGAAAGCGTCGAGGCAGGAACTGCGCCAAGCTTGCGGCTCAGGCGAGTCTTGTCCAGCGTCCGCACCTGATCGAGCAGGATCAGCCCCGACTTGCCTCGAAAGGTGATGGCAATTCGAAACGGGGCGGGATGGGCGCCGGTGGTCATCGGGGCGACGATGACGGTTCGAAGGTGATCGTGCATTTCCGGTGGCGAAATCACGACGCACGGCCGCGACTTGCGAATTTCGCTCCCCACGGTGGGATCGAGGGCCGCGAGCCAGATTTCACCGCGTGCTACCACTTCAGGTCCTTGTCGGCCTCGTTCCCGAACTCCGGCCAAACCAGCGCGTCGTCACCGGCGCCGGCGATCCGCTTGCTGGCTTCCGCCCAGCCTTCCCGCGAGCTCGCCGCCGGTTTGCGAAGGACGATGGCGCCTTTCTCGACGCTCAGTTCCACCTCGGTCTCCAGGCCCGCCTGCGCAAGCACCGGCTTCGGGATGATGACGCCCTGCGAGTTGCCCATTCGGCGAATGGCGATTTTCATTGAAGGGTCTCCGATTTCCTCCAAGGTACCGGCGATTCGCCACGACGTCAATACAATGTTATAACCTTGGACGGTGCTGAATGGTGGTCGGATCCTGGCCCCGGCTCCTTACGACAATTTCCTTCGCAACGCCCCCGCCGGCCACTGCGCCGCCACCAGCAGCCCCGCCATCAACCACATCGGCGCCGCCACCACGAAGGCGCTCGCCAGCAGCCCGAAACCCACCGGCATCGCCACCGTCGCCACGTTGACGGTCAGCATGCGAAGCCCCAGCGCCTGCCCGTGGCGCTCGCGCGGCGTCACCTGGTGCAGCGTGCTCAGGATCATGGGCTGCACCGAACCCAGCGCGAGGCCCAGCAGGGACGACCCCAGCACCATCCCGGCCGTGCCCGGCAGCCACGCGTAGACGGCCAGCACCACCGTCGCGAGGACCATCGCCGAACGCAGTGCCTTCAGTTCGTCCAGGTGGCGGGCGAAGCGCACGATGGCCAGTCGCACGAAGGTGGCCGCGACGGCGAACGAACCCAGCACCAGCCCGATGCTCGAGGCGCTGAGCTCCTTCGCGTGCCCGACCACGGGCACCACGAACGTGTGCACGTCCCAGCAGGTCGACAGCACCACGTTCACCAGCAGCAGGTTGCGCAGCGGCCCCTCTCGCAGCAGGTGCCAGGCGGGAGGCGCGGCCGCGGCGTCGTGATGGGGGGCCGGCGGATGGCGCGGCACCTGGCGGGCGAGCGCCCACGCGACGATGGGCAGCAGCACCGCGAAGGCGAACGTCCACCGGAAGCCCGCCGTGTCGATGAGGATGCCCGCCGTGATGGGCGCGATCGCGTTGGAGAGCGCCGGGGCGAGCGAGATCCAGCTGAAGATCCGCTTGAGGTCGTGCGGGGATTCGGTCATGAGCCCCGCCTCGCGCTGGATCGCCACGGCGGCGGTGCTGATGGCGCCGCCGGTCAGCAGGCACCCGATGGCCACGGTGGGCATCGAGGGGTACGCGAGCACGATCACCGACCCCGCGAGGCCCATCCCGACCCCCACGGCCACGGGGCGATGGAAGCCGTAGCGGTCCGCAAGCCTTCCGGCCCACATCGACATCGCGATGGGTGCGACCGCGAAGAGGCTCAGCAGCACGCCGACGGTCCATTCCCCGTAGCCCTGGTCGAGGGCCCACAGGGTGGCGGTCACGCGCGTCACGGCCATGCACGCGTGCACGGCGATGAGCGTTGCGATGATCCAGGGAAGTACGTGAAGCAGGTTTCTGGGCGATGCACCTTCGGTCATCGCAGGAGTCTATCGCTCCTTCAGGCGCCTGCCGTCGCGGTATCAGGCACCCTGACCCAGCCTTCCATGATCCGCCGGGCGCTGCGGCTCATCACCGCCTTCGTGACGACCCACTGCCCCTCGCGTTCCTCGGCATCCGCGCCTACGGCCAGGATGCCCGACGGATGACCGAACACAGTGCGGAAAGGATCTGCCCCGGCCTTGAGCGTGCGGTGCACGACCGTTCCCGCAATGGCGGCAGCCGCCGCGATGGCCACGGCGCCCGTGCCCGTCATAGCGTGATGCAGCACGCCCATCGAGAGGATGCGCGCCGTGATGTCGAGATCGCCCGCCCTCACCGGCTTGCCGTCCGAGGCCGTGTATGACTGCGCCGGCGAGACGAAGCACAGCTTGGGCACGTGCAGTTTCGTCCGGGAAGCCTCCTCGACCGTGGCCGCGATGCCCATCGCGACGGCGCCCTGGGCACGTACGGCCTCCAGCCGCGCGAGGAGCGCCTTGTCGCCGTTCATGTCGCCCTGCATCTCCGTTCCCTTGAGGCCCAGGGCCGAGGCGTTTACGAAGACGTGCGGGTTGCCCGCGTTGATGAGCGTCGCTTCGATGCTTCCGACGCCGGGTACTTCCAGCACGTCCATGAGCCGGCCCGTGGGAAACATGGCGCCGCCTTCGCCATCGTCTTCGCCGCCGCCCGGCTCGATGAACTCGATGCGGATCTCGGCCGAGGGGAAGGTGACGCCGTCCAGCTCGAAGTCGCCCTCCTCGACCACCTCGCCGCCCTTCACGGGAACGATCGCATTGATCTTCTTGCCGATGTTCGCCTGCCAGATGCGCACGAGCGCGGCGCCATCCGAAGGGGCGGCCACGAGACCCGCCGAGATGGCGAAGGGGCCGACGGCCGACGTGAGGTTGCCGCAGTTGCCGCTCCAGTCGATGAAAGGGCGGTCGATGGCCACCTGGCCGAAGAGGTAGTCCACGTCGCAATCGGGGCGCGCGGATTTCGAGATGAGCACGACCTTGCTGGTGCTGGAGGTGGCGGCGCCCATGCCGTCGATCTGCTTGCCGTAGGCGTCGGGGCTGCCGATCACGCGCATCAGCAGCCGGTCGCGGACGGCGGGGTCCGCGGGCAGGTCGTCCTTCACGAAGAAGACGCCCTTGCTGGTGCCGCCGCGCATGTAGACGGCGGGAATTCGCAGCTGGGTCATGGATCGGTTCCTACTTGTAGAAGGCCTCGACCTTGCCCTTCAGCTTGATGAGCAGGGGGTTGCCGTGGCGGTCGACCGTCTTGCCGGCGGGCACCTTGATCCAGCCCTCGCTGATGCAGTACTCCTCGACGTCGAAGCGTTCCTTGTCGTTGATGCGGATGCCGATGTCGTGCTCGAGGATATCCGCCACGTAGTGCGGGCTCTTCGGGTTGACGGCGAGGTGGTCGGGCAGGGGCGGGCGTTCGGCGGTGTCGGTCATGGCGAATGGGATGTGGGCGTAACCCGGGAATCTAACCCATTGTCGGCCCAAAGGTGTACGCGAACCAGACCGCCCCGGGGGATACCGCAGTCGATGTGCTACCTTCGGCCCACCTGCGCGACCCGCGCGCGCGTCATCGCCAGCTCGTCGAGCCGCGTTGGAATCCCCTCACCCACGAGCACGAGATCACGAAATGCGTACCGCCGTCGACGCCCATCATCGTCGCTTGCCGCGCCTGCTGGCGATCCTCCTCGCGGGCGGGGCGATCGGTGCCGCATCGCCCCGGGCGCTCGGCGACGACCTGAGTTTCGAGGCCGCCCGCGCGCTGCTCGCGACGAGAGCCGACACCATCAAGGCCGCCCAGGCCAACCTCCAGCGGCAGGAATTCGAGGTCACGGCGGCCGACAGGCTCGGTTACCCCGAACTCATGCTGAACGCGACGCAGGTCTACGGCCGCAAGAAATTCGACCTGAGCGCCCTGCCGATCGGCGTCGATGTCTACAACTACGACTTCGACGGCCCGCGCAGTTCGCTGCTGATGACCTGGCCCCTGTACACCGGCGGCAAGATCGATGCGGTGCAAAAGCTTCGCGAAGCCGAATTGACGGGCGCTCGGGCCGAACTCGCGCAAACCGGGGAACGGCTCGATTTCCAGCTCGTCGCCCGCTATTTCGGACTGCGGCTCGCGAACGTCGTTGAAGGATTGCGCCAATCCCAGCTCGAGCAGGCCGACCGCCAGCTGGCCCGCTCGCGCCGCTTCGAGACCATGGGTCAGGTGAGCGCCGTCGAGCGGCTCTCGGCCCAGGTGTCGCGCGACGAATCGGCCCGGGATCTGGTGAAGGCCCGGCGCGAGCGCGAGTCGGCCGAAGCCGCGCTCGCCCGCATGCTGCGCGAGGCCGGCGTGCCGCGCCCGACCTCGCCGCTCTTCGTCCTCACCTCGCCGATCGAGCCGCTCGCCGTCTGGCTGAGCGAGGCCGAAGTCCGCAATCCCACGCTCGCGCTCATCAAGTCGAAAGGGCAGGCCGCGGACCAGGGCATCGCGGTGGCCAAGTCCGACCGCCTGCCGCAGGTTTTCGCGTTCGGGCAGTACAACCTCATCACCACGCACCTCACGCCGATCGAACCCAACTGGATCGCCGGCATCGGCGTGAACCTGAAGCTCTTCGGACGCGAGGACCACGCCGCCACGATCGGCGCCGCGCAGGCCCGCAAGGCACAGGTGGACGCCCTCGAGGCCGAAGCGGTCAACGCCATCCGGGGCTCGGTCGAGACCGCCTGGCTGCGCGTGGGCCAGGCCCGCGAACAGTTCCAGTTGTTCGACTCGGCGGTGGAGCTGGGGCGCGAGAACCTGCGCCTTCGCGAGCGGGCCTTCGAGGAGGGCCAGTCCGTGACGCTCGACGTGAACGAGGCCCGCAACAGCCTCACGCGGGCCGAGACCGGACGGGCGCAAGTCGCCTACGAGTTCGTCGTCGCCCTGGGCGCCCTGCTCGAGGCGTCGGGCCAGATCGGGCGATTCCCCGAATTCATGAAACGTGCGGAAGTGAGACTCTAGCCATGGCGACAGACCGAAATCGAACCCGGGTCGGCATCGCCGGCGTTCTCGTCATCATCGGCGTGCTCGCCTTCATCGGCTGGGGCCTGTGGCTCGCCTACCACCCGGCGCCCGTCCCGCTGCAGGGCCAGGTCGAGGCGCAGTCCATCAACGTCTCGGCCAAGATCTCGGCGCGGATCGCGACGCTTCCGGTTCGCGAAGGCGAGCCGGTCGCCGCCGGCGCCGTGCTCATCACGCTGGACAGCCCGGAACTGCGCGCGAAGCTCGCCCAGGCCGGCGCGGTGCAGGATGCGGCGGACGCGAAGCGCGACCTCGTCGACCAGGGCGCGCGGGCCGAGGACATCCGCGCCGCGAAAGCGATGTGGGACAAGGCCGCCGCCGGCGCCGATCTCGCCGACAAGACCGCCCAGCGCCTGGCCGCGCTGCACCAGGAAGGCCTCGTCTCCCTGCAACGCAACGACGAGGCGCAGACCAACGCCCGGGCCGCCCGCGAGACGGCGATCGCCGCCAAGGCGCAGTACGACGCGGCCGTCACCGGCGCGAGGCCGCAGGAGAAGGCCGCCGCGCGAGCGGGCGCAGCGCAGGCCAAGGCCGGCGCGGCGGAAGTGGATGCCGCGGCCCTCGATCTCGTCCTCAAGTCGCCGCGGGCGGCCGAGGTCGACAAGGTCGTGCTGCATCCGGGCGAACTGGCCGCCGCCGGCTTCCCGATCGTGACGCTCGTCGATCTCGCCGACCTGTGGGTGGTTTTCAACATCCGCGAGGACGACTTCGCCGGCGTGAAGCTCGGTGCGGCGCTGGAGGGCGTCGTGCCCGCCCTGGGCGATCGCCCGGTCAAGCTCGTCATCGACACGATCCGGCCGCGCGGCGACTACGCCACGTGGCGCGCCACCCGCCAATCGAGCGGCTACGACATCCGCACGTTCGAGGTGCGGGCACGCCCTCAGGCGCGCATCGAAGGCCTTCGGCCCGGCATGTCGGTGCTCGTGCACAGCCGCTGACCATGGCCGCAGCCGGCCTTCGCGCCGTCGCGTCGCGCGAAATCCTCCACCTGCGCCGGAACCCGTGGGATCTCGCGCTGCTGCTCTGGTTTCCGGCGGCGACGCTCGCGTTGATGCTGTGGCTCTTCTCCGCCGGGGTCCCCACGAGCCTGCCGATCGCGGTCGTGGACGAAGACCATTCCGTCGCCTCGCGCGACCTCGCCCGCCGCATGTCGGCCATGCGCGGGCTCGCGATCACCGCACGACCCGCGAGCCTGGAGGCTGCCTTGCCGCTGGTACGTAGCGGCGGCGTGTACGGCGTCGTGCATATCCCGGCGAACTGGGAGCGGGACCGCCTGCGCAACGTGCCGCAACCGGTCGTCCTGTACGACAACGCCCAGTTCTCGCTGGTGGCCGGCCTCATGGGCAACGACGTGCGCGCGGCCGTGACCTCGATGGTGATCGAACGGGCCGTCGCCAGCGAGGCGCGCTTCGGCGGGGGCTTCTCCCAGGCGACGGCCCGGGTCGGCGGTGTGCAGGCCGACCTTCGCACATTGTTCAATCCCGCCCTTTCCTACGAGGCCTACCTGGGCGGCATGCTGCTCCCCGTCGCGCTGCACCTGTTCTGCGTCATCGCGGCGGTCTCCGCGCTCGGGCGGGAATTCCGTGACCGCACCGTCGATGCCTGGCTCGCCAGCGCGGGCGGCAGCCTTGCGTCGGCCGTCGCCGGCAAGCTCGCGCCCGTGGCGCTCGTCTTCATCGTCTTCGCGCTGGCGCTCGTTTCCGCGTTCGCGGGCTGGCGGGGCTGGACCCCCGCCGGCAGCCTCGCGCTGTGGATCGTGGCCCTCGCCGTGCTGGTGATCGACTCGATCGCCGTCGCGGTGATGCTGGTGGGACTCTCGAAAAGCCTGCGGCTGGCCCTGAGCCTCACGGGCATCTACGTCGCGACCGGGCTCGCCTTCAGCGGCTTTTCCTTTCCGCGGGCCGCGATGAGCCCGCTCGCGCATTGGTGGGGCGGGCTCCTGCCTTTCACCCACTATCTGCCCGTGCAGCAGGGCCAATGGCTCGGCGGCGCAAGTGCAAGCGCCTGGGCGCAGGGCATGGTGCCCCTGCTTCTCTTCATCGCCGTGCCGTTGCTGATGGGCCTTCCGCTGCTCTCGCGCGCCGTGCGCCAGCCGCAGTGCTGGGGCGCCCGATGACCCTGTGGCGCGCGTTCTCGGAAACCGTCGGGGCCGCGCTTCGCGACCGGGGGCTCGTGATCCTGTTCGTGGCTGCGGTGCCGGTGTATTCGTTCTTCTATCCGCTGGCCTACGAGACCCAGGCGGTGCGGGCTACCCCGCTCGTCGTGGTCGATCTCGACGCCAGCCCGATGTCCCGCGAAATCGTGTCGCGGCTCTCCACGGTGGCGGCGATCCGGGAACGCGGCAGTGCCGCTTCCGTGCACGAGGCCCGTGACGCGCTGGCCGCCGGGGAGGTCGCCGGCATCGTCGTGGTGCCGCCCGATTTTTCGCGCGATGCGATGCGCGGTTCTCCCACCGCGGTCACCGTCTTCGGGACCGGCTCCTACCCCGTGCAGGACAGCGCCGTGCTGGGCAGCGTCGGCGCGGTGGTGCAGGGCGTGGCCGGCGAGATCTCGGGCGCACGCCTGGCGCGTCAAGGCGCCCCCGCGGCGGCCCTGCTCCAGTCGTCGCACGCCGGCCCGGCCTTCATCAGCCAGCCGCTCTTCAACCTGACGCGCGGCTACGGCAGCTACGTGGTCGCCGCCGTGGGCATCCTGATCGTGCAGCAGGTGATGCTGATGGCGATCGCCTCGCTCGTCGGAACCTGGCTCGAGGGGCGAACGGGTCCCCTGTTCGGCCCGCTCGCGAACGGAACCCGCGCGCTGGCCGGTACCCTCGCCGCCTTCGCCCTGTTCGTCTTCCTCGCACTGCTCTACTTCATCGGCTTCGCGTTCTGGGCGCAGGACGTGCCGCGAGGCGGCAACATCGCGGGGGCGGTCGCCTTCGCCGCGCTGGCGGCGCTCGCCATCGCCAGCCTGGGCGTCGCGCTGGGCGCCTGGTTCGCGGATCGCGAGCGCGCCCTCCAGGTGCTGCTCGCCACGTCCGTGCCGTTCCTGTTCATGGGTGGCATCGTCTTTCCGCGCGAGGCGATGCCGGAGCCGATCAACGCCCTCGCGATGCTCATCCCGACGACGCCGGGAATCTTCGGCTTCGTGAAGCTGAACCAGATGGGCGCGACGTGGAGCGAGATCCGTCCGGAGTTCCTCAACATGGCGGCCCTGTTGCTGCTCTACGCAAGCGCGGCGTGGTGGGCCGTGATCGCGCGCCGCGGCGAGGCGAGCGGTCGATGAGGTCCTTCGCACTCGCCCTGTTGTCGCTGGCCGCGCTGCTGCTCGCCGCCTGCGCGACGCGGCCGGTCAATCCGCCGCTGGCGCAATTCGATCGCCAGTACGGGTACCGGGTGTCGAATTGGCAGGTCGAGCGCGGCGACCCGGGGTTCGGCCTGGTGGTCGC
>Ga0073904_10002734_pt1 | contig 13295 bp, 9 predicted proteins | sample KloWWTrecipitate_FD_66668 | JGI IMG/M metagenome (GOLD analysis project Ga0073904, IMG submission 66668) | Active sludge microbial communities from Klosterneuburg, Austria, studying microevolution and ecology of nitrifiers - Klosterneuburg... | ecosystem: Engineered > WWTP > Aerobic digester >...
CCTCGCGGGCCAAGCGCCTTCCCGGCGCCTGCGCCTCAGCTCAAACGTTGAACGACAGCTTTCCTCAAAACCCAACGACAGCAACGGGTCGCAAGGCGACAGTCTCAAGTCGGTAGTGCGGTGAAGTCCGGCTGCAGATCCCCTGAAATGCCTACGCTTCGTCGCTACGATCAACGATCTCGAGCTTGAACTGCCAGCCCTCGAACGTCATCAGCATGCATCCGAACTCGTCCCAGGATATTTTACGGCCATCGATTACCAGAAGCGGTGTGCGCTCGATGGCGGAGAGATCGCAGTCAATGCGCCGCGTACCGTCTCGTTTGCGATCTGGGGTATAGGGTCGTCGGTCAGGTCTTTGACCGAGAGCATGCGACGGAGCTTCTCGACGAGCCGCCCGAGTAGGCCGAGCAGATCGTCTTCGGGGTCACCGACCACCTCGCACTGATACCCTGACGGGTATCCGTTGAGTAACTCAAATGCTTCCAGCACCACAATGTGCCCAAGAAGACGTGTGCGGAAATGGAACTGGTGTGCTTCACCGGCACAATCCACGAGACCGATCGGCTCGAAACGGAAGTGCTCGAAATCTTCCAGGCCGTTCAGTCGGGCGACCTCGGCGTTGAAGCATCGACTGCAAAGTTGCCGGTGGCCGCTGTCTATTGCGCCATAGGTGGTGATGTCATGGCTGGGGGTGGCCGCGCCGCATCCCTCGCATTGAGTTGTTTGTGCGTCTGTCATTTGACCCGCCCCCCGCGAATTTTCCCTTTTGACCCCGGCAGGGCCACGAACGCTATGCAGTTCACCAAGTTCCAGATCGCCAGCATGGCGTACTTGTCCGATTCCTCGGGAACGCTACGTGCCATCCACTTGTTGGTTTCCACCGTCACGTAGGCGAGCAGTTCTTTCTCTGGGTGGTCCGCAATATATTGCTGCATCGAACGCACTCGCAGGTCGTCGCTCAAGTCATCTGTAAATCGACTGATGGCGGTGAAACGTCGCAACTGACGGTCCTGATCGTCTTCCGTGATGACCGGCCAGGTCAAGCCGGACTCCTTCATCGCCAGGAAGAAAATAAACAGCATGTCGAGCGCGAAATCGACCTTCGACAGCGCAACGCCCAGCCGCGGCAGCACCACCACGGAACCAAGCAGGTTCGGTTGCGCGCGGAACACTTCGTCGGCGAGCTGCTCTTTCTGCTGCCGACCCATCGCCTGCGTGGCGATGAGCGCTCTCGCCATGGCGTCGCGCGGAATTCGACTCATTCGGGCGTGTCCGGCTGTTCGGCGGGAATGAAGGGGATTAGGCCTTTCTCATAGGCGAGGCGCTGTAGTTCAAGCGGGGCAGTGCGAATGTCCATCATCAAGCCGTTGACCTGCAGTATCCACACCATCGGGTTGTCCGCGAGCCGGCTGGGCAAGGTCCATTCGTGCGAGAACGGCCCCATCTTGAGCGTGTCCCGGATCGCCTTGGACTTGTTCTGTCCGGTGCTCTCGGCGATCCCGAAAAACGTGTAGATGACCTTCGGCTTGCAGTGCGGATCCTGCGCGGGGTCGTCGAGGAAGTTCACCCGGCCGACCGCATGCACGGCCGCTGCTGCCCAGACGTTGTCTTTTCCGCTCGACAGTGGCGAAGGGCGCTTGCGGGCGAGTGCGCCCACAACGCGGTGGATCATGCGGCGATATTCGTCGTTGAGGTGCTGCGCACAGAACGCATCGGTTAGTGCGGTGATGGCAGCAAACTTCTCTGCCATGGCCTTGGGAATTCGCTCGGGCGCGGTCATGGTGGCGGCGATAATGGTAGGTTCGCCATTGTCACAGATCGGCCGGCCGAGACCAATCCGTGCGCATGGCCCGACCGGGCGCGCAGCCGATCACCCCGCCGCGTTTTCTATCTCCCGCTGCGCCTCCTACGCCTGCGGCAGCTTCGCACGGAAGAGGGTCTCGAGCGTCAGCGTCTTTGGCTGTCGGCGCGCATCCAACACGCAGTACGCGCAGTGCGAATAGAGAAATGCTTTATTGCTCCTGCAGGCTGCCACCTGGCTTGCCCTGCCATCATGAATGGCGCTTGCACTCAATCAACGGCCTTAGCATCTCAGGAGCGGCGCACAGCCGCTTTGGGTCGATAGCAGTTGCTCACTCATTCTCAGGAGAACAACTTCGCTCCGGCCGTAGTTCGCCCGTGCATGGCACATGACGCTAGAGCGTCTGTCGAGCGACACCTGGCTCTTTGCAGCGATCACCTACCTTGCTGCCCGGCGACCCCATGCTGCCTATCGCCCCGATAGGCCCGACGTGGGCCTGTGCCCCCACGCCAAGCAGGCTTTCGGGGGTATGCTGAACACAAGCGCACGCCTTGTCCCAACACGAAGACCCACATACCGCGGGACACCGGCGTAACACGCTAGAAGCTTCGAACCTCAGGCGGTCGTTCGCCGCCGCTATTCAGGAGAATCGCCATGGCAAGCAAGAAGACCCAAACCCCGGAAATCGACATCGGCATTGCCGAGGGGGAGCGCAAGAAGATCGTGACGGGGCTGTCCGCTCTGTTGGCTGATAGCTACACGCTGTACCTGATGACTCACAACTTCCACTGGAACGTCACCGGGCCGCAGTTCAACAGCCTGCACATCATGTTCATGAACCAGTACACCGAACAGTGGAACGCGCTTGACGTGATCGCCGAGCGTATCCGGGCGCTGGGTTTCCCCGCTCCCGGCACCTATAAGGAATTCGTCAAGCTGGCGTCGATCAAGGAAGTCGAGGGGGCCCCAAGGCCAACGACATGGTTCGCCATCTCGTCGCCGCCCAGGAAGCCACTGCGCGCACCGCACGCAAGCTGTTCGACACCGTCGACAAGGCCAACGACCAGCCGACTGCCGACCTACTGACCCAGCGCATCGAAGTGCATGAAAAAACCGCCTGGATGCTGCGCAGCCTGCTCGAAGAGTAAGCGCCGAAGCATCAATGCCGGGGCAGGCCACGACTGAGTGGCCTGCCCCGTTTTCGTTGTGCGCCGATCATTCTTCGTCCTCGAGCCACAGCACTCGCCCTTGCCCAGCCTCGTTGAGACGCGCGACCAGTTCGGCGGCAACGTCCTCGGCGAGGCTGAAGCGCAGCGTCACCGCCTGATCGTGGCTGACATCCAGCAAGTCGGCAGCGGCGGCTTCCAGCTCGCGGCGCAACAGGCCTTCCAGCGCATAGGGCACGGTGCAGGCCAGCACCTTCAAGCGCACGATCGGCACCTTGGTCGCGGTGAGCAGCGCTTGAGCCACGGCGTCGGTGTAGGCGCGCACCAGCCCACCCGCGCCCAGTTTGACGCCACCAAAGTAGCGCACCACGGTGGCAAGCACGCCGTCCAGGTCTTGATGGCGCAGCACCTCAAACATGGGCCGCCCGGCGGTGCCGCTCGGCTCGCCATCATCCACCGCTGCCGACTGCCCGCCCGCCAGCAGCGCCCAGCACACATGGCGTGCGCCGGGGTGTTGCGCCCACAGTTCGGCCACCACCTTTTGCGCGCTGGCGCGGTCGGCCATCGGCTGCACGCAGCCGATGAAGCGGCTCTTCTTGATGATGAGCTCACTATGGACGGGAGCGGCGAGGGTCTGTGCCATGGCGCGCGTGCTCAGCCCAGGCGGGGGTCGTCGAGGTGCTCGAGGAGCGGGCGCAGGATGCGCGGTGCGAGCTCGTAGAAGCGCCCATCGGGCAGGTCTTTCTCCCCGCGGAGTGCGAGGCGATAGGCGGGATCGTTCGCCTCGCCGAAGTCGGCGTTGCGCCCGCCCCGCCATTTATTCTCTGCGGCAGGAGGCTTCTCGCCTCCAAGCATGTGGGCCCAGGCCGATTTGGGGAAGAAATGCAGGGGCTGACTCAGACCCTCACGGTACAGCGCGAGCAAGCTCTGCAGTTCCGCCTGCGCGCGCGCGGGCTCGAGCGGCAGGAAGTGAAACTCGCCGTTGCGCGACAGGCCGCGCGCCGCCGCCAGCAGCACAGATGAAAGCGTAGAGGGAGGCACTGCGGACGACACTGCGGGCGGCGCCGCGCACAGCAGCAAGTGCGCAAACCAGGTCGCCAGATAATCGCCCACGCGGCTGTCGTCGTAGCGCGCATGAAGATAGCCGCCGGGATGTAGGTCGGTGAAGGCTGCGGACAAAGACCAGTCTTCGCCATCCAGGGTGGTTTCGTAGTGCGCAAGATGCGGCGCCAGCCTGTCGCCCTGCAGGAGCTGATGCTGACGCTGGGCAAAGGCTTGCAGGCTGGCGAGCTCGCGTTCGAGTGCGCTCTTGCCCAGAGCGCCGGCCGGATATTCACCGCCGGCGCGCGCAAGCGCCCACAGTTCAGCGGCAGCCGTGGCGGACACTGCCTGCGCAAGCTCGGCATCGGTGCGCGTCAGCCGATTCTGCAACACCGGCAACAAGCGCTGCGCAAGGGCCTGATGTGCCGCCCAGTCGGGCAGCAGAGGCTCGACGTCGTCGAGCTCCTCCTCCGCCTCGGGCAGATCGAGCCCAACCCGATGACGCAGCAGATAGCGGCAGGGGTTGGCAAAGAAGCGCGTCAGTTGCAGCAGATCCACAGCGCGCCATGCGGCTTCGGGGGCTGAAAGTGGCGTGGCAAAGAAGGGGGTTTCATCGTCGCGGGTGAGGCCGTCTTCTTCAGCGCCATCCTCCTCTGCATCGTTGGCGGCCCCACTGGACGGCAGTGCTATCCCCACAGGAGTCGCGGCGTCGGCTGACACCCGCTTTTGGGCCGCATCCAGCCGGCTGGCAAGGGCATGGGCGTAGTCCGTGTTGAAACTCGTCAGGCGCGCGTCAGAACGATCACGGGCGACGAAGTAATCGGCGGCGAAGGCCTGCAGCGGATGGTGGAGCCGCAGGCGTTCGCGCGCGTCCGCGAGCGCCTGCGGCTGGCCCGCCTCGGCGGTGGTGGCAATGGCGAGGACGTCGAGCAGTTCATCGACGAGCACCGAGGGCGGCAAGGCCGAACCGTCACGTACGCTGCGCCCGACATAGGACAGATGCAGCACTTCGCGCGCCGACAGGATGAGGTCGAGAAAGAGGTTGCGGTCGTCGAGCCGGCGCTGACGGTCGCCGGCCTGCGGGCGGGCGGCCATGAGGTCGAATTCGGCCGGACGATCGCTACCGGGGAAGGCGCCCTGGTCCATGCCGATCAGACACACGACGCGATACGGCAGGCTGCGCAGCGCCGACAGGGCGGAAAAGGTGACCGTGCCACCGGGTACGCCGCCGCGTGCCGGATCGTCGAGCAGCGCCAGCAGTGCGGGGTGCACCACGTCCAGCGCCAGCGGGGTATCGAGTTCGGCGGCGGCGACGTTGTCCGCCAGCGCGGCGATGGCCGCGCGCACTTCACGTTGCGCGTCCGCGTGTTCGGCACTGTCGCCGACCAGGCGCTCGAGCACCTCGTTGAGCACCGGGCGCCAGACCGCGCCGGTGTGGGGGCGCTGCAACTGCGTGCGCAGCAGCCGCAGGCTGTCGACATAGCGCCAGAAGCTGCCCAGTGCGAGCGCCGCCTGACCCTCGGGCGCCGCCGCGCCGATACGCGCGGCGAAGGTGGTCTGCTGCGCGGCCGGGCCCGCGGCCCAGGCCATAAACAGGCGGTGCAGGCCTTCTTCCAGGGTGTGGGCGGGCGCTGGGCTGATCACGTCGCCGCCCTCTTCTTTAGCTACTGCGCCTTCAGTACCGGTGCTTTCTGCATCCAGCCCCCAGCGCACGCCGGCCTCGCGCAGCCAGGCGTGAATCGTTTCGAGTTCCGTATTGCCCAGGCCAAAGTGCGCGGCCACCGGTGCCTGCTGCAACAGATCGAACACGCGGCTGGCGGGGAAACGACTCGCGGCGAGTTGCAAGGCCTGGTCGAGCACCTTCGCCAGCGGGTTGTCCTGCGTGCCGCCCAGACCCGTGATGCGCCACGGAATGCGGCGCTCGACGGGAGCGGTGCCGAACACCGCCTCGATCAGCGGCGCTGCCTGCTCGAGATCGGGCATCAGCACCACGATGTCGGACGGGCGCAGGGCATCGGGCGTGTTGGCATGGAGCTTGAACAGGCCAAGCAGGCGGTCTTGCAGCACCTCGAGTTCGCGTGTGCGCGAATGGCAGACCTGCACCTCGATGCTGCGATCGGCGGCGGCCAGGTGCACACTCGCCGGCTTGAGTTCTTGCAGATCCAGAATGGCGTTCTGCAAGCGCGCGAGCAGATGATGCGCAGGATGGGGCGCAAAGGCGGCGTCTTCTTCCACCTCATGCTCGCCCTCGAACAGCAGCCCGATATGGGCGCGCGTCTGCTTGCCCCAGGCGGCGAGCAGGCTGTTGCCAGTTTCGAAGAACATGTCTTTTTGCTGCGCCGCGAGCCAGGACAGGCGGCGCGCGTCGACGATGTCGAACCAGAACTCGCGACAGGGGTTGAGCACGTACAGGTGCACATCCACCACCCGCGACAATTCGCGCAGCATGTCGAGATAGAGCGGTGGCAGCGCCGGCAAGGCAAACACATGGACCGTGCTCGGCAGGCCGACGGCGGCGAGTTCTGCGGCCGACATCGCCGTGACCCGACGCAGAAAAGCCTGGGCGGGGTGCTCCTGACGCAAGGCCAGACTGTCGCGGATACGACGCCACAAGGCCGCCTGCCAGGCCTCATCCTCGCGTTCGACCGCAGAAGCGCCCGCCTCCAGCACCGTTCCGCGACCACTGCCCCAGATATCGAGCCAGCGCGGGCGGTAAGTCAGGTAGTGGTCGAACACGCGGGCAATGCGCTCGGCAAGCTCGAAGCGCATGCGCGCATCTGCCGGCGCCAGATAACGCGCCAGGCGAGGATGCGCCGTCACCCACCCGCCACGCTCATGTGCGCAATCGAGCAAGCCATGGATGCGCCAGGTCAGTACTGCGACCGCAAAGGGCGAGCGTTCCGCCACCGGCACGACACGGCCGATCTGCTGCCACAACCACTGCGCGAGATAGTCGAACTGCAGATTGGCGCTGACACCTTCACGGTCAGCGACAGCCAGCTCAAGCTTGCGCCGCAGGGCACTGCTGGGCACCACCACCTGACGCTGGCCGAACGGACCCGGCTGCTCGCCGCCCAGATGATCGAGCAAGGTGTCGAGCAGGATTTCGAAGCGGTTCGAGAAACTGAGATGGAACATGGGTGAGCCGGCACTCGCGCACTACCTGCCGGGGCAAGACCCGGTGCAGGGTAATCGGTCGAGCATTATACGGGCGTGGCGGGAAAGCCCCGGCGGCACGGACGCCACAGGGCTAGCCCAGGGTCCCCGAGGCGGCTCCCTTCAGGGACTAGCCGGCGGGCGGCGCACCGGACTCGACTGCACCGGAGGCCTTGTATTCCGACACACGGCCGCGGCCCGCACGCTTGACGACGTAGCAGGCGTGATCGGCCTCGCGCAGCACGTCAGCCACACTCGTCGTCCTGCCGTCGATCATCACAAAGCCGATGCTGGCGCCGATGCGGAATTCGCGGCCCGCCCACTCGAAACGCAAATCGGCCACCGCCTTGCACATTCCCTCGGCAATCCGCTGCACGGCTTCGCTGGAACAGCCGCGCAGAATCATCGCAAACTCGTCACCGCCAATGCGGCAGACGAAATCCTCGGCGCGCAAGCGCTGACGGATCAGATCGGCCACAGCACGCAGCAGGGCATCGCCTGCCGCATGGCCGGCGCTGTCATTGACCACCTTGAAGTGATCGAGGTCGATGAAGCACAGTGCCCCGCGGTCTCCCGCGCGACGCGAGGCCGCAACCGTTTCCTCCAGCACCCGCTCGAACGCGCGCCGGTTGGGCAGCGCGGTGAGGGGGTCGTGCAGCGCCTGATGGGCGAGCTGTTCCGTCGCCTCGTCGATACGGACCTGCAAGGTCTGGTGCGCGTTGGCAATCGAGCGTGCCATGGAATTGAAGCCGCGCTGCAAGGCTCGCAGCTCTTCGCTGCCGGCCTGGTCGGCCACCTGCACGTCGAGCTCGCCTGCCGCCATCTGCTCCACGGCGTCGACCAGGCGCGCCACCGGCTCACCGACCGAATTGGCCAGACGCACGGCGAGGACTGCGGTCATGAGCAGCGTTGCAAGCGCAAGCGCAATGATTGCAAGCTGGGTTGCGCGCCACTCCGCCTCATGCGCGCCGGTGTCGATCTGGACATACGCCCAGCCCACCGGCGCTGCGTCACTGTCTGGCGCCGCACGCAACTCGTCCACGATCAGCGGCACGCTCAGCACGGGTGCGGCAAACACCTTGCGCCCCGGGCCCTGGTCAACGCACATCGCCGCACCAACGGCGCGCACCTGCGACGCATCGAACATCAAGGGCCCGCCGCGCTGGGCGATGACGCTGCCCTCGCGGTCGTAGAGCACGGCCGCGACGACGTCCTGCTGACTGTGCAGCGCGCCCAGCACACTGTCGAGGATGTCGGCGTTACCTGAAATAACCCCGTACTCGGCCGCCGGCGCGAGGAAGCTGACGATGGCGAGGCCGCGCTGGGCGATCGCGTTTTCGGTCATGCGCTCGCCACGCACCAGAAGCACACCCGCCAGCAACGCGAGCACCAGCGACACCGGCAGCAACACGGTGAGCAACAGGCGATTGCGCAGACTCAGGCGCGAAGCGTTCATGACTTCTCGCCCCCTGCGGTCAAACGCCGCAGTTCATCGTCATCGGGAACGCGGATGCCCAGCGCACGCGCAACCTGGCGATTGACCGCGATTTCGAAGGACGCGGGCCCGCGCAAACCAGGCAGCTTGAGCGTTTTGCCGCTGCCTGCATCCAGCCAGCTGGCGACATCGGCGGCAACGCTTTCGGGGGTGCTGAACACGGCCGCCAGCGCACCGGCTTCCACATAGGCGCGAGAGAACGCAATGACCGGCTTCTGGAAGCGATAGCTGGTGAGCAGGATGGCCCGTGCCGACGACGGCCGCGACAGCAGCGGATCGGGAATGGCGATGAAGGCGTCACTGCCGCGCAGCACCGTCTCAAGTCCGGCGATCAACTCCGACTCCTTGGAAACCACGCTGGCCAGCAGACCGAAACCGGCTTCGGGCGCAACCGCCTGCAGCTCCCTGCCGCTCAGCATGGCTTCGCCGAACAGCACACCGATGCGCTGACTGTCAGGCAACACCGCGCGCAACAGCCGCAGCTGGCGCTCCGCCGGCTGGTCCAGCGTGAAGGCAGACAGTTCGGCCAGGGGAAAGCGCTTGCGCAAGGCGTTGAAACGCTCACGCCCGAGCATGACCCCAAGCGTCGGGCCGGCGGGGCGCTGCAGCACGGCCGCCAGCGCGGCCTCGCCGTTGGCGATGACGATATCTGCGCGCGCAATCAGGGCATCGTCGAGCGTGCCATCCACTGACCCGGCATCGATCACCCGATGTCCGGCAGCCGCCGCAGCACGCACGAAAGTCTCGGTAAATACCTCGTAGGGGCCGCTGCGTTGTGACACCACCAGCGCCACCTCGAAGGCCGACGCCACGAGCGGCAGGCACAACAGCAGCCCGAGCAGCAGACGGTACAGAGGGGCACGGAGTCGATTCATGACCTGCTTTACCAGCCCAGGCTCAGACTGAGGTGCAGCCGCGGTTCATGACGGTACTTGCGCTCATAAAACTCGGGGTAGCGGCCATTGACGCTCTGCGCCACGATCGCAATCTCATTGTTCGCACCCGGACGGCCGAACGCCCTGGCGAGTCTGAGATCGAGCCGACGCGTATCGGCAACCCTGTCCCCGTCATTGAGCCAGTACATGTCGCCCTGGTAATAGAAGCCCGCACTGGCCGTCCAGCGCTGTGCGAACTCCTTGATCAGCAGCAGCGAGCTGATCGTGCTCGGCGCGCTGAGTTCGAAGTCACCGTCCGAGGCGCCTGCCTTTGCATCGATGTCGATGACGGCGGTCGACAAGATCACCCGCCCCACGCCAGGCCGCCGCCAGTCGAGCGAAAACTCGGCGCCATGGCGGGTCAGCGCAGCAGAGTTTACGAAGCGGAACTGTTTCGGCGGACGATCAGCGGGATAAGGAAATGGCTCGTAGTTCGCCGGCGGAGGACAGTTCGCCTGATAGACGAAGCAACTGCGGGAGTCCAGGTAGCGCGAGTAGCGCTCGTGGAAGGCACGTACGTCGAGGCCCAGGCCGATTTCCCGCCAGTGCGCGACGTAGCCGATTTCAACGTGTTCGACACGCTCCGGCTCCACCGTGTCAAAGGTGCGGACACCGACCCACTTGACCTTGTCACCCACCCGAATCACTTCTTCGGCACTGGACTCGAAGAACGACGGCGCGCGATAAGAAATGCCCGATGACACGCGAACGACGGACGCCTCGTTCAAGGCGTAGTTGGCGCTCAGGCGGGGCGACAACAAGGTGCCGCTGAAGTAGTGATCCTCGAGGGTCGCCCCCATGTCCAGCTTGAGCTTGGGGGTGGCGTCCCAGGTCAGGGTTCCGAACAACTGGCTGCTGCTTCCCTTGAGCGCATGATCGGCATTGAAGTAGTGCACCGACTCCACCGACTCGCGACGCACACCGACACCAATCAGCGTGCGCCAGGCGGGCGCGAGGCGCGCGGTGTATTGCAGTTCGATCTCGTCACGCTGGCCGTCGGTATTCATGTCCATCGGTATCAGAGGTGGCGTTCGCCTCACCCAGCCGGCGCGAAAGCGTTCTGCCTGATGGCTCAGATGCAGCGCAAGCTCGGCATCGGCACCCAGGCTGCGCAGCCAGGAAAGATGGAAGAACTGCGAGCGGGTTTCCTCGTCACGCAGCGGCTCCGCAAGGTCGAGATCATTGCCACGCTCGGCGGAACCCTCATTGACTGCAAGGTGCAGGTTGATCTCGTCACTGGCGGTAATCTGCTGCGTGGCGCTGAAGCTGACGAGCGTGTTGCGAACCTGTTCGGCCTCGGTCGGCACCCGGGTCCGATCGTCGAAACGCGGACGGAAATTTTCGGCCTTACGCTGGGACGCAGAAAGCCGCCAGTCGATACCCGCAGCAGTCAAGCCATTACCGCGAAATGCGACATCAACCAGCCCGCCCTGACCGACCTGGGAGACGAGGCTGAAGCCATCCTCGGTTAAAGGCGAGCGGGTGATGATGTTGATGACGCCATCGAATGCATTGACCCCGTAGGCCGCACCATGCGCACCTCGAACCACCTCGATGCGATCAATGTCTTCCACCCGGATCGGCAGGTCTTGCCAGGCCGTATCACCCCGCAGGGGCCGATTGACGGTTCGCCCGTCAATCATCACCTTGATGCGCCGATCATAGGCGTCGGCCAGCCCATGGCGCGCAACGACAGGCGAGCCTTTCGGCCAGTCAGCCACCAAAAAGCCCGGCACCAGTCGCAGCAGGTCGTGGATCTCGGTAAAGCCCGAGGCCTTGATCATCTGCCGGTCGATGATCGTGACTGCAACCGGCGCATCGAGCGGCGACTGCGCCATGCGCGAAGCCGTCAACACGAGGGGCATGTCGCTAAAGAAGACATCCGCTGCCTGCAAGGGTGACGAGCAGGCAACGCTACTGATCGCACCTGCGCCAAGCAGGTACGCAAATTTTCGGACGGCAAACACCATAGATTGGAAACCGAAGCTGGGTTTGCTGCACATTGCACCCACAATGGGCGCTGGGTCCAGCCAAGGAAGACGCTGGCCGCGACAAGGCTCACGCTTGCGACATGATACCAGCGAGCCACGCACGAACCGTGCCTGCGCACCGCACCGCACTTGTTACACATGTTTTCCGGCGGCGGCGTCCCACCCCTTCGACCATCTGATCTCCGCCAGCTATCCTCGGTTCTTTCACCTCAAATCAAAATCGTCATGGCCCGCACTCACCCCGAAGGCTGGAAGCAGCTCCCCGCCGCTGGCGCGCACAGCCGCGAACGGGCCACGCTGGCCCAGCTCGCCGCTGCCCTGCCGGGCGAATGGACGATCTACCACGGCCTGCACTGGACCCGAGCCGAAGGCGTGCAGACCGCATTTGGCGAGATTTCCTTTGCCGTGGTCGGGCCGGGTGGCCGCGTGCTGCTGATCGAACAGCACGCCGGTTTTCTGGACGAAACGGCAGAGGGGCTGATGCGCCCAGGCAAACGTCGCGCGCAACACCTCAGCCACGAACTGGCACGCAGTGCCGATGCGCTGCGCGCCCGCCTGCGCCCCGTGCTGGAAGGCGCCGAACCGCAACTCGACATCCTGCTCTACTGCCCCGACTACACCGTGCGCCAGCCCGGCAGCGCCGGCCTGGACCCGGCGCGCATCGTCGATGCACCGCGGCGCGAGGCCTTCATCAGCATCATCGAATCGCTGACCCGCCCGCAGGAAGAGGATGCGCCTGCCGACCGTACGCGGCTGCACGCTCTCCACCGCTTCTTTGCCGACGTGCTCGAACTGGTACCGGACGTGCAGGCCCACATCGGTCAGGCCGACGATCTGACCACCCGTCTGTCTGGCGGCCTCACCGAATGGGCACGCCGCATCCACATGGCGCCCCACCGCTTGCGCGTGACTGCCACCGCCGGCAGCGGCAAGACCCAGCTCGCGCTGGCCGCCTACACCGACGCCCTCAACAGCGGCCGCCGACCACTTTACGTGTGCTACAACCGCCCGCTGGCCGACCACTTTGCCCACATCGCCCCGATCGGCGGCGAGGTCGCCACCTACCACCAGCTCTGCGACCGGCGCCTACGCGACGCCGGGCGCCGGCCGGCGTTCGGCGTCCCCGGCGCCTTTCGCCGCATGGAGGCGGACTTTGCCGCACTGGCGGCGTCACGACCGGAGCCTGCCTGGCAGTTCGACGAACTCATCATCGACGAAGGCCAGGACTTCATGGAGCCCTGGCGCGACGCCCTGCTCACGCTGCTCAAGCCCGATGGCCGCGCATGGTGGCTGGAAGACCCGCTGCAGAACCTCTACGACCGCCCGCCGGTGGCCCTGCCGGGCTGGGTCGGGCTGACTGCCGACACCAACTACCGCAGCCCCGCCGACGTGCTCGCCCTGCTCAACGCCCGCCTGCCGCTGCCCGCACCGATCCGCGCCGGCAGCCCGGTGGCCGACAGCGAACCCGAAGTACTGGCGTGGCAGGATGACGCCGGCCTGATGGAGAGCACCAAGCGTGCAATCACGCGCGCGCTGGGCCTGGGTTTTCGGCGCGAGATGATCGTGCTGCTCACCTTCCGTGGCCGCGAGCATTCGCGCTTCACCCCGCTCGAACAGCTCGGCCCCCACCGCCTGCGCGCCTTCACCGGTCGCTACGACCTGCTCGGCGAGCCCGAACACTCGCACGGCGAGTTGCTGATCGATTCGGTG
>Ga0073904_10002736_pt1 | contig 13292 bp, 7 predicted proteins | sample KloWWTrecipitate_FD_66668 | JGI IMG/M metagenome (GOLD analysis project Ga0073904, IMG submission 66668) | Active sludge microbial communities from Klosterneuburg, Austria, studying microevolution and ecology of nitrifiers - Klosterneuburg... | ecosystem: Engineered > WWTP > Aerobic digester >...
CGAGCAGTGTTCAACCTATTGCCGGCGACAACGGCGGAAGCGGCGGGGCTGAGGGCCGACTCGCTGCGCTGGATGGAAGACTTCATCGAGGGCCACATCGCCGAGAACCGCTATTCCGGCGCGCAGGTCGCCATCGCGCGGCATGGCCAGCTCGCCTACGTCCGCAGCTTCGGCGAAGCCGCTCCGGGCCTCAGAACCGCCGACAGCACGCCGTTCCTCCTCTACTCGAACACCAAGGTGATCACCGCGTCGCTCATCTGGGCGATGGTCGAGCGCGGGCTGCTCACCTTTTCCGATCGCGTGAGCGACATCGTCCCCGAGTTCGCGAAGCACAACAAGCAGGACGTGACCATCATGCACCTGCTCACCCATCAGGGTGGCTTCCCCAATGTCGATGGCTACCACGACGTGCCGATCGAGGCGTACCGCGACCACAAGATCCTGCGCGACGTCGTCTGCGACTTCAGCCTGCAATGGGCGCCGGGCAGCCGCGTCGAGTACCACCACAACGCCGCGCACTGGACGCTGGTCGTCGTGGTCGAGGCGATCATGGGCAAGGATTTCCGGCAGGTCATGCGCGAATTGATCTTCGAGCCCCTCGGGCTCGAGAACGAACTGCTGATGGGCGTGCCCGACGAGCTGGCGGATACCGTCGCCTCGATGCTGATGCCCGGCCCGGATGGCACGCTGGTCAAGCACGAGGACGACAACCCCGACCGCCGCCGCGCCGGCGTGCCGGCTGGCGGCTGCTTCGGCTCGGCCCGGGCGATGGTCACCTTCTACCAGGCCTTGCTCAACGGCGGCGCCATCGGCGGCCGGCGCATCCTTGGCCCCAAAATGATCGAGTTCGCGCTGCGCGATCGCACCGGCGGGCGCGTGGTGCAACCCATGGGCAAGCCGCGCGCCTTCGGCATCGGCCCGTTCACTCATGGCGACAGCTACCCCGGCGTCGGCTTCGGCCCCTCGGCCTCGCCCGAAACCTTCGGGCACACCGGCGGCAATTCCTCAGCCTGCTGGGGCGATCCGAACACCGGCGTCAGCTTCGCCTACACCACCAACACCCGCATCGACTCCCCCTGGGACCGCCGCCGCAACGAACTCCTCGGCGGCATCGTCCAGTCGGCGATCATCTAGCCGCGCGCGGCTATTTCGTCTGTTTGAGAAAACGCGCGAGCGGGGCCCGCCAGGCTGCCCCCTTGCCGTCCTCGAGCATCAGCGCGTGGCCGTCGCCCTGGATCGAGGGCAGCAGCTCGTAGTCCACCCGTCCGCCCGCGGCAGAAAAAGCTGCCGCCAGCGCGCGCGAAAGGTCGGGGGCGAAGTAGCTGTCGTTCTCGGCATAGAGCCAGAGCGTCGGCGTGCGCGCCGTCGCGCCGAAGGCGGCCGCCGCCCCGATCAGCCGGTCCGGGGCGCAGTTGTGGTTGGGCCGGTTGCGGTCGCGTCCGCCGCGGCCGCCGGCAAAGCTGACGATGGCCGAAACCCCGGCCGGGTTGCGCGCCGCCAGCGCCACGGCGCCCCAGCCGCCCGCCGAATTGCCGATGACCAGCGCGCCTGAGCGCTTCACGAAATCCTGCTCGAACATGAAGCCGAGCGCCGCCTCGATGCTGTCGGCAGTCCTTTGGCCCGCGGCAACATAGTCCGGCGCGCCGCATCGCCCCTGTGTCTCTATATAGGGCCCGCCCGTTGCCCCGTGCCCCGGCCGCTGCGGCAGCAGCACTGCATACCCCCGGCCGACCAGCCAGGCGGTGATGGCGGGGAACCGCGGGTCGCCCAGCTTCCGCCGCGCCGCGCCACTTTCCTCCGAGCCGTGGTTGAGCACGGCCAGCGGGAACGGCCCGTCCCCCTTCGGCCGGTAGAGCGTCGCCCGCATGGCGAGATTGGCGACCGGCGAGGGAACCAGCCATGCCTCTTCGCGCAGCGGCCCCGCCTGCGTCCCCACCGGCCCGAACGCCGGCGGCGCGGCGGCGGCCGCTCCGGCCATGATGAGGCCGAGCATGAGCCCGGCGAAGACCAGCCCGAACCGCGCCCTCATCGTGGCCACCTATCGGGTGAGTTCGAGCGCACGGGCGCTCCCCGCCGAAAATCCCTTGAGCGAGATCGTGAACGAGACAGGCTGGCCACTGTCCATGGTCGCGGCGATGTTCAGCTTCCCGGCGGCGGCAAGTGCCGAGGCGGTCTGCGGCCCCCATTCGATCGGCACGATGCAGCCCTGCGGCGTGCAGGTGCGGAATGCGCTCGGCTCGCTCAGCGGACCTTCGTCGATCTGGAACTGCACGCCTTTGGAGAGCGCCAGGCCAAACGGCATGATGACATTGCCCTTGGTCCCGCCCTCGGGCGTCGGCGTCAGCGCAATGACCAGCGCGCGCCGCTTGGTCGATTGCTGGATCAGTTCCTGCGAGATGGCGCAGGTGACTGTTGGCGCTGGTGCGCCCTCACGCTTTGCCGGCAGCGTGCAGTTGAGCACCCAGTCCGCGTGGGCCTCGCGCAGCGAACTCGCCCCGCCCGGCAGGCTCTCCGCCGCGCCAGCCGCCCCGCACTGAACCAGCAGCGCCGCCGCGAAGACTTTCGCTATAGATGTGAGTCTCATGTTCTGGTCCCCGGTAAACAGTTGGTTAAGGGCGGCGGTATTGTCGGATGTCTCGGGTTTTCATGGCGACTAAACAAAATTACTGATGCGGTCGCCGAGAGGAATCTCTCATGGAATCAATTATATGCCGATGATTGTTGCGTTCAAGTAACGGAGAAAGTGATTTGTCGAATTGGGTCTTGCGGCATCTTGTCGAAAATTTGGCGGCAGAGCATTATCCCGCCCAAATCTTGGATTGGGGAATGCAGATGTCGCTGAAGTCGTTTCGGAATAGGGCGCGCTATAACGTATTGACACCTGTCTTCCTGCTTGGCGTCGGCCTCGCCGCGGTTCCCGCCCTGGCGGCGAATCCAACATACGACGTGGTCATCCCGGTCGATGGGAACCTGACGAACAGTCAGACGATCTACAACGATGTCACCTCGTTTGCCGTCACGTCCGACGGGGATGTCGACTTCATCACCAACCTCGCCAGTGGCGTCATCCAGTCGAACGGGTCAATCGCTGTCGACGTGAACGGCAGCATCAACAGTCTCACCAACAATGGCGCGATCGTCGGCGACGCGAATGCCATCATCATCGACGGCGATGTTGGATCGTTCGTGAATACCGGCCGGATCAATGCCGACACCACGGCAGTCTTTATCGGTGGTGACGTCGGATCGTTCTCGAACTCAGGCCGGATTACGAGCGGGTCCTACGCGGTCTATCTCGATGGAGGTGTCGACACCTTCGTCAATTCCGGAAGGATCGTGTCCGGAAGCACCGGTGTCTACATCGGTGGCGACGTGGGCTCGTTCAACAACTCCGGTTACATCTCGGCCGACGATTACGAAGGCGTTGATATCGACGGAAACGTCGGAAGTTTCACCAACTCCGGCGACATCATCGCCTACACCACCGGCGTCAACATCGACGGCACGGTCGATAGCTTCACCAACTCCGGATTCATCAAGTCCGCGGACTATACCGGCGTCTATATCAGTGACGATGTCGGCTCGTTCTCCAACTCCGGCCGGATCCATTCGTATTCGGAAGGCGTGGAAATCCACGGCGCCACGGGCAGTTTCACCAACTCCGGCGATATCATTTCGGCGGCCTACACTGGTGTCTATTTCGAGGGCGAAGTTACAAGCTTCTCGAACAGCGGCACGATCAGCGGTGGCAGCGCTACCGGCGTGTATTTCTACGACGACGTCGGAAGTTTTACCAACTCCGGCCTCATTGAGGGCAAGTACGATGGCTACGGCGTGTATGCGGACGATATGGTGGATTCATTCGCCAATTCGGGCACCATTCGCGGGCAATTTATGGGCGTATCCATCGGCGGTGACGTCGAGTCGTTCTCGAACAGCGGCGACATCACGAGTTTTGATGAGACCGGCGTCTACATCGGAGGCGATGTTGGCACCTTCAGCAACAGCGGCGACATCAGTGCTGAGGGCCCCGGCGTCTATATTGGCAGCTATGCAGCGTCCGTCTCCAACAGCGGGAGCATCTCGGGATCGGTCGGATACGGCCTGTACCTCGGTTACGGTGTCGGGTCGGTTTCCAACTCAGGGGACATCTCATCCTACATGCAGGGTGTCTACGTTAGTGGGAATATAGACAGCTTCAACAATTCTGGATGGATAAATAGCTCGGACTATACGGGTATATATATTTCCGGTGATGTTGGGTCGTTTGTGAACTCAGGTGAGATCACTTCATATTCCCGCGGTCTCTATGTGTCGGGTAGCGCTGGGTCCATCACCAATAGCGGACTGATCTCAACCAATTTCTACGACGGCGTGTATGTCTCCGGCAACGTCGATAGCTTCAACAACTCCGGTGAAATCTACTCTGGAAGTTCAACCGGCGTCGATATCGGGGGCAATGTCGGAAGCTTCACCAATTCGGGGCTGATCCACTCCCTCGAGTCGTACGGCGTCTATATTAGCGGCACCACCGACGCGTTCGCCAACAGTGGCGCCATCGATGGCTCGATCTCGGGCTACGCCGGCGTCTACTTCTACGATGACGTTCTTGCGGCCAGCAACTCCGGCCGCATTTCCGGCGACACCGGCGTCATTTTTGACGGCGGCGGTGGAACCACGTTCACCAACTCCGGTTTGATCGAGGGCTATGGCGGGCGGGCTGTCCAGTTCAGGGGGGGCGATGACACCCTGGCGCTCGGCACCGGGGCGAGCTTCTTCGGCGACGTGGATTTCGGCGGAGGCGATGACACGCTCAACCTTGCAGCATACCGCGGCAACATCATCCTCGACTACGTGGACAGTCTTGAGACCATCGTTCCCGGCAACAACATTGTTGTTCAGGAACCCAACCAGGTCTTCGTCGTCAACACCGACGCGATCCAGCAGAGCGGGCTCGTGACCTCCACCCTTGTGGGCGGGGTGACCGATCTGCTCGGCAGCCAGTTGTCCGGCCTTGGGTCGGGTGGCGGCGGTGCTGATGCGGCTTCCGAGCATGCCATTGTCGGCGAAACCACCGCGTCTTCCGGGTTCGAAGTCTGGGCAAGCGGCCTTGGCGGCGGGCTCAAGTCGCAGAACAGCGACATGAGCGCTTTTGGCGCCGGCATGATCGGCGCGCATACCGACCTCGGCGGCTTCAAGCTGGGCGGCACCATCGGCGCAGCCATCTCGCGGGCCGACGTGGCCGGCGGCTCGCAGGTGATCGACACCCGTGTCGGCGTCGGCGGCATCTACGGCAGCGCCGATCTCGACGTGGTCGAGCTCACCTTCTCGCTGCTGGGCGGCGCCGGGACCAACCATAGTGCCCGCACGGTCGAGACCGACACCGGTCCGCAGGTGGCCACGGCCGATTACGGCACCTGGTTCATTGCCCCCACGGTCGGCGTCAGCATGCCGGTCCTCACCGATGACATGCACGAGGTCCGGATCGGCGGTTCTGTTGGTTGGGTTGGCGGCCAGAACGCCGCCTACACCGAATCGGGCAACGAGGGCGTCCTCTCGGTTGGCGCGCAGCGCTTCGGTGTCGTTACAGCCAAGCTCGAAATCAGCGACTCGATCACCATCGGGGAAACCGATGCGGGCGACATCAACGGCATCGTGAAGGTCGCGGGCTTCGTGCAGTCCAATGTCGGCGGCGCCGACACCGCTGTCGATATCTACGACTTCTCGGGCGGCGCGATCGTCGGCTCGGGCATCTCCGCGGCGTCCTCGGGCACCGTCTTCGGTGCGCAGGCCAGCCTTGGGGTCGAGGCTCCGGTGGTTGCCGGTGTCGATGTCAATGCCGGTGTCGCCGCGACGGCCCGCTCCGACGGTGCGCTGGGCGGCAACGTCTGGGCCGGTCTCAAGGGAAGCTTCTGATCCCGCCGGTCATCCGTGGCCTGACAAGGGGTGCGTCTCGCGCACCCCTTTCCATTTGACGCGGACGCGTCAGGCGCTACGTTCGCATCCCTCAGGGAACACACTCATGCCCGAAGCAGGTAGCGGCACGCGCATCCCCCTCGAAGAGGCGGTCAAGCAGGCCTATGCGCACTGGAGCGCCCGGAACCCGCGGCAGGCCGAGGAGATTTCCCTCCGCGTGCTCGCCGCCGCGCCCGCGCATCCGGGCGCGCACAACCTCATGTCGCTGATCTGCTATTCCCGCGGCGATCTCGGCAAGGCTATCGCGCATCTTGAGAAGGCGGCGCTTGGCCGGAACGTGCCCGCGACGGTCTTTTCCAATCTCGCCGAGATGCTGCGCCAGTCCGGCCGCCTCCCGGAGGCAGAATTCAACGCGCGCCAGGCGACTAAGATTGACCCTAAGCTCCCGGGCGCATTGAGCAATCTGGGCATAATCCTGCAAGAATCCGGCCGCCTCCCCGAAAGCCGCGACGCCCTTACCCGCGCCATCGCCCTCGATCCCCGCAACGCCGAAACCCACAACAACCTCGCCAACACCCTGAAGCGCATGGGGTTTTTGAAGGAGGCGCAGGAGCACTGGCTGCAGGCCATGCGCCTCAAACCCGGCTACGCCGAGCCCCACAGCAACATTTCCCTCCTCTTCATCGACGAAGGCCGCGCTGACAAAGCCGTCATCGCCGCGCGCCGCGCCATCGAGCTCAACCCCCGGCTCGCCGACGCCTACGTCAACCTTGCTTCTGCCTACACAGCGCTGTCCCGCCACAGCGAGGCGCTCGCAACCATCGACAATCTCACAGCTTTTGCCCCCAACCACGCCGGCGGGCTCAGCGCGCGCGCACTCGCGCTGAAGAACCTCGACCGCTTCGATGAGGCCATCGCCACCGCCCGCCGCGCCACCGAACTGGCGCCCCAGAACGGCGAGGCCCACGCCATGCTCGGCCAGGTCCTCCAGACCAGCGGCGATCTCGCCGGCGCCATGCAAGCCTATGATCGTGCAGCGCAACTTCCCGGCAACTCGCGCGACCGCGCCCTCATCAATCGCGCCGTCCTCCTCATGGAACACGGGCAATCCGCCGAGGCCGAAGCCGCATTCGCCGCCGCAACCTCGGAATTCCCGCGCTCCGCCAGCGCCTGGTTCAACCGCTCCGACCTCGTCAAGTTCAAGCCCGACGATCCGTCCATCCAGAGCATGAACGCCGCCCTCACCGAAGGCCAGCCCCGTTCGCAGACCGATCGCATGCTGCTGCACTTCGCCCTCGGCAAAGCGTGGCTCGACATCGGTGACTCCGAAAAGGCCTTCGAACACCTCAACGAAGGCAACCGCCTCAAGCGCTCAACCCTGGCCTACGATCCGGCGCAAACCACCAAGGCCATGCAGAACCTGGCGTCCAGTTTCGGCGCCGACGTGCTGGCGCGGCTGGCCAACCTCGGCGATCCGTCCGACCGTCCCATTTTCGTTGTCGGGATGCCGCGTTCCGGCACGACACTGATCGAACAGATCCTCGCGTCCCATCCCGACGTCTACGGCGCCGGCGAACTGCGCAACCTGCAGCACGTGGTCGATTCCGTCCCCAACTATCCGGCCGCCGCCGCCTCCCTCGGCGCAAAACAGCTGGCCGCGTTGGGTGCCGCCTACGTCGACAGGCTGCCGGCCGCCTCCGCATCGAAGCGTCACGTCGTGGACAAGATGCCCGCGAACTTTCTGCATGCGGGCATGATCCGGCTGATCCTGCCCAACGCGCGCATCATCCATTCGCGCCGCGAGGCCGCCGACACCTGCCTGTCCTGCTACAGCAAGCTCTTCCAGTCCGAGCAGAGCTTCTCGTACGACCTCGCAGAACTGGGCAGTTTCCACCGCGACTACGAAACCCTCATGCAGCACTGGCGGACGGTCCTGCCCGCGTCCCATTTCATCGAGGTCGACTACGAGGCGGTTGTCGATGATGCGGAAGGCGAGACCCGCCGCATGCTGGAGTTTCTCGGGCTGGAGTGGAATGACGCCTGTCTCGAATTCTACCGCAACACGCGCTCGGTTCGCACGGCCAGCGTGAACCAGGTCCGGCAACCGATCTACAAATCGTCCGCCGGCCGTTGGCGCAAGCACGAGAAGCACCTCCAGCCGCTGCTGCGCGCGCTCGGGCGCTAGGACCCGCCCCGGCGCCGCCGGCTACGATCCGACATGCGCCATCGCGTCGATCTCGACCTTGATGCCGGCGAGCCCGGCCTCGACTGTCGTGCGGGCGGGTAGCGTCGTGCCGAAGGCCGCGCGATAGGCTGCGTCGAAGGCGGGAAAATCCGCGATGTCGGCGAGGTAGCACGTGCACTTCACCACCTGATCCATGCGCGCCCCGGCTGCCTCGAGCAGCCGCCGGACGTTTTCCAGCGTCAACCGGACCTCGCTCTCGATCGAGCCGGGCACGATCCGTCCCTGCGTGTCGATCGGCCCCTGGCCCGAAACGATCACCCAGTCGCCCGCCCGGATCGCCGGCGAGTAGGAGCCGGTATTGGGGGCGGCGAGGGGATCGGCGATGCGCGTGATCATGGACGTGTGTCTCCTTGTGAAGTGAAACCGGGCAGGGCTGCCAAACTGCCTGAAACTGGCTATAGGAACGTTACAGTCCGCCAGTCCGCCGGGGGCGCCCGAAAACCATGGGAGGGGCACGTGCCCCAAGACACTCGCGTCACCCTGCGTGACATCGCCAAGGCCGCGGGCGTCTCCATGACGACCGTTTCCAATGTCGTGAACGGCCGCATCGAGCTCATGTCCCAGGCGACGCGCGAACGCGTCGAGATGGCCATCCGCGATCTCAACTACCGGCCCAATGCCGGGGCGCGGAACCTGCGCCTGTCGCAGCGTGGCGCCATTGGCCTCATCATCATCGACGAGTCGCCGCGCTTCCTTGCCGACCCGATGACCAGCAACATCGCGGCCGGCATTTCGAACCTCCTCAGCGTCAATGGCTATGGCCTTCTGGTGACCGGCATCCGCCGCGCCGCGCTCGGTGATATCCACCTCCTGCGTCGCGACCAGACGGACGGGCTCTGCATCATGCCATCCGGCTCGTCCTCGGACCGGCGCAAGCTCTACCGGGAACTGGAAACCGCCGGGCAGCCGGTCGTCGTGTTCCAGGATACCGCGCCCCAGACGCTGCCCGATAGCCTGTCGGTCCGGCAGGACGACCACAAGGGCGGCGAACTGCTCGCCCAACGCCTTATCAGCCGTGGCGCACGCCGCCTTGCGTTCCTGACGCCCGCCCAGACCTGGCCGGCGATGGTCGAACGCCGCGACGGGATCATGACCGTCGTGGCGCAGAACCCGGGCACATCGCTCGATACGGTGATCTGCGGCAGCGAGGATATCGCCGAGACGCAGATCGCCATCGGTCGCTATGTCGAGCGCAACGGCCTGCCGGATGCCTTCCTTGGCGGCAACGATCAGATGGGCATTGCGGCCCTCACCTGGGCGCAGGACCGCAACCTGCTGGTCCCGGCGCATGTGCGCGTCACCGGCTTCAACGGCTTCGCCTTCAGCGACTACGTGCGCCCGCGCCTCACCTCCGTCTCCTCGCCCGCCTACGAGATGGGCAAGCAGGGCGCCGAACAGTTGCTGGCGCGTTTGTCGGCCGGGCGCTTCAACCAGCCCGAACTGCTGTTCGACGTGACGCTGGCCCCAGGCGACTCCGACTGAGGTCACTGCCCGCGCAACACGCGGGTCCTTTCGGCATCGAGCTCGAGTTCTTCGCTGAGCGCGACACCATAGGTCGCCTCGGCGCGCTCGCGGCTCACCCAGCCCTCGCGCACGTCGCGAACCACCGCCGCGGGATTGCGCTCGTGCGGCGAGCCATAGCCGCCGCCCCCGCAACTGATCGACACCATCGCCTCGCCCGACCGGACCAGCACCTCGGCGCAGCCCGGCTGGGGCTCCAGTGAGCCGTCGGCGCGCCGTACGAACTGCGAGGAGGCCCCGCCCGTGCCGCCGCCCCGCACGCCTCTGGCCGCATTGACATTGCCGTCGCTGACATAGGCGACGGTCATGTCGCAATTGAGCGGAGAGAACTCGGAGTAGGCGCTCACCGCGCCGCGGAATTTTCCGGCTCCCTCGGTGTCGGGCATGAGCCGGCGCGCCTTCACGAAAATCGGATGCCGCAGCTCGTCGATCTCGATCGAATCCTGGTGGCACATGCCGGCATTGCCGACATGCATGATGGTCAGCCACCCGTCGGTCGTCGGCGTGCCCGCACCGCCGGTGCAGCCGAGATAGACCTCGTTGATGAACGGCTTGCCATCGTGGACGCCGGAAATGACGCCGGAGGAAGCGGGGATGCACGCGCCGGTCTCCGCCATCCCCATGCCGTCCGCCAGTTCCGCGATCGCGCCCTGCACCGGGTTCGCGACCCGGTCGGCGAGGTTGGTCGTCGCCACCGAGCATGACGTGGGATGCAGGGGGCGGCCCACCGCGCTGTTGTCCTTCAGCAGAACCTCGATGCGCCGGAAGCTGCCCTCGTTCTTGGGCACGGTCGGATCGATCGAGTTGAAGATGCCCACCATCGGCGCCGAACGCGCGCAGGCCTCCGACAGGTTGAGCCCGTTCTTGAGCGCGTCGATATTGTCACGCACATCGACGCTGATGCGCTCGGCTTCCGGATCGATATCCACCGTCACCGTCACGTTCACGCCATCGGCAGGCGTCGCGGGGAAGGGGTCGTGCCGGCTCGATCTTGTAATGCGCCCGCGCGGCATGCTGCGGATGGCGGCGCGCATGCGCTGCTCGCTGTAGTCGAACCACGCCTGGGCGTAGTCCTCGAGCGCCTTCCAGCCAACCTCGCGGCCGAGCGCCAGCAGTTCCCGCTCGCCGACGCGCGCCGAGCCGAGCGTTGCGAGATAGTCGCCCCACCACTGTTCGGGCACGCGGATGCGCATCTGGCACATCCTGACGATATCCATCTGGTGCTCGTAGTCGCTCTGGATCTTCACCGCCGGAAAGATCAGCGCGCCCTCGGCATACACGTCCTCGGCCGCGCCCATATAGGTCGTCGGCAGCGCGTTGCCGCAGTCGGCCTGATGGCCCTTGGCGAGGACCGTGAAGCGGTGGATGCCGTCATCATCGATCACCGGAATGAGGATGCTGTGGTCGGCCGGATGCGTGCAGCCGTGATACGGCGAATTGTGGAGGAACGCGTCGCCCCGCCGCAGCACCTTGTGATTGTCGGTCATCGTCCGGGTCATCACCTCCGGACCGCGCAGCACGTGGATGGGCAGGCTGTCCGAGGCGGTCAGCAGTTCGTGCTTCGCCGTCAGGATCACGCAGGAAAAATCGCGCGCGATGGTGAGGATGCCGGAGCGTCCGGTGCGCTGCAGCGTGTTGGCCATCTTGCGCGCCACGCCCTCGAAGCGGGCGGTGAGGATCGCCATCTGCACCCGGTTGAGGGCGTTCGATTGTGCGTGGGTCATGCTCGTTCCCCTGCGATCTCGATGGCCAGCGTGCCCACGGCGTCGCGGGTCACGCGCGCGCCGGGATCGACGACGATGGAGGTGAACCCCGATTCAAGGATCGCCGGGCCGATGATGACTGCATCGCCCGCAAGATCATCGAGGCTGACCACCCGCGTATCGATCCAGCCGGTCTCCTTGAAGTATGCCGGCCGGCCCTTGCCGACCGTTCCCGTGCCCTGCGTGCGCATGCTGCCGCGCTGCTGCGAGGTGATGCGGCAGCGCACCGCGGCATTCCAGCCGACGATCTCAACCTCGGAATTCTCGTCGCTTACTGCGAAGGTTTCCTCGTGCGTGCGGTGGAAATCGGCACGCAGCGCCTGCACGTCCGCGTCACTGGCAAAGCGGTCGGTGCGCAACGGCACTTCGATCTCCCACGCCTGATCCGGATACCGGGCTTCGACCGACCAGTCGATGCCGATCAGTTCCGTCCCCGCGCCGGTTTGCCGGTGGAACGCTTCGCATTGGCCGCGCAGCCGGTCGAGCAGGGCGTTCACGGCATCAAAGTCGAAGCCGTCCGTCGTCGTGTGCAGCATCGCCTGGTAGTGCGCGACGAGATCCGAGACCAGCGACCCGGCGGCAGCCAGCGCCGCTGCCGTTTCGGGCACCAGCACGAAGCGGCAGCCGAGCCGCTTGCCGATGGCGACGCAGTTGAGGCCCGCGCCGCCCCCGCCGCCCACGAAGGCGGCATTGGCCGGATCGAGCCCGCGGTTGACGGTGATGTCGAAGATCGCCTGCACCATGTGCTCGGTGGCGAGTTCCATGATCGCCTGCGCCGCGACTTCGACGCTCTGGCCGAGCGGCCGCGCGATGTCGCGCTCGACGGCAGCGCGCGCCGCTTCGCGGTCGAGCTTCATCCGGCCGCCGAGGAAGTGGTCGGGGTCGATATAGCCGAGCACCACCGCCGCATCGGTGACCGTCGGTTTCGAACCGCCGCGCCCGTAGGCAGCCGGCCCCGGCACCGCGCCGGCGCTCTGCGGGCCCACATGCAGCAGACCGCCGTCGTCGACCCAGGCGATGGAGCCGCCGCCCGCGCCGATGCTGCGCGTATCGACCGAGGGCATGCCGGTGAGATGGCTCAGATAGGGCTTGCCCAGCCACGTCTCGCGCGTCCGCGGAATGCGCCCGCCGCGCACCAGCGAGACGTCGAAGGTCGTGCCGCCCGTATCGCCGACGATGAGCGTGTCGATGGTGTCGGTGGTGCAGTAGGCCTGCGCGCCGACCGGGGCCATGCTGGGGCCCGAATTGATGAGATGGACCGGCGACTCCGCCACCTGCGCGGCATCCATCATGCCGCCCTGCGAGGTGACGATCAGCAACCGCCCGGCAAAGCCCACGTCGCGCAGCCGCTGGTCGAGGCTACGCATATAGGCGCCCATGATCGGCTTCAGCGAGGCGTCGAGACAGGTGGACATCGACCGCCGGTATTCGCGGATCGAAGGGTTGATCTGGTGCGACAGCGTATAGGGAACGCCCGGCAGGTGCTCCTCGATCAGCCGGCCGATGGCCAGTTCGTGCGCGGGGTTGACCACCGACCACAGCAGGCACACCGCGACCGCCTCGACATCGAGCGCCTTCAGTCGTGCCAGCAGCGCGGCGAGGTGAGCCTCATCGAGCGGCGTGTGCACGCCGCCGTCGGCAGTGATGCGCTCCTTCACCTCGAAGGTCAGGGCCTTCGGGACATAGGGCTCGGGGTAGGGGACGGTGAAGTTGAAGGCGTCCTGCCGCCCGCCCTCGCGGAACACCAGCGTATCAGGGTGACCCTCGGTGGTGAGGAACGCCGTGCGCGCCGTGCGCCCGGTGACGATGGCATTGATGGCATGGGTCGTGCCATGGACGAGCAGTTC